>JGI1358J11329_10003966_pt1 | contig 10812 bp, 8 predicted proteins | sample Subgroupgradi54m_FD_11329 | JGI IMG/M metagenome (IMG submission 11329)
CCACGGCCGTTAATCTCGGAAGCTATCTAGCCGCACTCGGACGGCGGGTCCTCCTAATTGATTTTGACCCTCAAGCGAATGCTACCTCGGCCCTAACTTACGAACGAAGTTTCAACAAGAACGTCTATCATGGCATTTTGAACCGCGCTCATTACACAGAGCTCATTAAATCAAGCGCCATCCTAAATTATCACTTTATCCCGTCTTCACCAGAACTTTCCGGTATCCTTGTTGAGCTGGTCAACCTCCCGGAGCGAGAATACTACTTGAGAAAATTCATTAACCAGCTCCGGCATCACTACGATTACATCCTAATCGACCTTCCGCCTTCATTGAGCTTGCTTACAGTCAACGGCTTAGTAGCGGCTGATGAGGTTTTAATTCCGGTTCAGGCCGAATACTACAGCCTTGAAGGGTTAGGTCAGCTTCTCCAAACCATCCACCTTATTCGAGAAAACTTAAGACATCCATTAGCAATTACCGGCGCCGTCATCACTCTTTACGACAAGAGAGAACGTCTCTCTCGCGATGTAAATAAAAACCTTCGCCGCCACTTCCCCCACCGAGTATTTAAAGCCGAAATTCCCCGTTCAGTGGCTTTAGCTGAGGCTCCAAGCCACAGCAAGCCAATTATTCTTTATCAGCCGTATTCTTCCGGCGCCTTGGCCTACCGTCGTTTAGCCGAAGAGCTGATTGAACTTGAAGCCCAATACAAGACACCAGTGCCTAATTTTGGTAACTTTATGGCATGACTCTAGGCAGAGGATTAGAATCTCTTATACCCCCGCAACAACCCTTCGACAAAGTTAAGGGTGGACCCGCTAACCAACCCCAAAACGATTTGGGAGAAACTCCTCAGTCGGAGAATTATCAAATGTATGGACAAAATTTGGCTGAGCCAGCGGATGGTTCTCGTACGGAACATCCCGCAGGTTCACTGGGCTTGGTCTCCGCTGAAGGCGGAGCCAGTGAATCGAGGGAGAAGAAAATTTTGCCGCTGGAGCAAAATTATTCTGGTTCCGATAGAGGATTATCCGCTGGCGAAGATCAACCGACCAAAAGCATTGTCTTCCAAATCGAAACCGATAAAATCGCGCCCAACCCCCACCAACCACGCCGCGACTTCGACGCCCAAAGCTTGCAGGAATTAGCCAATTCTGTGAGAGAGTTCGGCGTCATTCAGCCATTAATAGTTACTAAAATTGAGAAAGAATCGGAACGGGGCTGGGATGTTTCCTATGAGCTCGTAGCGGGAGAAAGGCGACTAATGGCCTCTAAAATAGTTGGCCTCCGGACGGTGCCGGCAATTATCAGACAAGTTCCGCGAGATCACGAAAAGCTGGAACTCGCCATTACCGAGAACATCCAGCGAACTAACTTAAATCCAATTGAATTCGCGAGAGCCATAGCCCGACTTCAGGAAGAATTTAAATTGACCCAAAGGGAGATCGCCACTCGTTTGGGTAAAAGCCGCGAAGCAGTGGCTAATAGCGTTCGCCTACTAAGCTTACCCAGCGAAGTACAAGAGGCCGTAGCTAAAGGAATTGTTAGTGAGAGCCAAGCACGGCTTTTGCTCTCTGTGGATGATGTTGCCCAAAGGGAAAAACTTTTCCAAGAAATTACGACTAGCAACTTAACCGTAAGAGAAATTAGTTCGAGAGTAAGACAGCTCAAGGGCAGGCCGGAGACCGAAAATGCTGACGATGAAAAACTATCCTCTACAAAGAGGGCGATTGATCCCGAATTTCTAGCTCTAAAAGAAGAGCTGGAAACGGCATTGGGAGCTCCAGTCGAGCTTAAGCGTGATGGCGAAGGAGGGAAACTGACAATTAACTTTTACTCTAAAGAAGAGCTTGAGGGGATTCTGGCTAAGTTTAGAGAACGTAAAGCTGACGCCACGTCCTAAACAAAACGATAGTCAATCTCTTTAATCTCCTTCAATGTCTTTAGTTTGAGGATAATCTTCCAAATTTTATCCTTATCATCGGTGTCACATCTTATCTTAATTAAATAAAAGCTTCCTCTTCGCCGCGAGGCGGTGGAATCCACGCTTATAACGTTGACGTGAGAACGAGAAAGAATGCTTGAGATCTTTTTCATTAAGCCAAATTGGTGAGCGGCGGTAATTTTAAGCTCCGCTTGCTTTTTGCGCTTCTCGGATAAGATTCTGCCATGAAGACCGGACTTTCTTAATGTGTCCCTAATGTGTCCCTTGGCGGTTGCGGTTTTCACGAATTCCAGCCAGGAAGGAGATGGTTTTTTATTTTTTTGAGTAAGGATTTCAATGATATCACTTGAGTGGAGCTCGTAATCCAAAGGAACGATCTTGCCGTTCACCTTTGCTCCAACGCACTCGTTGCCAACATCCGTATGAACGTGATAAGCAAAATCAACCGGTGTCGCTCCTTGGGGCAAATCGATTACCTCGCCTTTTGGGGTAATGGCGAAAATCCTGTCCTTCAAAAAGTCAATTTTTAGAGAGTCAATAAACTCTTTGGGATCGGTGAATTGTTTTTGCCAGGCGCGAAGCTGTTCTACCCAGGCAATTTCCTTGTTAGTGGCAAGGGTTGCAAACCGCCTCGAATAATTTTTTGTTCCCTTGGTTTCGACATAAGCCCAGTGAGCGGCAATCCCGTTTTCCACCTCTTGGTGGATTTGATCAGTTCTAATTTGGAACTCAACAAATTCTCCTTCGGTGCAAATTATTGTGGTGTGAATACTGCGATAACCATTGGGTTTCGGCATCGCGATGTAGTCCTTAATCCGCCCCGGAACCGGCGGCCAGAGATTGTGAATCACCCCAAGTGCCGCATAACAATCCTCAATTGTTTTAACGATAATCCGAAAGGCAACCAGGTCGTGAATTTTATCGATATCCATCTCGTAGCGGAGTAATTTTTTATAGAGACTGGCATAACGTTTGGCTCGAAAATCAATCGCTACAGGCTCAATCCTATTTTCTTTGAGAGCTTTTAGAACCAGCGGCCGGATTTTCATTAAGTAGGCCTCTCGTTTTTCATAGCGTCCTTTAACGTTTGCAAGAAGCCAGCGATACTCTGTCGGATAAACGTAGGGAAAAGATAAGTCTTCCAGCTCGCCGCTTATCTTCTGCATCCCCAGTCGGTAGGCAAGGGGGGCGTAGATTTCCATTGTCTCTAAGGCAATTCTTTTTTGTTTAGCCGGCGGAAGGGCTCCTAGAGTCCTCATATTATGAAGACGGTCAGCTAATTTAATCAAAATCACTCGAATATCTTCCGCCATCGCGAGGATTAATCTTCTTAGATTCTCAACTTGGGTCTCTACTCCGCGGTATTTTACCGTCCCCAATTTCGTTACCCCTTCCACTAGATGTTTGACGTCCGAACCAAATTCCCGCTCAATGTCTCCGACAGTGTAGTCCGTATTTTCAATAACGTCATGCAAAAGCCCGGCTGCAATGGTCGTCTCGTCGAGCTTCCATCTAGCCAACTCCTCAGCCGTTTTCAGACAATGATTAAAATAGGGCTCGCCGCTTTTCCGTTTCTGCCCCTTATGGGCTTTCTCGGCAAAAGAATAAGCCCTTTGAATTAAGTCGCTTTTAGACGTGAGTAAAGTAGTCGCCTTCATATTCCGACTTCAGTATGCCGCCACCAAATTTAAAACGCAAAATCAGGTTTAAAAATGAAGACGCCCCGCCATTCGCAGAGTTACAGGGCGTCTTCTCCACGAGACGGGGCTATCGCCAGCCTCTTTCCCACCAGCGCCGCTCTACGTACTGGATCTTGGTGTACATGGGTTCTGACGCGACTACCTCGCGCCGCCACAGACCCCATCGCAATCGTATATCAACCTTGAACCAGCGCCAGCGACTATGGGTGAACTTGGAGGCGGGCAATTACGTACCTGTTTCCAGCATGCGTTTTCGTTTCTGCCACCACTGGTACACCTTGCCCACCATCCCCGGGTTTGTGCATTCCTTCCAGTGTTCCGGCCGCTTGGTCCCTTCGCAACGAGCACAGCTATACAATCTTTGCATCGCGATGTTTCCTTCCCTCGTAGGTGTAAAGGTACAGCAGATCTCTTGATAGCAATTCTAAAACCACTTGTCAAAATATACCTGCCCTAGTTTTAAATCTAGATTTAAAACTAGGGCAACTTCTAATATAAAAATAATTATTACTTCAGCCCGGCAGATTGCTGTCGTGCGGAACATCCCGCAGGATTCATAAACTATAAACAATAAATGGGAATTATATACAAAGATACCCTAAGCTAAGAAACCATTGTTAACGACTTTTTGAAATTCTTTCATATCCCACACCCCGATTAAGGCACGATTTACTTCCGCTTGCCCTGTAAGCCATCTCTTTGCGGCTGGCTTGTAGCCATCTCCATCAAGCAAAACAATTGTCGGCACACCTGTTTTCATAATGTTGAAAAATAAAAAGGGGTATTTCTCATCCACCGAACCAGCGGATTGTTGCCACTTACACTCTACAATTAAATCTTCGGGAAACTTCTCTTTGTTAATAACGAGGAAGTCGCATCTGCGAGTCGTCTCATAAATCGTATTACCACAGGGGATTTGCTTTACATACTGCTTCCCGCCTAACGCTTTCCTGTTATCAAACGCTTGGGCTTTATGATCCCAGAGTTGCTTGTAGCCGTGCTCTTGTAGAGCTTGCTCCACAAATCCCTCTAAGCGGTTGCCTGTGCGGTTAGCAAAGCCGCCGCTACTTGTAATTTCTGATGATAAGTTCATTCTCTTTGCCTCGCTGGTGAGCTTTACACGATACGGATCGTGAAGCCGAAACTCGCTCTATTATAGAAACTGCCCAACAAAATAGATGGGTTATTTTGACTGACGAATTTGAACTCTATAGAGTTTTTAACGAAAAAATGCCAATTATAAACTTTAGCACGATTGTCGCTTCGGAATTACAGAAAGTAACTATTTAGCTTAGGGTATCTTTGTATATAATTCCCCAATAAATCTTTCTATGTTTTTGCAAAGAACATCTCGTAGCGAGGTCCAAATTAGTGAAAGAGGTCATAAAGAAGTTCAGATGCGAACATTGTCTGAATCCCGAGCCGCAGCGAGGTTGAGTTTGAGAGCGAATGCACACTTCTTTGACCGATTGAACGCTAATTTATCTGAGTGAAGAGCGTTCGTGCTGAAATATAGAAAGATTACTACCCCTTCAACTTATGCGGATTATGATTCAGACAAGTTTTATCACTGCAGCGTTCGGGAATGGTTTTTGTACCCTCCATCATAAGTGAACTGCACATCGGGCAAACATTACCGGTCGGCCTTGCTTTAATCGCATATTTACATTGAGGGTAGTTAGAGCAGCTGTAGAAAATTCCGTATCGGCCTCTCCGCTCCACCATCTCTCCCGCGCCGCACTTCGGGCACTTCACTTCCGTTCCTGCCTGATTACTGATGTCTGATGCCTGATCCTTCTTAATGTATTTACACTTCGGATAATTACTGCAAGATACAAATTTGCCATAACGCCCTTCGCGCTCCACTAATTTTCCCTGCCTGCCGGCAGGCAGGCGCTCGCACTTCGGACAGATTTCGCCGGTTTCTTTCGGCCCTTCAATCTCTCGGCCGTGAATGGTCAAGGCACCGGTACACTCGGGGAACCTCTTACAACTCAAGAATTTTCCGGCTCTACCAAGCTTAATAACCATTCCCGAGCCACAAATAGGGCATTTAAATTCCGGGTCCGCTTCTCCCAGGTTAGTGGCTTTTTCCAATTTGCTTTTCGCTTTTATCTCTTTAGAAAAAGGTCCATAGAATTGCCTAAGAGTAGTCGTATATTCCTTTTTTCCATTAGCAATATCATCCAGATCATCTTCCATCTTGGCTGTAAACGAATCACTAATATAGCCGGCGAAGTTCTTCTCCAGAAAATCGCTTACCACCTCGCCGGTGTCGGTCGGCTGCAGCGCCCTGCCTAACTTTTCTACGTATCCACGGTCAAAGATTGTCTTAATAATCGCGGCATAAGTGCTTGGTCGGCCAATACCTCTCTTCTCTAGTTCTTTCACTAATCCGGCTTCAGTGTATCTTGGCGGCGGCTGGGTCTCATTTTTCTCGCTAGTCAAATCAACCAGGGTAAGTGCTTCTCCTTCTTTTACTTGGGGGAGCTCAACCTCTTCGCCTTGGGCTCGCGGATCAACGGCAAGCCATCCCGGAAAAACAATAACATTGCCAGTAGTGGAAAAGTCAGGAATGCTTGTCTCGTGGCCCGACATTGCGTCAGACTTTACGGGGGATTCTTTCGCCTCAACATTAGCCGAGATTTTAGTCCTCAAGATTTTGGCTGCTGCCATCTGCGAGGCGATAGTTCTCTGCCAGATGAGCTCATAGAGTTTTAGCTCATCGCTTTTTGCACCGGCCGTCTTTTTGGAGATGTCCGTCGGTCGGATAGCTTCATGCGCCTCTTGGGCCACCTTGCTTGAAGTCGTGTAGTGGCGAGGATAAAGATATTCTTTGCCGAACTCCCGCCCTATTTCCTGATGGATATCTCTTCCAGCATCTGCGCCGATATTCAAGCTGTCAGTTCTCATATAACTGATGAGTCCCTGCTCATAAAGTTTTTGAGCAACGACCATTGTGCGGGCGGGAGAGTAGCCCAAGCGGGAACTGGCCGCTTGCTGGAGAGCGGAAGTAGTAAATGGAGGTCGGGGATTTCGCCGAGCCTCCGCTTGTTTTACCCCAAAGACTTTCCATTTACCCATTTTTGCAATACTCAAAATTCTTTTCGACTCTTTCTCTTCGCTTGGCCTCTCCTCACAAGCTAAAACGAGAACCACTCCCTTATCCGTCTTGAACTCGCCGGCAATTGCCCAATAGTTTTCCGGTTTGAATGCCCTAATTTCTCTTTCCCGCTCCATCAAGATACGCAACGCCGGCGACTGGACCCTCCCGGCCGAGAGTCCATATCTCACTTTCTTCCAAATTAGTTCGGAGAGTTCATAGCCCACCAAACGATCAAGTACCCGTCTCGCTTCNTGGGCTTTTTTTAGATTCTCATCAATACCTCGNGGATTTTTAAGCGCTTCTTCAATCGCCCGCTTCGTAATCTCGTGCACCACCACCCGTTTCAAAATTGGTTTAACATTTGATTTTTGTAATTTGTTATTTGCCAGGTCTAAGACTTGAGCGATGTGCCATGCGATTGCCTCACCCTCCCTGTCAGGATCAGTGGTTAAAAGAACCTCACTAGCCTTCCTAGCGGAATTCTTTAGTTCCTGAATAATTTTCTCCTTGCCTTTAACAATCTCGTAATGGGGAATAAAGCCGCCGGGAATATCAATCGCTTTCTTATTGCTCTTCGGCAAATCACGAATATGGCCGACACTCGCACGGACTTCATACTCTTTGCCTAAGTATTTGGAAATTGTTCGCGCCTTTGTCGGCGACTCAACGATAACTAGCTTCATATTTGCCGTTCGCTTCCCTGATTAACCCCTTAAGCAATAAACCGGTTAAGGCTTGGTTCACTGCTTGGGCTTCAAGATTAGCTAAGGGAGCAATTCTGTCAACTTCAAGCGGCCTGCCGGCAGTTTTTATAACTTCCCAAATTAAAGATTCATAATCGCTAAGTTCCGGTTGAATTGATATCTTACTAATTCCTATTTCCTCACTAGCCTTTTCACTTAAGAGTCCTAAATCTTCTAGAATATCCTTCGCCTTAGTTGCTAAAGTCGCCCCGTCCCTGATTAAGGCGTGCGAGCCAACATAGTTCGGGTGGGTGACCGGTCCGGGGACTACAAAGACACTTCTTCCTTGCTCAGCGGCAAAACCGGCCGTGGCCAAGGCACCCGACCGAAACGGCGCTTCAATAACTACCACCGCTACCGAGAGACCGCTTATAATCCGGTTCCGGTGAATAAAATTTTGCTTAAATGACGGTTCGCCCGGCGGGTACTCGGAGATGATAGCTCCACCGGTCTTAAGTATCTCCTCGGCTACTCTTTCATTTTGAGCCGGATAGATTTCGTTGATTCCGTTGCCCAAAACTGCCACTGTTCTCCCTCTGGCACCGAGCGCCCCGCGATGAGCCGCCGCGTCAATTCCCATCGCGAGACCGCTTATTATAATTAGTCCTTGCCTCGCAAGCTCCGCCGCCATCTCTTCAGCAATTCCAATTCCGGCTGTGGTTGCTTTCCTCGTACCCACAATGGCAATCGCCGGAAGCCGTAGATTGGGAACAGCTCCCCGAACATAAATTTGCTTTGGCGGATTGGGAATCTCTTTAAGAAGGAGAGGATAACCTTCTTCTTTTATATCAATAACTTCAAAATTCGCCATCAAATTAGTTTTAATATATCATAGTTAAGAGTATGCCCCGCAACGCCAAAAGCCGCCTTACAATCAATATTACCGTTGCCTCAGGAATTTTAATAATACTTTTACTTACTCTTTTTTTCGTGAGCCGAGACGTTCAAACCCAAGCGACGAGCATCAGAACCGCTAAAAGTGACTTAAAAACGAGAACCCAGCAATTAAGTGATTTGGCGAGGTTAAGAGAGGAAGCAAAGACTGCCCGGCCCAACTTAGCCAAGCTAGAGGCGGCGATTCCCAATAGAGACGAGCTTTTTTCCGTCCGACGTAAGTTAGAACAGCTGGCCGGAAAAAACAATCTAGCCATTAATTTCTCTTTTGGCGGCGAGGGTCAAAAGAAAAATAATTTAGGGAGCATTAATTTTGATCTTAAGCTCCAGGGAGGCGATTTTAATATCAGGAATTTTGTTAATGAGGTCGAATCGAGCTACCCCTTTGTAAAAATCGCTACTTTAGACATGGTGCGTCAGGAAAATGATTTTAGTGTCGCTCTTAGGGGGCAGATCCTATTTAACGAGTGAACGGGCAGTGAAATGAAAAAAGGCAGGAAAATATCTCAAGATATAGCACTCCTCATTATTGGTATTTTACTTCTCACTTTAACCATCGGAGCAGTTATTTACTTCATTAGTTTTTTGAGTAATAATATCTTCTCGGCGCTCGCCCCCGGCCAGGACAATGGCGTAAGAATTAAGTTTGATATGGAAGGATTTAAATCTCTGGGGATATAAGAAAGAGGGCCTGCCCTGTGGTGAGCGGAGCGAATTTTACGGGGGCAAATAGTTCAGTGGTACCCCGAAGAACAGCAGAGCTGTCTACGGGGCAGGGAACGTTCGCTAAAATTTGGGCATGTAGTTCAGTGGTAGAACGCCATTCTGATAAAATGGAGGTCGAAGGTCCGATTCCTTCCATGCCCACTAAAATCTAGGCAATTCGAACAAAAGATGATACCATTTATACATGGTATCAAAGTGGATCGAGTGGAAAGAAGATGCTGTAGCTTTGAGAAAAAAGGGAGCTTCGATAACCCGCATTGAGAAGGAGTTAGGAATTCCGAGATCAACTTTAAGCGGCTGGCTAAAAGGTGTCATATTGACGAAGAAACAAAGGGAAACCCTCGGGCGTAATAGATATCACGCGCTTATAAAAGCAAGGAAAGCAGCAGTACTTTGGCACAATCAACAAAAGCAAGAAAGATTACGTAAAGCAGAAAATGACGCAGGAAAAGTCCTTGATAGAATTAACAGCAAAGATAAGGATATTTTAGAGCTAGCGCTAGCGATTCTTTATCTCGGAGAAGGTTTTAAAAGGAGCGTCGAAACCGCGATTGGAAGTTCCGACCCGCTAACTCTAAAATTCTTCTTGACTATTTTATCCCGCGTCTACAATATTGATATCAGCAAAATTAGGTGCGAATTGTATCTAAGAGCTGATCAGAGCCCCAGGCGAATAATCCGCTTTTGGGCAAAGGAACTCGGCTTACCGTTAACAAGCTTTAAGCAAATAAATGTGGACCGGAGGACAATAGGATCCAAAACGTATCCCAATTATCACGGCGTTTGTAGCTTGAGGTGCGGAAACGTTGCTATACAGAGAAAGCTGGTATTCTTGGGAAATAAATTCTTCGAGAAAACAGTCAAAGAATATGCGCGATTAGCTTAGTGGTAGAGCGCTTCCTCGACACGGAAGAGGTCGCTGGTTCGATCCCAGCATCGCGCACAACATGCACTACACCGAAATTACTGATCAGTTTAGAACAGATTTTTTTAAGCTTGTGGGCGAAGCTAAAAATATTTGTATCACCACCCATGTGTCAGCGGACGAGGACGCCATCGCCTCAATCCTCGCAGCTTATCGCCTCCTCACCGATAAATATCCAATGAAAGATATCCAGATCATTCATAGCGGTGAGCCAAACAAAAGATTTCAATCGTTCCAGAACTTCGACAAAATCCAGTTTGTACCAGACCTATCAGATCATCTTGATAAATTTGACTTGCTTGTATTGCTCGATGGAAGCAATTATCACCGCTTTACTCCAAAGCCCGAAAAGATAAAAGAATTTCAGGGTAAAACAATTTGTATTGACCATCACAGCTCTCCGGCAGATGAGTTTGACCTCGCTCTTATCTCTCCACATATCCCCTCCACCGCCGAAATTATTTATCTGGCATTTTATTTACCCGCCGAAGCTTTAGCGTCCGGCCTTCGTAGCCGAAGCTACTTCGGCGGAGTAGGCAAGGAGGGCAGGGATGCTTCAGTAGACAAACCATTAGCCGAGATTCTTCTCTTAGGTATTTTGGGCGACACCGGCAATTTTACTTATCTAAAACCCGACCAGACAAATACTTTTCTCACGGCTAAAAGATTAGTAGAAGAGGGTGGAATAGAAATCGCTAGCTTACAATCTCGCTATCGTACCATTGGACCAAAGATCCTGACTGCCCTTGGAGAGCTAATTAAAAATACCA
>JGI1358J11329_10003976_pt1 | contig 10791 bp, 11 predicted proteins | sample Subgroupgradi54m_FD_11329 | JGI IMG/M metagenome (IMG submission 11329)
GATTCGCGCCAACCAGATTGAGGGTCTACAGCTTATGGCGGGGCAAATACTAACGGATAAAATTGCTTCGCTGGCCGATTACAAGTTGGCACTATCTAAAACTCTACCAGCGTCAACTGGGCCGATTACTGTACAGCCCAGCTTAGACCAAGCTTCAATAGCTAGTGCTGCGTCAAGTGGTGCGGTAGTCTTTGATAAAGATGTCCAGTTCAAGTCTAAGTCGATCTTCTCAGCCCTGGCCGAATTTTTGGGCAATGTTATCTTCCGCGGAGATGTTAATTTCTTAGGCCGTGCCAGCTTTAATAAAGATACTGCTGGGCTGGCTTTGGTCAAACAAGGTGCAGACTCTGTTAGTATAGGGTTCAGTCGCGCCTATGATCAGACTCCTTTTGTTAACATTACCGCCACAATGTACGCCGGTAACAATGGAGCAGGGCAGTCTATCCTGAATGGGGATGTCCGATTTGTGGTTCAAGATTTGACTGCTTCCGGATTTACCATTAAATTAAATAAGGCGGCACCTGCCGATATGACTTTCTCTTGGACAGCGATAGCCGTGACGAACGCAAGTACCAGCCAATCAGCTGCTGGTGCTCCGGCTCCCGTTGTTAGCTCTACGGTGCCTGCATCGTCACTTTTGCCTTCACCTTCGCCTGCAGCAGCAGCGTCGCCAACGCCTTTGCCGAGTCCAACTGCTATTCCTTCACCTTCACCCACGCCAACTACCCAGTCCACTCCAAGCGCTACTCCTGCTCGATAAAATATGGTATACAGGTAGAGTTAGAGGTGGATAATTAAATGGAAGATTACAAGGACGAGATCCCTAATTTGAATTTGAAAGTCGAGAAAGCTCGTCGTGTTCGTTTGCCCAAAAACTCTATTTGGATACTTGTTCTGGCGGTCTTTGTCGCGCTGGCGGCAGGTATCTTTATGATATACAGAAATCCAGCTGTTTTAGGCCCTTTGCAGGGGTTTAAGTTGGGACCGGTGTCACTACCAAAAGCCGATCCTACCGAAGAAGCAAAAAAAGTTGCTGCCCAGGTTGGCAAATTGATTAAACTACCAGATGGCGAGATACCGACGGTTGTTTCGGTAGTTGATATTAACAAGTTGAAAGACCAACCTTTTTTCAGAAATGGGAAAAATGGCGATAAGTTACTAATCTTTGCCGCTTCCGGCCGGGCAATTCTGTACGACCCCAAAGCAAATCTTATAATTGAAGTTGGTCCACTAATTAACAATAACCCTTCTTCCTCCCAGCAGCAGGGCCAGGCGGCCAAGATAGCCCTTAAAAACGGTACTGGCGTTGCCGGTCTTACCAACAAGGTGGAAGGAACGATTAAAAAAAGCTTTCCGAGCGCAAATGTAGTTAGTAAAGATAACGCCAACAACACCAGTTATGATAAAACGATAGTGGTTGCATTAAGTGATGTTGCTCGCGGTGCGGCTGATAATTTGGCTAAAGTGCTAAATGCTTCTGTTTCCAGTTTACCTCCGGGAGAAGATCGACCAGCGGGGGTGGAAATACTGGTCATAATTGGTAAAGACCAAATTTAGTAGCTTCTCTTTTACTTTAATACTTTGGATAAGCCGTCGATTGCCGTTTGCAGTTGGGGATTTATCGAGATTGCTTTTTGGTAATTGACGATCGCTTCATTTTTCCTGCCGAGGGAGGCATAACTCGAGGCTAAATTATTGAAGGCCGTTGCGTCATTGGGACTTATTCTGGTGACAGCTGAGAAAATGTCGGCGGCGGCTTGATAGTTACCGATATTGAAGTAAGATGCGGCCAATATCGTCAAATTGTCGCGGTCGGCGTTTTGGAGAAATACGTCTTTTCTGCTTTCAAGATTTTTGGTTGATGAAATTAAGTTAATGCTTTGGTCGATTAAACTGGGATTATCACTTAAGCCCCTACTTTTTCTAAGGAAATCAAGCGACTGGTCATACATTCCATTCTGGGCCAGCTGGACTCCGGAGTAAAAATAGCCGTAAGCGTAGACAAAGGGCTCGAGATATTGCAACTCGTTTATTTTCAATTTAGATCTATCAGTTTCTTGATTGGTAATGTTTTTAAATAGATCCGTAATGTGACTGCTGTTATCCATGAAATTGATGTCAGTTTTAAGCTGCCACCAGAGGCCGTACGGCTTGATGTAAGGCTTGAGATAGCCAAATACCAGGTCTTCATAGGTACCCTGCAGGATAAAAATATTTTGTTTGGAATTGCGCACGATTAAATCTAATATGTGTCTTTGGACGGGGGTCAACTCTTTGCCCTTTTCAATTTGATTTTTCAGACCAGTATCGATATTGCTTTCGAATAATTCTGGGTGATATTTTGGAGCGTCTTGGTTACTATCGTTTGGATAGTAAACCAGTTTTATATTGGGAAATCTGTGAGAGATCGTTTGCTCGTATAGGCTGCCAAAATAGAGCTGGTGATTAATAAAAATGGCGATTGAGCCAACCGGCAACTGGCCGAGTGCGTCTGAGATGAGACTCTGCGAATAATTATTGTCAGAAAGATCCACCTTTGGATAGTTGGTCCAGGCGGTGGTGACAATAAGCCCGACCAGAGCGATGATTAGAGCATGGTAAAAATATGGGTATTTAGCAAATTTGTTTTTGACTGTTTGTAGGCTGATGCCTAGCAAAAGAGTAAATATGACAAAAGAAGAAAGGTAAAACTTGCTGAAGTTAAAAGGGCTGTGTTGTTCGTATGGGTTTAGGGATGACAAAGTAAATAGAGAAACTACAAGCAGAATAAAATAGCTTGAGATTAGTAGCCTAACTTTTTTGGATTTTAGCCTGTTGGCAAGCGATAAAGCGATGGGGGTTAGTATCGGCAAGATAAAGGCAAAATTCTTCAAGAGTGATTTGAAATAAATATCGAAATGGCCAATTAATTTAGCCGGAGAAAATACACTTGATGAGTTGCTTACAATAAAAAATGACCCGAATTCTTTTCTTCTGACAAAATCAACAAAATCCCAAAGATTTTGGACATGGCCCCAGTTAACGGACGGGTCGGCCATCATTCGGGAGTACATGAGGGCTTGGGGAGAAAGACCTAGAATGAAAAATACTGCGCCTGTGGCAAGCCGGAATCGATCCTTTTCTCCCTTTTTGAAATACCAGAGAAAAATGGGCAAGAGGAGAGCGCTTATATAAAAATGCGACGTTAACAGGCCCAGAAAGAGGCAAGCTAAAAATAATCTATTTTTGAAAACAAAATAGAGGGTAGCTGTTAGTAGAAACGTGCCGAAGGTGAAAACGTCGGCCACCACTGATAAGGACCAAAACACTGGAGTCACCGACAGGAAAAGTGACAGTAGGAAGGCAAGGGTGCTATCAATTTCCAGTTGCCGAAGTATTAAATAAAAAAGAAAGATCGCGCCAGCACCGAAAAGGGCAGAGAGCAAATTGACTTTGAAAATTAAGGTTCCGATGGGGAAGATGGTAGTAAAAAGCTTGCCAATTGCGGTGTATAGGGGGAAGCCGGGCGGATGGCAAACTCCCCAGGAGTTGATACACAGGGCAAATTCGGCGCTGTCTGGGGGTAGATAGGTGTGGGCGAGAGTTTTTAAAAATAGCGCTAGAGGAAGAATAAATACTAAAAGCGCCAGCAGTTTGCCGTGATTGGGTTTTTCTTTGGTTATTATCCTGAGAATTTCGTCCACGCTTTAATTTTAAGCTATTTATATCACAAAAAAAGCACAGGAAATTGATTTGGCGTTTCGGGCCGACCGGGTTAAATTCTTCGGGGTGGAAAAACAAAGGGCAAAGCCAAAAGCCGAGCAAGAAGTTCTGGCAGAAACTGCCTAGAGTATTCCATTTTTCTTACAGAAAATTACCGATAGTATCCGCGTGACTTTTTGGAATTATTCTATAAAAGTGTCTTTTTTGTTGCTATTCGTTTTAATCATAATTGCTTCTAAAGCACGATCGGATTTGTTTATAAATTCATGAACAGTGTTTGGTCTTATAAGTAAATATGAGCCGGATTTCAATTGGAGTTTCCTTTTCCCGACGATTACTTCACCAGACCCTTTCAGGAAATAGAAGAACTCAGTCTTTTTTTTGTGGTAATGACTGTATTTACCCTTATGAAAACGGACAAGTTGTATTTCTGTCCGTCGCGAAGATAAAGCCTTGCCATTGGCTAAAATGTTGGTACTGTAATTGTTTTTTCTGACCCACATTTTGGTGGCCGGGGAGGGGGTCGAACCCTCATGGAGTTGCCTCCATGCGTTTTTGAGACGCACTTGTCTACCAATTCCAACACCCGGCCAAAAGAATTGCTAAAACAGCCTCAATATTATATCATTGCCGAAAGTGAAAGTTACAGTTAATAATCCGCCAGCCGGCGGAGACATTGCCAAAATCAGCGCCGAGTGTTTGGTTTGCGGTGTTTGGGAAGGTGACGGCAAAAATTTGCCAAAGGGCGTCGACGCGCTGACTGACGGCGCCATTTCGCGCTTTTTCAAAAAGAACAAAAAGTTCGGCAAGCTCTATGAAGCTTCGAATTTTGTAATTTCTCCCAAGAAACACAAAAATTTAGAAAAAGTTGTGCTTTTTGGTTTGGGGAAGAAGGAAAAATTGGAACCTGTCTATCTTCGACAATTTGCGGCAGCTGTTGGCAAAACCCAAGCGAAAGGCGCAAAAAGTCTTTCTTTGTATTTGCCAAAAGAAGAAAAAGTTAGCGAGCGGGCAGATCTGGTTGTTGCCGGTTTTGCCGCCGGACTTTTTGACCCGGGGCATTATAAAACTGATAAAGAAAACGGAAAGTCAAAAATTGAAATCTTGGAGATTTTGAGTGAAGAGGATTTGAGAAAAGTCAAAGACGGGGTAGAAAAAGGGCTGATTATTGCCGAGACGATTGACAAGGTCCGCGAGGTAATCAATCTGCCGGCCAACATTGTAACTCCTCATTACATGGTTAATTTTGCCAAGAAAATCGCCGCAGATAACAAATTAAAAATCGAAGTATTTTCGGAGAAGCAGGTAAACGAGATGGGAATGGGGATTATGGCTTCGGTTGCCAAGGGTTCGGAAGAAGATCTTTATTTTGTGGTAATGCGCTATTTGGGCGGTGGGTCTGGTGCCAAAACTTTGGCGCTTGTTGGGAAGGGCATAACTTTTGACTCTGGCGGGATTTCGATAAAGCCTGGTGAGGCGATGGAATGGATGAAAATGGATATGGCGGGCGCGGCCGCGTGTCTCGGCGCAATGGAGGTTATTGCCAAATTGAAACTCAAGACCAATGTTGTCTGCGCAGTACCACTGACGGAGAATTTACCTTCGGGGAAAGCTTCTAAGCCGGGTGATGTTGTAAAGGGACTTTCGGGGAAAACTGTGGAGATTATTAATACTGATGCCGAGGGTAGGCTGGTGCTTGCGGATGCTTTAACTTATGTTCAGAATAAATTCAAACCGGACTTTATAGTTGATGTGGCGACTTTGACCGGGGCGTCGATTGTAGCTCTTGGGAACTGGGCCGCTGCAATTTTGGGCAGACCGCAGAACTTTATTGACGAGGTAATAAAAACCGGTGAGGACTCCGGTGAAAGATTTTGGCAATTGCCGCTTTACGAAGAGTACCGGGAACAATTGAAAAGTTACATTGCCGATATTGCCAATATTTCTTCTGTGCGCGGCGGGGGAACAGAAACGGGCGGTAAGTTTCTGGAAGAGTTTGTCGGGGAAAAAGTTGCCTGGGCGCATCTGGATATTGTGCCGAATGCTTGGGAAGAGACAGAGAGGCCGTATGCATCGCGCGGCGCAACTGGAATACCACTGGTGACGTTAGTCAATCTTGCCCTAGCGCTTTCCAAAAAATGATTAGCGTTACAGATCTACACGCAGGTACTGTTTATGAGGATGGCGGGCAATATTTGCTCGTCCTTTCGTATGAACATATCAAGATGGGCCGCGGCAGCGGCAATATCAAGGTTAAGGTTAGAAACTTAAAAACCGGGTCGACCGTTGAAAAATCTTTTATTACTGGGGCGAAGGTTCAAGACGTCAATCTCCAAAGGAAAAAAGTCCAATATTTATACAAGGACTCAGGTGGTTACCATTTTATGGATTTAGAAACTTATGACCAGTTTGCTCTGCCCGATGCTATGGTTGGAAATTTTGGTAAGTTTTTGAAAGAGGAGTTGGGGGTTTTGCTTTTTGCGATTTTGGATGAGCCGGTTTATATAGAACTGCCAAAAATTTTGGATTATAAAGTGGCGCAAACGGGAGGATCGGCGCGCGGGAACAGCGCGGGGGCGGCGCAAAAAGACGCGGTTTTAGAAAACGGTTTGGTAGTTAAAGTTCCGCTTTTTATCAAAGGCGGAGAAGTGGTAAGGGTTGATACGCGAGACGGATCTTATGTTGAGCGGGCTAAGTAGTAAGCACTGCGGCCTCAATTTTTTTAATTGATATTATATTAGGAACATGGATCTTTGCGGTTGTTTGTCCAAGGTAGTCAGGTACTTCTAATGGGATTTGAAAAAGAATCGACATGCCCCACTTAATTTTATGAGGATAGAATGGTCTAGCGGGGTAGAACGGGTAATTATCTTTAGGCTTACCCTCGGAACCGATTAGGTGAACTTTTTTGTCAGTAGACAGAGGGTTGCCGTTGTTATAGGGAAGCCTGCCGCCACCAAGATCGCGAAATTGGATGGAACCAGCGCTTGCGGCTATATGGTCGCGGGAATGATAGTTTGGATCGTAATGGGCCGGTTCATCTACACTGAAAGCGTAAACTAAATGGCCACGGATGGGTGAATTTGATTCCATTAGGATTACGTCACCCGGGGCGACATCTTTTGTTAGGTCAACTAATCGCAAGTTGGGTTTTGTCTCCGCTATTTCCAGTAGTTTATCGATAGCCAGTCCTAGTGGGTTTGTTGCTTCGGATGTGTCGGGGGTTTTTGGCATAGATTTTTAAAAACCTGATGCGAGTGCCGGGCCGATTTTATCGCCTCCAAGAGCCAGAATAATTATGACTCCCACAGTGACAATTTGGGTAACCAATCCCCACGGAAGTTGCATACGGCTTTGGATTTTATGGCCGACGTAATAAGCCCAGGAAAATGGCGGAAATTTTAAATCAAAAAGCCAGAAAGGTGTGCCAAGCCAGTCCGGGAGCTGGGCGGTGATTATCATCACGAAAAGGTAGGTAGGCTGAACAACTTTACCGAAGAGCAAAAATGCCAGGGCAAAGCCGAGTAAGACGTCAAGAGTTGCTTCAACCCTGGAGCGAAAAACGCTTTTTTGCCTATGGTTTGTACCAACATCCCAATGAGGTACAAGGTCTGCCAAAAAGTGCGATACCAAAGCTAGCGGAATGCCGATAATTGGGTTTGTGAACCTTGCGGCTATCGATGCCCCGATTAATGCGTGCGCTGTTGCTGTCATTCCGATCAAAAAAACCGTGGGTGCGGTTTCAACCCCAGTCTACCATAGATTCTTCATCGTGGCAAAAAAAGTTTTGAACTGCTAGAATAGAGACACTTTCCCATGTTAGCAACCTTGGCTAATTTTTTTGGTCTTTTCAACTTGGCCGTAATTTTCCTTTCTGTTTTGGCCGGAGTCTTTTTGTTTTGGCGCTCTGGCCGCCACGAACTTTTAGATTCCGAGTTACTTTTGGATACGGTTATTGTTGCCTCTATCGGGGCCTTGGTTTTTGGCCGGCTTTGGGATTTCCTTGTTAGGTGGGATAGGTATCATTTTTCCCTAAGCCGTCTTATATTTTTTAATGCCTATCCGGGGATTGATTTTGCCGGGGCCCTGTTTGGTTTTTGTTTAGCCGCCTTTGTTTTTCTTAGGGCCAGAAAAATAAAATTTTTGGAAATTTTCGACTTGGCCGCACCGGCAATTGTTTTTGCCCAGAGTTCTATCTCTCTTGGCCGGTTTGGCTTGGGTTTTATGAAGAAGGGGTCTCATGACTTTTCTCTTCTTTACTTTGGCCTTGGGTATTTTATAATTTTTTGGATCCTGAAGCGTCTTGGCATGCGTAAAAGGCATCCTGGGTTTCTTGCGTGCTTTTATCTTTTTGCAACTTCTATTTTGGGAATAGCTCTCTTCTTTGGCGGGAATGATAAAACCACTCTCGGCAACGTGCCTTATAAACTGGCTCTCGGGACTTTGCTTTTGTTGTTTTCGCTGGTTTTATGGCATGCTGCTTCGGGCCGCAGCCTGAACAAGGATATAAAATGGGCAACAGCAGGGATCCTTTTAGCACTCTTTAGACTTAAAAGGGTTCTAGCTAGTGTTGAAGAAGGTGGTAATTTTGCCAGAGTTATGATACTTTCTCCCTACTACCTTGCCAAAAAGATTTTGATGATAATAAAATTCATAGGCCGTGAAATAATTTCGGGTCTATATGATTTTTTGGTAGTTTTGGGGGTTAAAAAAATAAGATGATAATTGATATCAAGAAGCTTGGCGACATAATTGAAGAAAACAGAAACGCAATCCTTTTAAAGATAAAGAGGCTTAGGCGCGAAGACCCTTTTTCGACGGAGGATAGGGCGCTAATTGTCGAGCCGGGCACGGATGCGGCGCAGCTATTTGGTCATGAAAAGACAGTGGTTTTGGAAAACCAATTGAAGCGGGATTTGGGAGAGATTGAAAAGGCGCTTGATAAAATTAAAAAAGGGACTTATGGTTCTTGCGAAAATTGCAAAAAGGCAATTGATGAGGGAAGGCTTTCTGCTAAGCCGGCGGCGATTTATTGCATGAGGTGCGAGCGCGAACTTGAAAAGAATGCAAATTCTAAATCTGAGGGCAGTAAATTTAAGAAAAGATAAATTTAAGAGTGCGTTTGTCCCTTTTCATCATCCCGTTTATTATTTTCCTTGATCAAGTTTCTAAAGTAAGATTTGCCACAAGCTGTAACACGGGAATCGCGTTTGGGCTTTTTCGTGACGTGGGCGTTTTGAATATCATTGTCCCTGTGATTGTTGTTTTTACCTGTTTTTATTTTCTATTAAGACAACAAAGGAAAATTGTTTCTTTTGCCCTGGCGCTTTTGGCAGGCGGTGGAATGTCTAATGTTATTGATCGGTTGATGGCGGGATGTGTGAGGGATTTTATCGATTTTAAAATCTGGCCGAGTTTTAATTTGGCAGACAGCGCGGTAACGATTGGAGTTATTTTGGTAATATTTTCGATTCTGTTTGGAGAGCATGAACGATCTTAACGTTATTTTTGAGGATGACCAGATTTTGGTTTTAGATAAGCCGTCTGGTATTGTGGTCAACAGATCGGAAACGACGCGCGAAGAAACGATGCAGGATCAGTTGGTGGATTATTTTCATCTGGGGTCAAGTTCTGGAATCGGTGGCCGAGCCGGAATTGCGCATCGGTTGGATCGCGAAACGTCTGGGCTTTTGGTAGTTGCCAAGACAGAGAAAACTTTTGATAATCTGCAGAGGCAATTTAAAGAAAGAAAAATTAAAAAAGAATATCTAGGTTTGGTTCATGGGTTAACTAGCGATGAGCGGGGGAAGATTGAGACATCGATTGGTAGGGTGGGGAATTTTGGCAAGTTTGGGGTAGTTGCCGGGGGACGCGAGTCAAGAACCGAGTTTGTTGTTGAGAACCGATACAAAATCAAAGACGATATTTTTGAAGAAATTATAGAAGGAGAAAACAAGAATAAGCAGAGCTTCTCGAAGAGTAGAAAGAATTATCTTAAAAATCATGCCAGAGATTACACTTTACTTTTACTTCGTCCAAAAACCGGCAGAACTCATCAGATAAGAGTCCATCTAAAAAGCATTGGGCATCATATTGTCTCTGATTTAATTTATGCCCCAGGTAAGCTCTTAAAATTTGATCTTTTATGGTGCCCGCGGCTTTTTCTGCACGCCAAAAGTCTGGAATTTATTCATCCGGCAAGCGGAAAGCCAATATTTTTCCAATCGGACTTGCCAAACGATCTTAAAGATGCCATGCTAAATTTGGAAGAAATTTAGCCTATATGCCACCTGCCTTTTTAGAACTTTCGGCGCTTCTGGTTTTGGCAACCGGTCTTGGAATTTGCGCCAAACTTTTAAAGCAGCCTCTAATTATCGCCTATATTCTGGCGGGAATCCTGATTTCAACACTTGGCATTTTCAGGCAGGTTGATAAAAGTTTATTTGAGCTCCTTTCCAATCTTGGAATAGCGTTCCTTTTATTTTTAGTCGGGATTGAGCTTAAGTTTGAAGATTTAAAATATGTAGGCAGGACAGCGGTTTTGACGGGGCTCGGGCAGATTGTTTTTACGACCGTTATCGGTTTTATTCTTGTCGCGGCGCTGGGGTTTAGCACGCTTTCCTCGCTTTATATAGCTTTTGCCATAACTTTTTCTTCGACGGTAATTATTATCAAACTTTTGACGGAGAAGAATAATCTTCAGAGCCTGCATGGAAAAATTGCGGTTGGATTTTTGCTGGTGCAGGATGTGGTGGCCATTTTTGCCCTGATGATTCTTTCCGGGCTTGGGCACCAAAGCGTATCGGCGCTTTTGATTTTGGGGACGGTCGCCAAAGGCGCGGTTCTGGCGGGTACTGCTTATCTTGCGTCCAGGTATTTTTTGAAATTCCTTTTCCGGCTGACATCGGCATCGCTGGAGCTTTTATTCGTTTCGGCATTGGCGTGGGCGTTTTTGATGGCGGCTCTGGCCGGGCTTTTTGGTTTTTCGACGGCAATCGGCGCGTTTTTGGCGGGGCTGGCCATTGCCTCTTCGCCTTACAGGATTCAGATTTCGGCCAGAGTTAAGCCGATTCGCGATTTTTTCATTGT
>JGI1358J11329_10003977_pt1 | contig 10790 bp, 12 predicted proteins | sample Subgroupgradi54m_FD_11329 | JGI IMG/M metagenome (IMG submission 11329)
GGGACTCAAGGTCTTTCGGGGTTCCCCGCCTGCGCCGAAACAGCTTCGGCGGGCAGGCAAGCATTCACCCCTCAACCCTAAACGCTATACCCTAAACCCTTCCCCAAAGGCCTTTGTCGGCCTTTCCGGTGGAGTGGATAGTTCTGTTTCGGCGGCTCTACTTAAGGAGCAGGGTTTTGACGTGACCGGAGTTTTTATAAAAGTGTGGACGCCTGCCTTTATGGAATGCACATGGAAAGATGACCGGCTTGATGCAATGCGTGTGTGCGCCAAGCTCGGTATTCCTTTTGTGACGCTTGATTTAGAAAAAGAATACAAAAAAGAAGTGGTAGATTATATGATTCGGGAATATAAGCTTGGCAGAACACCGAACCCAGATGTGATGTGCAATAAGGAGGTAAAATTTGGCGCTTTTTATCGGTGGGCAAGAAAGCAGGGGGCAGACTATGTGGCGACGGGACATTACGCAAGAATAGTCGAAAGTCGAAAGTCGAAAGTCCATAAAGTGAAATCAGGGAATAAAACTCCTAGACTTTATAGACCTTATGGACCTTACGGACTTTTGACTGCTTTAGATTTCAATAAAGATCAGTCATATTTTCTGTGGAATTTGAAGCAGGAACAATTAGGGCATGTGCTTTTCCCCATAGGCCATCTCGAAAAACCAGAAGTGCGGAAATTGGCGCAAAAGTTTGGCCTTATCACTGCCGACAAAAAAGACAGTCAAGGACTTTGTTTTATTGGAAAAGTCGATATGAAAGATTTTTTGAAGAATTTTATTCAATCCAAGCACGGAAAAGTGCTCGATACTGCTCGAAAGGTTATTGGCTATCATGAGGGTGCTGTTTTTTACACCATTGGCGAACGCCACGGCTTTACCATTACTAAAAAAACAGCCGATGACAAACCTCTCTACGTTGTTTCCAAGAACGGCAAAGCTAATACCATCACGGTAAGTGACGAGCCGCTCCGACTAGAAGGTGAATACAAAAAGCAAACTGTTTCTATTGAAAAGACTAATTGGGTAAGTGGGATTCCTAAAAAAGGAATGAAGGTTCACGTTCGTCCTCGCTATAGACAAGAATTAATACAGGCAAAAATTTCAAATACCAGCAAAGGAAAAGCGACGATTGGTTTCAATACATTGCAATATGGTCTAACTTCCGGCCAGTCGCTTGTGATCTATTACGGAGAAACGGTAGTTGGGGGAGGGGTTATTCAGTAGATTAAAGATGTAAGATTAAAGTTGACTGTGTAAAGAAGGAGAGGCATTTCCCTTTTCTTGCTTAAATCTTTCAACTTACAACTTTCAACTATCCTGTTATACTACATCTATGCGTCAAGTAAAATTGCGTGAATCGCTGGTGCGCGCCGGCACCCCGCGGGACATTGTTGAGAAAATTGTTCACCATATTGCTAGTGAAATTGAGGATGGCATGACCACTTCTCATATTTATCAACATGCGTTCGGTCTGCTTCACAAACTTGAGCGCCCGATTGCGGCGCGCTACTCACTGCGACGTGCGATGGTTGGTTTTGGACCCTCGGGTTTCCCTTTTGAGAAATTTTTAGCGGAGGTTTTTAAGAAAAAAGGCTATGAAGCGGTGACCGATCAGATTGTCAAAGGTAGTTGTGTAGAGCATGAAATGGATGTAGTGGCGTGGAATGAAGATAAACTGGTTATGGTTGAAGCGAAATTTCATAATGAGATCGGCGCTAAATCAGATCTCAAGGTAGCCCTCTACATCAAAGCCCGGTTTGACGATTTGTTGAATGAAACTTTCTTTTATGGCAAGCGGCGCCCTTTGGATGAAGGCTGGCTTATCACTAATACCAAGTTCTCCTCGCGGGCTATTCAATATGGTGATTGTGCTAATTTGAAAATGATAGGCTGGAATTACCCAGAGCGGGGGAACTTACAAGATTTGATTGAAGACTCGGGGCTTCACCCTCTGACGTGCCTTACGTCCCTTAATACGATGGAGAAACAAGCTCTCTTGAGCAAAGGCTTGGTGCTTTGTAAATCAGTCAATGACCCGGGAGTGCTTGAACAGATTGGTTTACGTCGAGAAAAAATTAAATCGGTGCTCGATGAAGCGAAATTACTATGTGACGTAAATTGACTTTTGTCACTTGATTTTGTCGATTAACATATCTAATGTTACGGACACTTATAAACAGTAATTTAACCAACTAATTCTCACTTTTATGAACGGCAACCAGAATCAAAATCAAAACCAGAAAATGAACCAGCCGCAGGAAGAAAGAGGAACAGGCGCGGGGACCTATGTTATTACAGCCATTATCGCTTTTGCAATCGGTTTCGGCAGTGCGTGGCTTGTTTACAATAAGAAAACCGATACCACAACCACGAAGAAGACTGATTCAGTTTCGACAACGACAGGATCGACGAGTAGGACAGGGGATACGACGGGCACTCCTTCTACATTAGGAACTACTTCTACCTCAAATAGCCTTAAGGTAAACGATCAGGCCGCTGGCGCGATGGTGGAAGTTTCGAGTGTCACCCTTAAGGAGCCGGCATGGATTGTCATCAGGGAGACTGATCCTGAGAGCGATGAACCAGGCAGAATTTTGGGTGCACAATTGTTTGATTTGGGCACTAACCCAGGCACTGTAGAACTGCTTCGGGGCACACTTCCTGGTAAGACCTATTTTGCATTTGTGTATAGTGACAACGGCGATCATGCTTTTGATCCGAAAATTGACCTTCCTCTGAAAGACACGAACGGTGCCATGATCATGACAACGTTCAAGGCTCAATAAATCAAAATCTAAGAACTCACAAACCCCCGCCTCCGGCGGGGGTTTGACTTTATCTATGTAAGTAGTACATTCCTGATAGAACAATCAACCAAGGAGTTGAATGAAAAGAATGACTACGAAAATGTTCCTCAAAAAGCTCGCCCAATTGCCCAAAAGAGGTTGGCAATCTCGCATTACGGGCAGTTCCGTCCGATTAGTGAAAAAAAGAATCGGATGGGAAAATTGTTATTGCCCAGTTGTCGCTGTTCACGATGAATTTTATGGCTCTGTGGGAGCCAAGAAGGGCAGATTGAATGCCTGGGAATTTGGTAGGAGAATGTGTTTACAATCTTCGACCATTGACAGGATTGTCACGGCTGCCGATGACTACAACCACCCTACGGTCCGCAAATGGATCCTTGCTAGTCTAGGATTGGAAAGGAAAAACCCATGACTCTTACTGAAAAGTTCTTGAGATCGTTGCCGTCTTTGCTCAAAAAAGGCTGGCGAGTTAAAAAACAAAGGGGTGGAAAAATTCGATTCGCCCCACCAAACTCTAGAAATTTTTGTCACTGTCCGTTAACTGCGGCGGCAGCCGAAAAGGGAGCTCCTAGCGGTGTGGATTTGGTGGATACCTTAAGGGCGCTAATATTCTTGCGCTCACACGGTTTTCCAAGATTGCAGCATTGGAGCATTATTAATGTAGCAGACAGCCGTTGCGAACTTCTTAGTTTCGATCCTATCCAAGCCAAGCGTCGCAGGTGGTTATTAAAGCGACTTGCCCTTCAAGCTGACAGCAGATCGGAAGCCCTCTAATAGAGCACTTCCGCTCACAAGCTGCACCAAATTCTGGTGCAGTTTTTCTTTTACTAGATACCAAGTACCAAGTACTATATACTATTTTCATGTCCCTCTACTACCAATCCAAAAAAACCACCAATCTCTACAAAAAAGACTCAAAGTACCCATTCCGCATTTCACGTTCAAAAATTGATCTCTTTTTAGAGTGCGAGCGTTGTTTTTATCTTGATCGGGTGCTTGGGGTAGGGCGGCCGCCCGGGTTTCCTTTCAATTTAAACAGTGCAGTAGACGCTTTACTCAAAAAAGAATTTGATATTCATCGAGCAAAAGGTTCAAAACATCCTCTTTGTGATACATACGGCGTTGATGCTGTGCCCTTTGAACATGCCGACCTAAATATTTGGCGCGAAAATTTTAAAGGTGTGCAATTTATCCACGCTCTTACGAATTTACTTATAACCGGAGCTATTGATGACGTCTGGATTAACCCGAAAAAGGAATTGCACGTCGTGGATTACAAAGCCACCTCGAAGGACAGCGAAGTAAACCTTGATGCCGAGTGGCAAGATGGCTACAAACGGCAAGTGGAAGTCTATCAATGGCTTTTGCGTCAAAATGGTTTTAAAGTTTCAAACACTGCCTATTTCGTTTATGCCAACGGTAAACGCGACCGCAAAGCCTTTGATGGTAAATTAGAATTTGATGTAAAAATTATTCCGTATGTTGGTTCTGATTCGTGGATAGAAAAAACTCTCTCCTCGCTCAAAACGTGCCTTGAAAGTGAGACTATTCCTAAAGAGGCGAGTGGCTGTGATTATTGCAGTTATCGCCATTCGGCCGCACAAGTAAGTTTCAATGCAGTTCCTAAAAAGACTAAATTAAAAAAGATCGAGCCGGACGAGAAAAGCCCTACTCTTTTTTGATATAATAGAAAAATGACAAATTTTAAAGAAAACGTGTACAAAGTAGTTTCTAAAATCCCAAAAGGAAAAGTTTTAACGTACAAAGAAGTGGCGAAGCTCGCTGGTTCCCCAAAAGCCTTTCGAGCGGTAGGGAACATAATTAGCAAAAATTATAATCCAAATATTCCATGCCACCGCGTTATCCGATCTGATGGAAAATTGGGTGGCTATAACCGCGGCAAGGCAGAGAAACGAGCGATACTTATCCGAGAAGGGGCACTTGAGAAGTAAGCAAAAAAACGTATGTTTTGCCTTCCTGTCCCTTTTGCGATACTCTTTGGTAATGAAATCTGTTACTATTTGCGCCAGTAATAAATTTGCCAAAGAAGTCGATGCCTTTGCTCAAAAATTAAGAAAAAAGGGAGTGATTGTTCTAACTCCTCATTTTTATTCCGCGATGTATGGTGATTTTGAGACAGTAAAAGCCCACCATAAGAAATTTATTGCTCTCGGTCTAACTCTTGACCATTTCCATAAAATCTGTAAAGCGGATGTTGTTTTCATTTACAACAAAAATGGCTATAGCGGCAACAGTGTGACGCTTGAAATCGGCTATGCCACAGCGCTCGGCAAACCACTTTACGCTTTCTCGGCGAAAGATTCTGAAGTCTGCCGGGATATCCTCTTTGAAGGGTATGCTGATACGCCGGAGGAGCTCTTAAAATTTTTAAAATGAGAGATAAAAAGTGCGATCACACAAGCGTCGGTGTCTTTGTCTGGAATACTGAAAAACTTTTGCTTATTGAAAGAGCCAACATGCCCTATGGATTTGCGATACCTGCTGGTCATGTAGACGGTGATTCAAGTTTTGAAGAAGCAGCGAGACGAGAATTGAAGGAAGAAGTAGGACTGGAAGTCAAAGACTTGAAGTTGGTAGCAGAGGGCAGAAAAGAAAATCCTTGCCGTCGCGAAGGGGGAGCATGGCATTATTGGAAATTATATAATGCGGAAATAGGGGGAGAAGTACATCGAAGTAAAGAGGAGACAAAACAAGCTATGTGGGCCGATAAAAAAGAGCTTAGAGGTTTGGCAGAAAAAACTAAAAAATATATTGAAGGTGCTATTTCAGAAAATAAATGGCAAAAATCTCCGGGGCTAGAGCCAGTGATGTATGAGTGGTTTAAAGAATTAAAAATAATATAGAAATGAAAATCTACGTGTTAGGAAGCAACCACTTTGTAAATGAGATGGTTGACTGTAAAAATAAGCTTTGCATTTTAGGATGGGACGGTTGGATTCATCAAGATTACGAAGACCATGTAAGCGGTAAAAGAAAAGCTTTTCCAGACTTAGAAAAAATAGTGCCCGGGGAAAGCGCCGATTTTAAACGAGCGAATGATTATATTCGTGTTCATTACAAACACATTTTGGAAAGTGATGCTGTTATAATTGTTAATTTAGAAAAGAAAGGTGTCGAAAATTATATTGGCGGCAATTGCTTGATGGAAATGGGCATGGCTTACGTCAATAATAAAAAAATATTTTTGCTTAATGATATTCCGGAGCAATCGTCTTATCTTGATGAAATTAAAGCAATGGATCCGATTTGCTTGTATGGAGACTTGAAAAATATTGCCAAACATATTTGATAATGAAAAAAACTAACATAAAAACAGAATGGAACTTAGGTCTGTACTATAAAAGCCCCGACGATTCGAACATAGAGAGGGATTTGGTTCGACTTGAAAATTTGTGCGCTGATTTTGCCGAAAAATACAAGCTTTTTGAAAGCTATAGAGAAAATATTTCGAAGGTAGCCGAAGGGCTTGAAGCTTTTGAGAAAGTGGAAGCGGAACTTGGCGGCGCGAAACCCTTGATGTATTTCCAATACCGAATGGCGCTTAACACTCAAGAGATGCGTAATCAGTCCGAAATTGCTAAAGGAATAGATCGTCTGACAAAAGCTCATAACAAAACTCTTTTCTTTCCGCTTTCTCTTGGTAAAATTCCGGCCGCCTTTCAAGAAAAATATCTTTCGTCACTGGAATTAAAAGAGTTTCGTTACTGTCTCACTGTTCTTTTTAAAGAAAGTAAACATCATCTCTCGGAGCCAGAAGAAAAAATCATGAATTTAAAATCTTTACCGGCGCACAGCCTCTGGATTCAAGCCCAAGAGAAAATTTTATATTCAAACTCTGTCCCGTTTAAAGGGAAAGAAATTCCACTTGCCGAGGCTCAATTTAAAATCAGTGCTCTTAAAACAAAAGACCGACACGCTTTGCACAATGCGGTCGTATCCGTTTACAAAAAAACTGCACCGTTTGCTGAAGCAGAAATTAATGCCGTTTATACAGACAAGAAAATTGACGACGCCTTGAGAAATTTCAAAAAACCATACAGCTCAACAGTATTAAGCTGTCAAAATGATGAAAACGCTGTTGAGAAACTTGTTAAAACAGTGACCGATGCTTTTTCTACAAGCCATGATTTTTACGCTCTCAAAAAGAAATTACTTAAGCTTCCAAAACTCGGCTATGCCGATCGTTCGGCAAAAATTGGAGAAGTGAAGAGAACTTTTTCTTTTGAAGAATCAGTGGAATTGGTTAGAGCCGGTTTCGGGAAAGTTGATAAGCAATTTGTTGATCTTTTTGACCGCTTTCTCGCTAATGGCCAGATCGATGTTTTTCCAAAAAAGGGCAAAGAAGGCGGGGCATTTTGTTCAGGGACCTATAACCAACCGACATTTGTTTTTTTAAATCATGTTAATACTTTTGATTCGATGAGAACCTTGGCGCACGAAATGGGTCATGCCATTCACACGGAATTTTCTAAAAAACAGCGGCCGATGTATCAGAGCTACACAACTTCAACCGCCGAAGTAGCGAGCACTCTTTTTGAAAACTTTGCCTTTGAAGAGGTTTTTGAAAAGCTTACCCCAAAAGAAAAAATAATTGCTCTTCATGATCGTGTTCAGGACGACATTTCTACCATTTTCCGCCAGATAGCCTGTTTTAATTTCGAGTTAGAATTGCATAACGAAATTCGTACAAAAGGCGCTTTATCCCACGAAGATATTGCAAGGCTTCATAACAAACATATGAGCGCTTATCTCGGTACACATTTTAAACTCTCTCTTGATGACGGTTACTTTTTTGTCTCCTGGTCCCATATCAGGCGTTTCTTTTACGTGTATTCATATTCTTATGGGGAGCTCGTAAGTAAAGTACTCTATCGCCGCTTCAAAGAAGATAAAAAATATGTGGACAAGCTGGTTGCCTTTTTGAGTGCCGGAGGCAGTATGAGTCCTGAAGATATTTTTAAAACTGCTGGTATAGATACTTCCAAACCCGATTTTATTAATGAAGGACTCGCGGAAGTTAAGCAGAAAATTAAAGAACTTGAATTGCTTACAAAAAGTTAATTTGAGTTTTCTATCAACTATGAACTATTAACTAATAACTAATCACGTGGATTTCAACACCTATCAAAAAAAGTCTCGAAAAACGGCAGCGTATCCCGACGCCGGTTCAAATTTTGTCTATCCGACCTTGGGTCTTGCAGGGGAAGCAGGAGAAGTGGCCGAAAAAATAAAAAAAATCATCCGGGATGACGGCGGTGAAATTTTGCCTGAAAAGAAAAAAGAAATTGAAAAAGAACTTGGCGATGTTCTTTGGTATGTTGCCCAAATTGCGACCGAACTTAGTCTTTCTCTTGATACCATTGCCGAAAAAAATATTGAAAAACTCTACTCGCGCCTCGAACGCGGCACTATTAAAGGCAGTGGGGATGATAGGTAGGATTGGGAAGTTTGTAGTTAATAGTTTTTAGAAAAACAATACAGAAAGGCTCTACAGAAAGGCCGAGCCTTACGGCCGCCGTAAGGCTCGGCCTTTCTGACTCGCTTGTCCCCCAAGTCTGACTTGAGATTCTCTCTTCAGTAAATTTTAAAATCATTTTGATTGACTAATTTGCTTGCCGCGATAGAGTGTAGTCAGTTCAAAGAGGCATCTCTTTGAGGTTGATCTAAACAAAAAAATATCCCGACCGCCAGCTTTATGAAAAGAACCATACAGAAACTTGATGAACAAACCCTAACGGCGATTAATGCCGAAAAGGCTCTTCGCAAAACAAATGAGCTTTTTGTCCTTTTTGAGATGGGTAGTCAAACAACGTTGCTTATCAAACAGCATCTTGAAGAACTTGGTGTTTATACGGAAGTGGTTGACCCTGCGACTTTTACCGCCGCTGACGTTCGCGCTCTCAATCCTATTGGTATTATCCTCTCGGGCGGACCAGATTCCGTGACAGGTGACAGGATTTCTTTCGATCGGAACATATTTTGTACCGGGGTTCCAACGCTTGGTATTTGTCTTGGCTTTCAGATGTGGGCGCAAGCACTAGGGGCGACAGTCGAAAGAGCGCCAAAAGCAGAACATGGTCCTCATACTCTGAAAATCATAGATGGTACCAGTTTGCTCCTTCAAAGAGTAGGGAATAGCGAGATTGTGATTCAAAATCACCACGACAGAATTCTGCCTCATTCTCTAATTTTCAACTCCGCCTCGACAGAAAATTCCCCAATGGCGGTAGGTGAGCGCGGTCATCTTTTTGGTGTGCAGTTTCACCCTGAAGTAAGTCATACCACGTGCGGCAGGCAGATTTTCGAAAATTTTTGCTTCAGAATTTGCGAGGCAAAGGATCGTTTTCAGGCAAAGAGTGCAGCCGAAGAAAAAATTCGCGAACTCTCAAAACAAATTGACGGCAAAACAGTGCTCATTCTGCTCTCCGGTGGTTCTGATTCCTCGGTTGCGGCTTATCTTTCGATCCGTGCCGCTTCACCGACAACTAAGCTTATCTTTGTCTACTTGAAAGGTTTTGACCGACAGGGGGATGAGGAAAATGTCCGGCAATTTTTTGGAAGTTTACCAAATACTGAACTCCGCATAGTTGATGCAACTCAAGAATTCTTAGAGGCACTTCATGGAAAACTTGACGGAGAGGGAAGGAGAGACGCTTTTCGTGAAGTGTATCAGCGAGTTGTTGAGCGAGAAATTGTAAGTTCCGGGGCAGATCTCGTAGAACAAGGCACACTTCATACTGACGAGGTGGAAAGCAGTATCGGACTTGCCTTTGCCCCCACCGCCTTCATTAAAGGCCATCACAATCCTCTAATTCCCTGGTCTATACCGGAAATTACCCCCTTAAATGACCAGGTCAAAGACACAGCTCGCAAAATTGGTTACGAAATCGGTGTGCCAAAAGAACTTCTTACTCGTCAGCCGTTTCCTGGTCCGGGTACCTCTCTTCGTATATTTGGTAACATAACCCGAGAGCGGCGAGACAAACAGCAAGCTCTTGAAGTAATTCTTGATGAGGAATTGCGCAAGTGGGAGGGTTTCGCGACAATTTGGCAATCTGGTGCCATTCTCACTAATTGTGAACATACTTGCCAAAGTGGCGATGGTAGTGGGAAAGGAGACATGGTGGAATGGTTTGCTGTTCATAGTGTGAACGGTTTTACGGCAGGACCGGTTAATATTCCGTTTGAAATTCATGTCCGTATCGCTGTCCGCATGCAAAACGAGGTCGAAGGCGTTGGTTCAGTGGGCTACAGGTTTTCTAGTAAGCCAAAAAGCACCATCGAACCAATGTAGATTTTAGATTTCTATCACTCGGACCACGCAACACACTTGCGCGGTCCGTTTTTTTATTCAGTGAAAATCGAAAACCGATGGGCACCATTGGGAATTTTAAATTCCCAATGGTAAATTCCCAATGGTGCCCATCTGACTTCCATCTGACTTCAATAAACTAAATTAGGATGAAAGGCCGAGCCTCGGCCGCCGTAAGGCTCGGCCTTTCTGACCCGCTTGTCCCCTAAGTCTGACTCGATATTCTCCCTTCTTCCTAAAAAGCTAACTAGCTACCAGCTACAAGCTTCTCTCCCTGTGCATAACCTCCTACTGTGACAGCCCAAAAAGTCATATAATTACAGGGCTAAATTAAAAACAACAATGCGTTGAGACAGCGCTTTTTACAACGTACATTTCTGACCATGTTAGTGGTTCTTGTTTTAATACAAGGTTTTTTCTTTGCACCTCATATTTCTGAAGCTAAAACTCCTCAGAACAGTCTGACTGCTCTTTCTCTCGTCCACATTACACTCTTTGATAAAGTCATTTCCTTTGTAGAACATCTCTTTTCTTTCCCTCTACCTACATTTAAAGCCAAAACAACCATTGCTTCACCAAAAGAAGTGGCTTTGTCTTCAAAGCCACTGGTGGTTTCTTCTTCTTTCCCCGTTAGTCGGACTGCTGTTTA
>JGI1358J11329_10003982_pt1 | contig 10780 bp, 19 predicted proteins | sample Subgroupgradi54m_FD_11329 | JGI IMG/M metagenome (IMG submission 11329)
TGTAAGGTCATATAGACTAAGGTAATTGCACCAAGTAAGAATAAGATGATATGGAAGAAGTTTGCGCCTGATGAGAAAAAGTCATAGGAACTTAATGGGATTACGCCTTGAAATTTTAGTTTCGTAAAGAGAATGCCACTAAATAATGCATGTAACCAATAGGAGAAAGTAATGAACATAAATCCAATACTAAATGTTCGTGAGGTTGGGTCATCAATTAACTCGTAAATTTTCCAGGCTGCGTAACCAACTGCGAAAGTGATTAAGCCGAAAATCAAATTTAAAATAATATCATAACTGAAAAACCATGTTGGAATGACATAGATATTGACCATAAAGTTCTTTTTCTTGGACGCTTTTTAAAGGTTATGTAACGCTCTTCATATTCTTCTTTAATAAACGATTAATAAGGCATTACCTAGAAATCCTTAACACTGGAGGTGAACGACATGCAGTGGATTGAGGATACGGAACGACACTATCTGTTGAAGGCCAGACGCGTTGATTTTTGGGAACAGTACCATCGACTTCCCACACGCGAAGATTTGCATCACTTTATGGAGGAACGCCATGAGATATAAAGATCCGGGTTATAACCGTCGGGCTAAAATGGTGTTTTTTCTATCCTCTCCTCTTGAAGAGGATTATTCTTTTTCTTTTAGTTGTACTGGCTTTCCAAATTTACTGAGATCTTCGCCATTCTTAAGATGATAGAGAACTTCTTTGAGATCTGTTATTTTTACTCTGACTTGTTTTGTCGTATCTCTGCTTCTGATTGTAACATCGTTATTTTTTACTGAATCGAAATCAACCGTAATTGCGAAGGGGATACCCATTTCGTCTGCGCGAGCATATCGTCTTCCGACACTTCCTGAATCGTCATAAAAGACTTCCATCCAGGTTTCTTGTAAGTTTTCTTGGATTTCTTGCGCTTTTTCTGGCAATCCTTCTTTTTTGATTAACGGAAAAATTGCACAGATATAGGGTGAAAGTTTTGGATTTAATGCAAGATATAATCCTTCTTTATTTTCTTTTAATGCGTGTTCTAAAATCGCGTACATGGTTCGATCAACACCGGCTGATATTTCCCAGATGTGGGGAATGATTTTCTTATTTGTTTCTGGATCAAGATACGTTAATTCTGTCCCTGATTTTTCACTATGCCCTTTTAAGTCATAATCTGTTCTGTAGTTATTTGCGATTAATTCTAACCAGCCTAAACTTGTTTCGACTTCGAAATCAAATGTTGCTAATGAATAGAATGCGCGTTCATCTTTATCGACTTCTCTGAATCGTAATGCAGTTAGAGGAATACCCATTTTATTCCAAGTTTGTTGGGTTCGTGCTAAGTAGTATGCAATTAACTTTCCTTGGACAATCTTTTTTGTGACTAACTCTGCTGCGGAGATGTGTTCCATTGTTTCTTTTCCTAAACGTAAGATATTGATTTTGTAATTTGCGACTTTGTCAAAGTTTTCAATGTCGTTGATTTTTGCAGGATCGAAAAAGACTTCTGCTTCCATTTGAGCAAATTCTACCGCTCTTGTGATGCTTTGTCGTGGAGAAATTTCATTTCTAAATGCGCCACCTGCTTGCGCGATCCCTTGCGGCAATTTTAACCGCATCGTTTTGACCATTCTCGCGAAGTTTAAGAAGATGGATTGACAGGCTTCTGGACGTAAGAATGTTTTCATTTCTCCTTCTTTGCCGACAATGGTTTGTACCATCATATTGAATTTGGAGACTTTTCCTAATTCGCCTTTACATTTGGGGCATTTTATTTTGTTTTCTTTGATTAAGACTTCTAATTTGTCTGTTGGTAAGGATTCAGGAACATTTTTTCCAATAACATCTGAGATGAGTTTATCTGCACGTTCGTATTTTTTACATTTCGTACATTGCACGATTGGATCTGCAAATGATTTTAGATGACCTGAACCTTCGAAAACTCCTTGGGGTAAAATTTGTGAACCGTGGATTTCTAACATGTTTTCTTTTTGAACAAATTCATGACGCCAGAACTCAACCACCTTTCTTCGGATGGATTGACCAATTGGACCAAAATCCCAGAATCCTGCTGGACTATTTGGGTAAATTTCTGCTGCAGGATAAAATAAACTTTTTCTGGAGGCTAATTCAATGAGCTGTTCGTATTTTGACTTTTGCATTCTGAACTCGTTACTTTGGGGCTATTTAAATAATTCGTTAATGAAAGGTAGGTCTTGAGATTACGATAAATGCGACATCATCTTGGTTTCTTAAGTAATCACTTCTTGCTCTTTGGCTTAATCGTTCGATGGAGTCATAGATAAATAAACCGTGAACATACGTCGGTTCTGATGGGAAAAGAATAATGTCTCCCGCTTTCATTTCTTCTCCCCGCATGAATCGAATTCTGCCAAAATCGGTGTTTGCATATCTATGGGGTTGTGGCGTCGCATCAAATTCTTCATTGGTGACAGGGTATCGCCCTACATCTCGTACTAATTCAGGAGATAACCAATTTGCATTTACTTTTCTTGGGACTTGTAAGACTATATCCACTAATCTCTGAGGGGAATCACTGGTTTGTAGCATTGGCGTGAGATCGGCTCAATCCGAACATTTATAAGATTTTTCCTTTTAGATGGTTTATGAATGCTCCCTTTGATTTTGAACTTGAAAAAGTTGTTCAGACTGTTCAGGAAAAACATGTGAAACGGGTGTTGATTCAATTGCCTGAAGGGATGAAACAATATGCTCCAAGTATTTTGACTGAGCTTCAATCTCAGAGTTCTGCTGAGTTTCTTGTTTCGGGCGATAGTACCTGGGGCGGTTGTGATTTAGCACTTGATGAAGCGAAGAGTTTGAAAGCAGATCTTCTCGTTCATTTTGGTCATGCTCAATTTGTTCATGTTGATTTTCCTGTTCTGTATGTTGAAGTAAAAGATACGACTGATTTAACGCCACTTTTGGTGCAATCGTTGGATTCGATTAAAGGATTTTCTTCTCTTGGAATTGTGAGTTCGATTCAACATCTTCATCAATTGGCTTCTGTTAAAGCATTTTATGAACAACATGGAAAAACAGTTCAGATTCCTGCGAAAAAAGGATTTGCTGCATATAATGGTCACGTTGTTGGATGTGAATATAATTCATTAAAAGCAATTCAGTCTTCTGTTGATTGTTTTGTTGTTCTTGGTAATACGTTTCATTCATTGGGTGCTGCATTATCGGTACAGAAACCTGTTTTTCTCGTGGATACGTATAATGCTGAAGTAAGTTCAATGGAATCCTTAAAACAAAAGATTTTGAAACAGCGTGCAATTGCGATTGGTAAAATTAAAGATGCGAAAATTATAGGTATCCTTGTGGGAAGTAAGGTTGGACAGAAATTTGGGCAATATTCTCTTATTCAAAATAAACTTGAAGCGTTGGGAAAGCAAGTTTTAGTCTTGACGATTAATGAATTTACTCCTGAGAAGATTTTAAACTTTTATCATGTTGAAGGGTTTATTCAGTTAGCTTGTCCACGGATTGCAATTGAAGATTATGGAAAATATGAACGCCCATTGATTACGTATCGTGAAGCGCAAGTTGTTTTAGGAACAATGCAGTGGGAAGATTTAGTTGAGCAAGGTCTTTTATAGTTGTACCTTACTTCTGTTTTATGCAAATTTATCTTGCAAGCCCAATGGCTCAAACTGCGCATTTGGATTCTTATTCTTTCTCAGAAGATAAGCTCAAACGAAATTTAGAGGTGAAAAATGCCCTTGAACGTGTAGGTTTTCAGATTTATCTCCCTCAACAATCAAAACAGGAAGGAAAGTTACTTTTAGATGAACACCTTAATATAATAAAGAAGTGCGACTGTTTAGTTATTTTGTTGTCTGATACTCGTGGCATCTACATTGAAGCGGGTTACGCAAAAGCATTAGGAAAGAAAGTATATGCGATTAAAGTTGCAGAAACGAGAAAACTTTCTGGTTGGCTTGAACACTTTTTTGACTATGTTGCTGAAGATGTCGATAGTCTTGTTCTTTTTATGAAGCACTGATTCTCTAAAACTTTATATATTTCAGCTCCCCCCTATCAAGATGCAAAAAGAGGCATTTTTTCCTAGAGCAATTGTCTTTCAAACAGACCAATTTCTTGTCGCACAGGATTGTGAAATTCCTATTCCTGGGTTTTTTATTCTGTCTTCAAAACGAGGCATTCAATCAATGAGTGAGTTTACTCCTTCTGAAGAAAAAGAGTTTGCAGCACTTCTTGTTCGAGTACGCCGTGGAATGCGCGATGTTTTGGGCATTCAAGAAGTTTATTTTTTTCAAAATGAAGATTCAGAACACGGGTTTCATGTCTGGCTTTTTCCCCGTCATGATTGGATGGAACCATTTGGCAGAAAAATTGAATCTGTCAAACCCATTATGCACCACGCAAGAGGGCATTTGAAGAATGAAGTCACGTTTTATGAAGTTGAGGAAGCAATACAGAAAATGAAAGTATATTTTAACAATTAATTATTTCTTTTTGCCTTTTAATTTAGTAATTACCACTTTATCTGAGATAATCGCAGAATTGCCAGAAGGATCTTCAACGATAATTTTTAAGGAATCTTCGCCACATTCTACTTTCCAGAGTTTCTTCAATAAGTTCTTTGCTTTCTTTCTTATTTCATCATCGTCTGCAGAGTCCCTTTCTCCTTCGAGAATTTTTTTGAATCGTTGGAGAACACCTTCAACATTGGAGACATATCCTTCAGAAGCAACACCCGGATCGACACTCATTTTTAATTGTGGAATTTTAATGGACGCTTCACCACTTTTGACAACTCGTACTTTCATATCATCTGCTTTTTCAACGGTAAATTCGTATTTTGATGGTTCTTTTTGCTGTGCACATTCAACATCAGATTGTTTATACCCGCAGCCACTGCAGATCATGGAGAAGATAAAGACTGGGCCAAAGTAAGGAATATCTTGTTCATCCTCTATTAATGTTAATTTCTTTTCCTGGCACATTGGGCAGGTTTCATTCTCAACTTTATCCATTAGCTATAAGAAAAAATGAAGATTTATAAATTGTTTGATTGAACATTAAAAAAATAAAGAGATAAAAGAATTATTGCCCTTGCGGAGCGCCTTGTTCTTCAGAAGCAGGAACTTCACCAGTTTGTGCACCACGATAAATGGATGCGAATGATGGAGTAACAACGAGCCAGTCTTCACCGAAGCCAGCAATGTCGCCTTCAACAGCTTCACAGGTTTTCTTTAATTTAGAAACAGCACGTTTTAATTCAACGAGATCTTTATCTTTAAGTGGACGGATATTTAAGAGTGCAATGGTGTATCCTTCACGAACAGCATCTAATGCAGGTTTAATATCTGCAAAATCTTCAATGACGAATGGTCGAACAACGACACGTGCTTTTCCACGTTCCATTGCTTTTGGACTCAATTCAACATAATCTTCAGAGAACTCGTCACTTGGTGCTGCGTCTTTTCCGGCAAATTTTGCCTTCAATTTTTCGAATGTTGAACCCATTTTGCTCACGTAATCCCTTTTCAGTGCTACCACTATTTAAACATTTCTATGCTTTGCTCTCGAGTTGCGAAACTACACTCCAGATTTGCATTCTCGCATAGGGTGGAAGGTTTGGATCGTCCGCAACTTCACCGAGTGCTTCTAAGGATTGATCGATTCTTATATTCCATTTTTTGTCATCTTTCCCGAGAATATCCATCGCAGATTTTATTCGTACGCGCACATTTCGTGGGACGGTGCTATCTTTTTCTACTGAAGAAAGTCCTTCTATAATTTCTTGTAACTTTTGGGGATCTATCATTGTTTCACTCCTTTTTCTTTCTGTAATTTCGCAACAACGTCTTCTTGTAATTTATTTGCTTTTTCTTTTAATTGTAACTCTTGTTTTTCAATTGTTTTTAAGCGTAATGCTAAAACTTCTTTTTTTGATTCGAGTTCTTTCTTTAATTCATCTTTATTTGCGGCAAGCATAATGTTTCCGACAACTTTGTAGACATTGCCTGTTGCTTTATTAATTTCTTCAATTGCATTTTCAACTTCGACATGCTGTGATTGAATCTGTTGTTTTTGAAGAAGAATATTTTGAACGTTTTGTTCGAGCATCTGTAATTGCGCGATACCTTGATCAGAAGTAGCGCTGTCGACCATACGTGCTCCTTAGATTGCATCTACTACAGTACTTGTAGTGCGAGGTTTGTAAACAATTTTAGAACCGCAATATGGACAGCGGACACGTTTCTTGACTAATTCATGTTTGATTTCTTTTTGACAGTCCATACAGTGATAGCTTACCATTTTATTCTCCTATCGGCCAATAGGCACGACCTGCGAATTGATGTTGGCATTTATTACATGCCCAAATTCCCATAGCGATTCTTTTTAATTGTGGTTTGTTACATTTTGGACAGAAATGTTTAATTTTTTGTCGTCGTTCAACTTCAAGTAGTTTATTTCGTAATTTGAGACCGTACCGGACACCATATCTTCCTGCTGTGCCGACTTTCTTTGTTTTTGTCATTGTGCCTGTAAGAATAAGAGAATGGATTTTACGTGGCTTTATAAAGATTTTCCTTAGGGTTTTGCTCCTCAAAATCAAGATTCTCTGCACCAAGAGAAACAAATCCAGCAAAAACTGCATTCCTTACCCTTCCTAAAAGAATGGGACTTAATACAAAAGTTGAAGCTGAAGCAGATATTCCTTTCTAAAAATTAAAAGTGGGGATACCCGGATTCGAACCGGGACAATACGGTCCCAAACCGCATATCATGGCCAAGTTAGATCATATCCCCGTGAAATAAAAGAACAAAAATCGAACTTTATAAGTCTATTGGACACGCTGGATTAATGGTTGATAGGATCTAATTTCTTGATCATATTCTTGGTTTAATCTGGTGAGAAGTGTATTGACTCTTGTTCCGAATTGCTGATCAGATATCGTTCTTCTTGTCCAGATCGTATGTTTAGGAGAAAATCTAAAATCAGCAGGAGCTTTTTCTATGCCATATTCAGCTCGTGTTTCTGGATCAAGACGATTGAACCCCTTAAGATGATTGTAGAATCCACGGATCTGCTCTTCAAGCGTTCTCTCTTCTTGTAATACCCCTCTTGGAGTTTCTTGAAGAATTCCAAAATATCCTTGCATCTGAAAAGGTGGGATGGAGAGTTCTTGTTCTCCTCGTTGTAAGAAATATTCAGCTTCGGCACGATCCTGCATGGAAAGTGATTTTAATCCTTCTTTTGTTGAAGCATCTGTTCCGAGAACTCCGACAAGATCAATATCATTAAACTGTTGCGCACGTGTATAACTTCCAAAGACGAGAAACCCTTGGATTGTTCTCCATCGACGAAGCTCTGCTTGGAGCATTAGGAAAAATTCTGCTGTATGTTCGTGAAGCGTTTCCATAGAAATGGGAAGAAGAGAAAAGAATAAAACTATTTCTCTAGGATTTCGATAGGAACTGCATCAAAAATACGCGCAGGAAGATACGTAGTTAACTGCTCTTTTAGTTTTTTGTATGCATTTCTTACATCTTCTACTGTCCAATTAAGCGCAGTTGCTATAGATCGCTCATAAATCTGGCAATATGAAACAAGTGAAACCGCATCTCTAGGGATTACCCCTATTCTCTCTAACTGCTTATAGGTCTGTGGATGAATGACTAGTCTACCTTTCACCATCTCTGTACCAAAATCACCTTGTGTTGCAGGTTGGACATTTTCTGAAAACTCAATCAAAACTTCTAAAGATTTCTGTGCCATTCTTCAATTTTACTTTTTTGCAGGAGCTGCTTTGGCTGCCGCGGGCGCTGCTGGTTTTCCCGGAGCTGCAGCTTTTCCGACAGGCACAGGTGCTGCTCCAGGTACGGCAGGAGCTCCAGGGACTGCGGCTGCAGGAGCTGCAACGGCTGCTGCGGCTGCTGCTGCTTTGGCTGCTTCTTTTTCTTTCTCGATTTGTTTGCGTTTCACATCGAGTTCTTTGCCTAAAGCGATTAAACGTGATTTTTTCTCAGCATCTTTAATTTCTGTTTGTTCTGCTTTGATTAAGGAATCGTAGACACCAGCATCCATTTCTTTCATGACTTCTGCTGGCTCCTTGCCTTCAATTAAAACTCCCATTGAACGACAGGAACCAATAACAGAATGTAAGGAAGAACGAATATTATTGGATAATAACGAACCTTCTTTCATCTTTGCAATTTTAATAACTTGTTCAAATGCAATGACACCTGCTTTGACTGTTTGTGGTTCGCCAGAACCTTTTTCGATGTTTGCTTCTTTGACAATTAATTGAGAAACAGGAGGAGTTCCGACCGAGATGGTATATTCTTTGGATTCAGGATCAATTTCTAATTTTACTGGAACTTGCATTCCTTTGAAGGACTCTGTTTTTTTATTGATATCAGCAACAACTTGACCAATATTCATTTTTAATGGACCGAGTGTTCCGCCGAGTTGAGCACCAGCAGTTGCTTTCCCGCCTTCAACCATTAAATCCATTGTAACTTTCTTTGCCATCTGTGTTTTTCCTTTCTGGACTGTGAGAACACCTTTTTATAAAGCTATTGCTCGTCTTCCGAATTATACGGCTTTTCTTCTTCAAGAGGCGCTTCTTCGGTCTCTCTTCGAATCACTTTCACCCAGTCCATCTTGACGGTGATTGGGATTGGGATTGCTGCTTCTAATAACTCCACAACAACCTCTCCTTTAAGTTCATCGATACGTTTGACCTTTGCTTTTTCTTTCTTGAATGGACCGTAGATAATTTCGACAATATCTCGTTCTTGAATATTCATTGGTGCCTTGATTTGTTCTAACATCGGCTCAATTTCTTTGTACTCGACTGGTTTTGGTAATAAACCACGTGCGTATGGAATTCCTTCAAAACATGCTTGTGCATCTTCTTGGGTTTTTGCTTCAATGAAAATATAACCCCGCATACCAAATGCATTGACAATACAATAGACTTCTAATTTTTTCTTTTTGATATTGCTATCAATAAAGTCCATGACTTGTTCTTCTCTGTTTGCCGTTGTTCGTAATGCGAAGAGTTTGTTTTCCATTGTTTACCTCAAGATTAATTGCCAGATCATTTGAACCAAAAAACCTACCAAACCGACTAATAAAATTCCGATGCCTGTTACTTTGACCACTGTTTTTAATTCTTGCGTCGTTGGTTTTTTTGTTACTTGCCATACGCGCTTACATTCAACTAAGAATGTTTTAAATTTACTGTGCCAGGATGGCTTCGCCTGTTGGTCGTCCATGTTCATCTGAAAAAGGATAATTTCAGGAATAAAAAGAGGTATTTAAAGGTTCTTATCGTTTCTATCGGACGAAATCAATTCCTAATTCATCTTCAATCTCGTGTTTTTTCTTTTCAACAACGGTTTTTCTTTTTCCGAAAATTTGTGGTGAGTTGACGCCTGTTACAATTAATAATGTTCTGATGGTGTTATCTAAATCTTCAGAAATTTGTGCGCCCCAGATCACTCTCGCTTCTTCATCTAAGCGTTCGGTAATTGTTTCAACAATTCTTCGCGCTTCATCTAAAGTCATGTTCGAACCACCAGAGATATTAATTAATGCGCCATTTGCGCCCGTGATATCGACATCTAATAACGGATTATGAATCGCTTTTTCAACAGATTCGATTGCTCTGTTCTCTCCATCAGCTTCACCAACACCAATCATTGCAACGCCACCTTTGCCCATGACTGTTCTGATATCTGCGAAATCCAAATTTACTAAACCTGTTTTGGTGACTAATTCGGCAATGCCTTTGACAGAATTTGTTAAAATTTCATCTGCGACTTTAAATGCAGTGTGTAAGGGTAAGCCAGGACAAAGTTCTAATAATTTATCATTGGGAATAACGATTAATGTGTCTGCGATTTGTTCTAAGCGTTCTAAACCTTCCATTGCGTTGGCATATCTGCGTTGGCCTTCCATGGTGAATGGTGTTGTGACAATCGCGACTGTTAAGATCCCTAATTTTTTCGCAACTTCTGCGACCACGGGAGCAGCACCTGTGCCTGTTCCACCCCCCATCCCTGCAGTAATGAACACAATATCAGAACCCATCATTTTATCTCGGATTTCTTTTTCACTTTCTTTGGCAGCATCTTCACCAACTTTTGGTAAACTTCCTGCGCCCAAACCAGACGTTAATTCTTTTCCAATGAGAATTTTTTGATCAGCATTCGTGTAGAGTAAATCTTGTGCATCTGTATTGACTGCGATTGTTTCTGCGCCTGCAATCCCAACTTCGGCCATTCGTGCAATGGTATTATTTCCACCGCCACCAACACCGAAGACTTTGATCTTTGCTTTTTGTTTATTGACTAATTCTTCAAGTTCTTCATCAATGGGAGTCGACTTCTTCGGGCCGTCTTTGTAGCGGAAGGGTGTTGCAGGCCGTTCTGAAGCTTGACGAATGATACTTTCCATTGAGAAAACTTCAGTTTAGGAGTATTTAAATTTATAGATAGTCGAATAGAAATTTAGGCGAAGGTACATTCAATCTCAGGGATGAACTTCTTGACTTTCTTGACAAAATCGTCTTTAAACATTTGGGGAAATGCAACCCCATTTTTGAAGGTGAGAGTATATTTTTTATCTTCATTCTTAATGGAATATTCTTCTTTTCTCACATTAATTATATTCTTGACTAACCCATCAAGTTTTTCTTGGGGGTCATCTACCTTCTTCGTAATCGTTACTTCGTAAAGTAATGTTTTTCCTGCTAATGGATGATTA
>JGI1358J11329_10003987_pt1 | contig 10773 bp, 12 predicted proteins | sample Subgroupgradi54m_FD_11329 | JGI IMG/M metagenome (IMG submission 11329)
GCTAAGAAGTATTACGAAACTGGACAGTTGCAGGAAGAAAGAACTTACGAAAACGACAGGAGAGATGGACCGGATAAGGGGTATTACGAAAATGGACAGCTACAATATGAGGGAACGCTGAGAGATGGTAAGCCGACGGGATCGTATAAAACATATTACGAAAATGGAACCTTGCAAGAGGAAGCGACTTACAAGGATGACCATTTAGAAGGATCGGCTAAAAAATATTACGAGAATGGAAAACTGCAAGCCGAAGCGACTTCTAAAAATGGCAAAGCAGAAGGGCCGGCAAAAAAGTATTACGAGAACGGAAGGCTTCAAGAAGTATGGTTTTTCAAAGACGGCAAGCCGGAAGGGCCGGCAAAAAAGTATTATGAGAGTGGGAAGCTTCAGGAAGTATGGTTTTTCAAAGACGGCAAGCCGGAGGGACCGCCTAAAAAGTATTACGAGAATGGAAAGCTTCAGCCCGGCAAAGTATAATGGCTGAACGGAGTTTCAGCTGGAAATACATTGAATCCGCAGGGATGACTCTACATGCAAGTGGCTTTAATTACTGGGGAGGGGTCACGCGCAAGTAACCTGGAGGAGGGGGAGAATGAAATTTCAGAGAGCAGTAAAAACTATTACTGCCATGGCTTTGTCGATAGCAGTTACAGGGTGTGCAGCCATGTTTCATGGGACTACCCAGCAGATAAGTATAAGAAGCAACATGGATGATGCCAAGCTGTATGTGAATGAGGCTTATGTTGGCAAGGGTAATGCCGTAACAACGTTTCATAAGAATAAGAATTATACGATTAGAGCGACAAAAGAAGGCTATCGGGATGGCCTGGTTATTGCAACAAAATCATTCGACGCGGTTACATTGCTTGGGATTTTGCTTGATTGGGGGATAATTTCAATCCTAATTGTTGATGGTGCTGCAACGGGTGCCTGGCAACAATTTGATCAAACAAGCTACGTCGTCGACCCAGAGGAAATGAGTAGTCCTGTGCGGGTGACTGTGCCAAGCGAAGACGATAAAAGCAAGGCAGTCAAGGGTGCGCCAGCTGAGCCAAAAACAAACTTTAATAAGAGGTAATCTGGAGCTCCTTAATAGATAAACTGGAACCATCCCTACCGAGTTTCTGGCAAGGCCCGGTGGGGATCCGAAGGCGAGACTTCCTCTCCCATCACGTAGATTTGGCCCATCCAGCCGAAAGCCGTAAAGCGCAGGCCTTCACAGGCAAATTCGATCGGCTCCGGCATCCTCAAGGAGAGATTCACCCCTGCGCCTTGCACCGTCGCCTCCCAGGCCCGTTTGAACTCCGGGCGGGTCTTGAGAGCTTCGATGAGTTTCGCCCTCAGTTCCGCAGGGACCTTCGTGAAATGGATCGCGGGATCCTGTGGGAGGCGGTTCTCACCAGGCGGCATCAAGGTAGCGCTGGATCTCCTCCCTGACGTGCGGGTCGAGACTAGTGAACTCCAAACCCATGTGGTAGAGCTTCCTGCAGGTCTTTGGAGCCAACGTCGTTGCGCTCGCTAATGCCGGCGCTAATGGAAGCAGCGCTAACACTAGCGAATGAGGGCAATCAACGGTACAATGGATTCGTCCCAAGTGGAACGTATGTCAACAGATGGCAAAGACTGGCGAAGATCGTCGAATCGGCGATTATTATTCGGGACCAAGAGGTCCTGGGTTCAAATCCCAGCGCCCCGATAACTTTTGCTCGATGGTGACCGTTTGAGTGGCATCATGATAACGAGTGTCATGAATGATTGGTGCTGGGATTTGAGGGGAGCCACGCCTCGTCTGTGTGAGGGAGGGGCCGACGAATAGGAGGCCCCGACGTCCTCAGGCGCGGCGGGTGGCCGACCTGGAACGAGCGGAGCGAGTGGAAGGCGACAAATCCCCGCGCCCCGACTTATCTCGTTCGCCCGGATTAATTCCTTCGCCATAGTCCTTGAAAAAACTATTGACAGATTTCTTGTGATCTAATACACTAGCTATCCCATAGAGATATTAGACTATGCAAAACCTCTCCAAGAAGACCAAATATGGGTTGCGGGCGCTACTGGCCCTGGCTAAGCCACGGGGCCAGGAACGGATGGTGATTGCCGACTTGGCGAAGCAGGAGGGAATCCCGAAGAAGTTTCTTGAGTTGATCCTGCTGGAGTTGAAGAATCAAGGGATTCTGCAGAGCAAGAAGGGGAAGGGGGGCGGCTATCTCTTGGGGAAGCGGCCGGAGGCGATCAGTTTGGGCGATGTGATCCGGACCCTCGATGGCCCGCTGGCCTCATTGCCCTGTGTGAGCCAGAGGGCGCATCGGCCATGCGACGAGTGCGTGGATGAGACGACCTGCGGGATCCGGGCCGTGATGCAGGAGGTGCGGGATGGGACGGCCAAGATTCTCGATGGCACCAGTCTGGCCGACGTGTTGCGTCGGACCGAGCAGTTGGAGCAGGAGCGGAACCGCGTGTTGGTCTATTCCATCTAAATCAGGAGCGATCTTGTGAAACGGTTCTGGGTGTTGGGAGTCGTAGCGTTACTCATCCTGATCGATGGGATAGCGTTGGCGGCCGGCCTTGCACTGGCGGCGTCGAAGGGGCGCACGCTCCTGAACGTGTCATATGATCCGACGCGGGAGCTGTACCAGGAGGTTAATGCGGCGTTCGTCAAGCGGTGGCAGGAGCAGACTGGGGAGCCGCTGACGGTCAACCAATCGCACGGCGGCTCCGGCAAACAGGCCCGGGCGGTGATCGACGGGCTGGAGGCGGATGTCGTGACGCTTGCGCTGGCCTACGACGTGGATGCCATCGCCAAAGCTGGCTACATCCACTCGGACTGGCAGAAACGGCTGGCCGATAACAGCGCTCCCTACACCTCGACGATCGTGTTCCTGGTCCGCAAGGGCAACCCGAAGGGGATCAAAGACTGGGGCGACCTCGTCAAGCCGGGGGTCTCGGTGATCACGCCGAACCCGAAGACTTCGGGGGGTGCTCGCTGGAACTACCTGGCGGCGTGGGGGTATGCGTTGAAGCAGCCCGGCGGTGATGAGGCCACGGCGAAGGCGTTCGTGACGCAACTCTACAAGCAGGTGCCGATCCTCGACACCGGTGCCCGGGGCGCGACCGTCACATTCATCGAACGCGAAATCGGGGACGTGTTAATCGGCTGGGAGAATGAGGCCCTGCTGGCGGTCCACGAGCTCGGGAAAGACCGATTCGAGGTCGTCGCCCCGTCCGTGAGCATCCTCGCGGAGCCATCGGTCTCGCTGGTCGACACGGTGGTCGACAAGCGGGGCACCCGGGCGGTGGCGCAAGCCTACCTGGACTTTCTCTATTCGGAGGAAGGCCAAACGGTCGCCGCCAAACATTATTACCGTCCACGCCTGGCCTCGGTGGCCGCCCGCTCCGCCGGGCAATTTCCGCGGATGACGTTGTTCACCATTGATGAACTCTTCGGCGGCTGGCAGACAGCTCAGAAGCGGCATTTCAGCGATGGGGGGTTCTTCGATCAGATCTATCAGCCCGGATCGTAAGGCGGTGAAGGCGCGTCGGATCCTGCCCGGGTTCGGGCTGGCGATGGGCTCTACCTTGCTGTACCTGAGTCTCATCGTACTGATCCCGCTCTCAACGGTGTTGGTGAAAACCACCAGCTTGACCGGGCACCAGTTCTGGACCATCGTCACCTCGCCCCGCGCGCTGGCCTCGTATCGCCTGAGTCTCGGTGCGGCGTTAGCAGCGGCCGTGGTGAACGTGGTGTTCGGGGGATTGGTGGCCTGGGTGTTGGTCCGGTACCGCTTTCCGGGACGGCGCCTCCTCGATGGGCTGGTGGATCTGCCCTTTGCGTTGCCGACTGCCGTGGCGGGCATTGCGCTGACCACCCTGTATGCCGGCAACGGCTGGATCGGCCGGTATGCCGCGAGGATAGGAGTGCCGGTGGCCTACACGCCGCTGGGGATTGTGGTGGTGCTGGCGTTCATCGGGCTGCCGTTCGTGGTGCGGACCGTCCAGCCGGTCCTGCAGGATCTAGATGTGGCGATGGAGGAGGCCGCCGCGAGCTTGGGGGCGACCCGCTGGCACACGATCCGGCGCGTCATTCTGCCGGAGCTCACACCGGCGCTCGTCACCGGGTTTGCGCTGGCCTTTGCGCGCGGGCTGGGCGAATACGGTTCCGTGATCTTCATCGCCGGGAACATGCCGATGCGGACCGAGATCACGCCGCTCCTCATCATGATTAAACTCGAACAGTTCGACTACGCCGGGGCCACGGCCATCGCCCTCGTCTTTCTCACCCTCTCGTTTACCCTGCTCTTGGGCGTCAATCTACTGCAGCATCGGGCTCGCGGGGTCCACGGAGTCGGAGAACCCAGCGGCGTGGTTCTTGCATGAGCGCTCCGGCCGCGTCCGCCTTGACCGAATCGCGCGTCGTGCGATGGGTGTTGATCGGCCTCGCGCTGGCCTACCTGGGGTTGTTCCTCATCGTGCCGCTCGTGGCGGTGTTCGCCAAGGCCTTGGAGAAGGGCCTGGGTGTTTACTGGGCGGCCATCAGCGATCCGATGGCGTTGGCCGCGATCCGCTTGACCCTGGTGACCGCCGCGATCGCGGTGCCGCTCAACCTGGTGTTTGGGCTGGCGGCCGCCTGGGCGATCGCGAAGTTCGATTTCCCGGGGAAGCAGGTGTTAGAGACGTTGATTGACCTGCCGTTCTCCGTCTCCCCGGTGATCTCCGGCATGATCTTCGTACTCCTCTTTGGCGCGCAGGGACTCCTGGGGCCTTGGGCGGCCGCGCATGGTCTCAAGATCATTTTTGCGGTGCCGGGGATTGTCCTGGCCACCATCTTTGTGACCTTCCCGTTCGTCGCCCGGGAGCTGATCCCGCTCATGCGGGCCCAGGGGACCGAGGAGGAAGAGGCGGCCCTGACGCTGGGGGCCAGCGGCTGGCAGATGTTCCGTCGCGTGACGCTCCCGAACGTGAAATGGGGGTTGCTCTACGGCGTGATCCTCTGCAACGCCCGGGCGATGGGAGAGTTTGGGGCGGTCTCCGTCGTCTCGGGCCACATTCGCGGGCTCACGAATACCATGCCGCTGCATGTGGAAATCCTCTACAATGAGTACCAGTTTGCCGCCGCGTTTGCAGTGGCCTCGCTCTTGTGTCTGCTGGCCCTTGTGACACTGGTGGCCAAAAGTCTCGTCGAGCGGAAAGTGCGGGAGGGGTCGCATGAGCATTGAGCTCCGGGCGGTGACGAAACGGTTTGGCGACTTCACCGCGCTGCACGAGGTGAGTCTGACCGTGCCGACGGGCGAGTTGGTGGCGTTGCTGGGGCCCTCCGGCTCCGGCAAGACGACGCTCCTGCGCATCATCGCGGGGCTGGAGACGCCCGAGGAAGGCGAGGTGTTGTTTGAAGGCCAGGCGGCGACGGATCGCAGCACCAGCGATCGCCGGGTCGGCTTCGTCTTCCAGCACTACGCGCTGTTCCGGCAGATGACCGTGTTCGATAATGTGGCATTTGGCTTGCGGGTGAAGCCGCGGCGGGAACGGTTGTCGGAGCCGGCCATTGCGGCCAAGGTGCATGAGCTGTTGTCGCTGGTCCAACTGGATCGTCTCGGGGGCCGGTATCCGTCGCAGCTCTCCGGGGGCCAGCGGCAGCGGGTGGCGTTGGCCAGGGCCCTCGCGGTCCAGCCGAAGATCCTGCTCCTCGACGAGCCGTTTGGAGCGCTCGATGCCCGGGTGCGGCAAGAGCTGCGCCGGTGGCTCCGGCGCCTGCACGACGAAATCGGCATCACCAGCGTCTTTGTCACGCACGATCAGGATGAGGCGCTCGAGGTGGCGGATCAGGTGGTGGTGATGCACGAAGGGCGCGTCGAGCAGATCGGCACCCCGCAAGAGGTGTACGAGCACCCCGCGACCCCGTTCGTGTATCACTTTCTCGGCAACGTGAACCTCTTTCACGGGCGCGTCGAGGGCGGGAAGGTGCATCTCGGCGAGTTCACCATGGATTTGCCGCCGGGCATGGACCCGGAGACGGTGCCGGCCGTGGCCTATGCCCGCCCACATTTGTTGGAGATCGATCTGCAGTCGACGGGTCGCCCGCAGTTCCGCGCGAAGATCCAGCATCTCAACGCGGCGGGGCCCCTGGTGAAGGTCGAGTTGGTGTCGGCCACGGGGGCGGTGGTGCAGGCGGAGATCTCGCAGGAACGGTACCAGCAGCTGCACCTCCAAAAAGGGATGGAGGTGTTCGTCAGCGTCAAGGATATGAAGGTGTTCACCAGCGCCCACAGCATGTTGGGGGGAGGGATTTAGCCGTGGTGGCCGCGAACATTTTGGAACTGATCGGGGGCACCCCGATGGTCCGGCTCCAGAAGATCGTGCGCCCGTCCATGGCGACGATCGTGGCCAAACTGGAATCCTTCAATCCCGGTGGCAGCGTCAAAGATCGGATCGCGCTCGCCATGATCGAGGAGGCCGAGGCCCGTGGGGCACTGACGGCGGGCGCGACGATCATCGAGCCCACGAGCGGCAACACCGGGATCGGGTTGGCGATGGTCGGGGCCGTCAAGGGCTACCGCGTGATCCTCACGATGCCGGATGTGATCAGCGCGGAACGGCTCCATATCCTCAAGAGCTACGGGGCGGAGGTGGTCCTGACCCCGGCCGAAGAGGGGATGACCGGGGCTGTGCAGCAAGCCGAGACGTTGGTGAAGCAGACTCCCGGGGCGTTTATGCCAGGACAATTTCAGAATCCCGCTAATCCTGAGATTCATCGTCGGACCACGGCGCAGGAAATCCTCCGAGCGATCCAGGGCCCACTCGAGGCGTTGGTGGCCGGGATCGGCACCGGCGGCACGATTACCGGGGTCGGCGAGGTCCTGAAACGCCAGTATCCACGGCTGATCGTGGTGGGCGTGGAGCCGAAGGGGTCTGCGGTGTTGTCCGGTGGCGAGTCGGGCCCGCATCTGATCCAAGGCATCGGCGCGGGGTTTGTGCCCCAGGTGCTGAATCGTGCCATCCTGGATGAGATCGTGACCGTCAGCGACGAGGAGGCCTATCGCACCGCGCGACGCCTGGCCCGCGAGGAAGCGTTGTTCGTCGGGCTGTCCGCCGGGGCGGCCTGTGCGGCCGCGCTCCAGGTGGCGGAGCGGCTCGGGTCGGGGAAGCGTCTGGTGGTCATGTTTCCGGACAGCGGCGAGCGGTATTTCAGCGCCGACCCCTATTTCAGCAATCTCCTTCCGGCGGATAGCCAACATCGCTAAACGAGGTTACAATATGCCGGTGAAGCGTACCTCCTCGGCCGCAGCCAAGCAATTGCAGGTGTTCTGGCGAGGACGCGTGCAAGGGGTCGGATTCCGGTACACGGCGGAGACGACGGCCCTGGCGCTGAAGCTCGTCGGCTGGGTGCGAAATCTCCCCGACGGCCGGGTCGAGGCGCTCTGCGAGGGATCCGAGGCCCGGTTGAAACGGTTCCTGGAGGCGATGCGCACCGGCCCCATGCGGCCCTACATCCAGGACCAGCAGGTGACCTGGGGCGAGGCGACCGGCGAGTTCAATGATTTCACCACGCGATTTTACTGACCCGTCCGCATGCGCTACGGGATCTTCTCGGATGTTCACAGCAACCTCGAGGCGTTGACGGCTGTCCTGACCGCGCTGGCGGGTGATTCCGTAGATCGGGTCCTCTGCGGCGGGGATCTCGTCGGCTACGCCGCGGAGCCGGAGGCCTGTGTGGCCGCCGTTCGGCAAGCGGCGCATGGCGTGGTGGCCGGCAACCATGACTGGGCGGTGGCGGGCCGATTCCCCTTCGAATGGTTTCAGGAGACGGCGCGGGTGGCCCTGCAGTGGACCACCGGGCAGATCTCGCCCGCCACCGCGCAGTATCTGGCGGCGCTGCCTCTGACGTGGCGGGACGAGCAGGTCACCGTCGCGCACGGCACGCTGCACGAGCCGGAGGCCTTCCACTACTTGCTCGACACCAGACAGGCCGAGGCCAGCTTCAAGGTCCAGCGGACCCCCGTGGCATTCGTGGGGCACACCCACGTGCCGGTGGTGTTCCGTCGAGAGGCCGACGGGACGGTCCGCGTGCAGCGTGACCCTGTCGTGCCGCTCCACCCAGGCCTCCGGTACCTCGTGAATGTCGGCAGCGTCGGCCAGCCCCGCGATCATCACCCTGAGGCCACGTACTGTCTCTACGACACGGCTGCCGCGCGCGTGGAATTCAAGCGGGTCCCGTATCCGGTGGGGATCACGCAGGGGAAGATCCGGGCCGCAGGATTGCCCGTCCGGTTCGCTGATCGGTTGGGGCACGGGATCTGATGCGCGCCGCGCGCCCGGCTTCCCTTGCCACCGCCCGGCGTGAGGCGGAACGGTTGCGCGTCCTCATCCGCCACCATGACCGCCGCTATTATGTCGAGGCCCAGCCCGAGATTTCGGATCAGGAGTATGATCGCCTGGTCAAACAGCTCCAGGTCCTCGAACACCGGTTTCCACAGCTTGTCACGCCCGAGTCACCGACCCAGCGCGTCGGCGGCGAACCGCTCAAAACGTTTCCGGTGGTCCGGCATCGCGTGCCGATGCTCAGCATGGACAACACCTATTCGCACGAGGAGCTGCGGGAATTTGACGCGCGCGTCAAACGATTCCTGGGGGACGAGGCGGCCGTCACCTACGTCGTGGAGTTGAAGTTCGACGGGGTGAGCGTCTCCTTGACGTACGAGCAGGGCCGGTTGATTCGAGGGGCCACGCGCGGGGACGGAGAGCAGGGGGATGACATCACCGCCAACTTGAAAACCATCCGCGCCATCCCGATGATCTTGGAACCGTCAGGCCGCGTCGCGTTGCCGGCCAAAGGGCCGTACTCGCGCTCAGTTCAGCGCGGGGTACCGGCTTCCATGGAAGTGCGCGGGGAGGTCTACATGCCGCGTCGGGCCTTCGAGGCGCTGAATCGAGAGCGTGAGCGCGCCGGCGACGCCCTGTTCGTGAATCCCCGCAATGCGGCCGCCGGCAGTCTCAAGCTCCTGGATCCGCGGCTCGTAGCTGGCCGCCACCTGAACGCGTTCTTCTACGGCCTGGCGGCGGTGGACGGACAGACGTTCACGACCCACCATGCGATCCTCGAGTATCTTCGTGATGTCGGCCTCCGCGTGAATCCTCATTGGACGCGGTGCACGTCAATTGATGAGGTGATCCAGTACTGCGACAGCTGGGAGGGCCGGCGCAAATTGCTCGAGTACGACATTGATGGGATGGTGGTCAAGGTGGACTCCCTGGCCCAGCAGGAACGCCTGGGCATGACCGCCAAAAGTCCACGGTACACGATCGCCTACAAGTTCCCAGCGGAGCGGGTGGTCACCCAGTTGACGGGGATCGAGATGCAGGTGGGCCGCACCGGGGTGCTGACCCCGGTGGCTATCTTGACACCCGTATTCGTGGCCGGCACGACGGTCAGCCGTGCCAGCCTGCACAACGAGGACGAGATCGCCCGCCGGGATGTCCGCATCGGCGACTGGGTGGTGATCGAGAAGGCCGGGGAGATTATTCCGCAGGTGGTGGAGGTGGTGCAGGCGAAGCGCACCGGGCACGAACGGCGGTTTCGGATGCCGACCCGCTGCCCGGTCTGCCACGGCCCCGTGCGGCGCGATCCGGAGGAAGTCGCGGTGCGGTGCGAGAATCTGAATTGCCCCGCGCAACTGAGGGAACGGCTGCTGCATTTCGCGCAGCGGACTGCCATGGACATCGAAGGGCTCGGCGAAGTGATGGCCGAGCAGCTCGTGCGCGCCGGCTTGGTGAAGGACCTCGGGGACCTCTATCGATTGCAGAAACCGGCGCTCCTGGCGCTGGAGCGGATGGGGGAGCTGTCGGCGGAGAATCTGCTTCGCGGGATCGAGACCTCCAAGCATCGTCCTCTCGGCCGCCTCATCTTTGCCCTCGGGATTCGCCACGTCGGCTCGGCCGCGGCGGATTGGCTCGCCCAGCGATTCGGGTCGATCGAGCGTCTGGCCGGCGCGACCCTCGAGGAGTTGCAGACGATCGATCAGGTAGGTCCCGTGATGGCGCAGTCGCTCGTGGATTACTTCACGGCGCCCGCGGCGCGGACGATCCTCACGAAGCTCCGGGCCGCAGAGGTCCAGATGGAGGCCGCGCGGGCGCCGCGCGTCCCGCAGACGCTCGCGGGTTTGACGATCGTCGTCACCGGGACGTTGGCGCGGTATAGTCGCGCTGAGGCGGCGGCGGCCATCCGAGCGCACGGGGGATTGGTCGGGTCCAGCGTGACCAAACAGACCAGCTACGTTCTGGTCGGGACCAATCCGGGTTCCAAGCACACCAAGGCGCAGACTCTCAAAATTCCGGTGCTCGATGAAGTTGCATTCAACCGATTGCTCAAACAGGGCCCAGCAGAAGGAGCCGCATGATGCGTGCAGACCGGTGGATCAGCGTAGGGTTGGTGGTGGCGATGGTCGCAGGCGCTGCGGGCTGCGAGAGCCTGAGGCGCAAGTTTACCCGCAGACCCAAGGTCCACCAGGGACCCGAACCGATCTTCGCCCTCGAGAAAGAGTACCGGCCGGAATTCTCTCCGGAGGTCCGGTACCAGGCCCATTTCGCCTACTGGAAAGCGGCGCACGGTGATGTGCTGGAAGGGCTGGGGCAGGTGACGCAGGCCCGTCGGATGCATGCGATGCGGGAGGCCCTCAAGGAGTTGCGCGCGATGCAGGCGCTGTTAGAGGGCCCGCCGGTCACCGGCCTGGGCACGCTGATCGACGAGATGGTCGTGCTCGAGGCGCGGCTGGCGGATCCGAC
>JGI1358J11329_10004000_pt1 | contig 10758 bp, 7 predicted proteins | sample Subgroupgradi54m_FD_11329 | JGI IMG/M metagenome (IMG submission 11329)
CGAGGTCGACTACGATTACGGCGGGATCCGCCGCGTGCTCACCAAAGCGGCGCTGGCCGCGCGTCCCAAGTCGCTGTGGCGGTATCGCGAGTTGCTGCCGATCGATGGCGAGCCGACGGTCGGTTTCTTCTCCGGGTTCACGCCGCTGATTCGTTCCAAAGGCCTAGCCAAGGTGTTGGGTGCGAGCGAGCTCTACATCAAAGACGATTCCGTGTCGCATCCGACGCTGTCGTTCAAGGACCGCGTCGTGTCGATCGCGCTGACGCGTGCCAAGGAGCTGGGTTTTGACACCGTCGCCTGCGCTTCAACCGGCAACCTCGCCAACTCTGTCTCCTCGCTCGGCGCGCAAGCCGGCCTCAAGCGCTACATCTTCATCCCGGCCGATCTGGAATCCGGCAAGATCGTCGCGTCGCTGATCTACAACCCGACGCTGGTCGCCGTTGAGGGCAACTACGACGAGGTCAACCGGCTGTGCGCGGAGATCAGCGCGAGGTACCCGTGGGCATTCGTGAACATCAACATCCGGCCGTATTACGCCGAAGGGTCCAAGACCTATGGCTATGAGATCGCCGAGCAGCTGGGCTGGCGCGTGCCGCAACATATCGTGATTCCTGCCGCGGGCGGATCGCTGATCACCAAGATCGGCAAGGCGTTCAAAGAGCTGCACAAGATTGGGCTGCTGACCGACGACGCGGTGCCGAAGCTCTACGCGGCGCAAGCGACGGGCTGCGCGCCGATCGTCACGGCGATCAAAGAGCAATCGGAAATCGTCAAGCCGGTGAAGCCCAACACGATCGCCAAGTCGCTGGCCATCGGCAACCCGGCCGACGGCTACTACGCGACGCGCGCGGTGTTGGAATCCGGCGGCGGCGCGGAATCCGCCAGCGACGAGGAAATCGTCGAGGCGATGAAGCTGCTGGCCGAGACNGAAGGNATCTTCACCGAAACCGCCGGCGGAGTGACGGTCGCGTCGGCGAAGAAGCTGATCGAGACCGGCCGCATCCCGCGCAACGANTCGATCGTCATCTGCATCACGGGCAACGGCCTCAAGACGCAGGAGCCGCTGGCCAACAAACTGGGCGCGCCCGTTCGCATCAAGCCGTCACTATCTTCATTTGAGTCGCAGCTGGCGTCGCAGCTGGCGGGCGCGGCGCGCCGGTAGCCGTCGCAAGACGACAGGCTTGTGTAAAGCGTAATGTGGAATGCGTAATGTCATGAACTCCCGTCACATTACGCTTTACGCATTCCACATTCCACAAGCCTAAGTTTTCAACGGGGTCGAGTTTCACCGTAAGATAGAAGGAGGAAGCATGGCAGTGACGGTTCGGATTCCCACGCCGTTGCAGCGGTTGACCAACGGCCAGGGCGAGGTGCAGTGCGAGGGCAAGACGGTTCGCGAGCTGCTCGAGAACCTGGAGCAGCGCTGCCCCGGGGTCAAGGAACGGATTTGCGACGAGACGGGCAAGCTGCGCCGGTTCGTGAACGTGTTCGTGAACGAGGAAGACATTCGGTTCTTGCAAAGCGACCAGACTCCGGTGAAGGACGGCGACGACGTGTCCATCATTCCTGCCATTGCAGGCGGTTCGTGATTCGGCCGCACGATTGGCATCGTGCGGCACTTCCTCGCCACCCCGCGCAAAAGCGCGGGGCCCCCGGCTCGGTCGTGCAGCGTTAGGTCGAGACGATTCACGATACACGATCCACGAATCACGACACCTGATGAATCTCTCTAAAGAGGAAATCGCGCGCTACAGCCGGCAGCTGGTTCTGCCCGAAGTCGGTGTTCGGGGGCAGCAGCGCCTGCGGGATTCCTCGGTGTTGATCGTCGGGGCCGGAGGGCTCGGCTCTCCGGCGGCGCTGTATTTGGCGGCCGGCGGGGTGGGGACGATCGCGATCGCCGACTCGGATCCCGTCGAGCTCAACAATCTCCATCGCCAGATCCTCCACGGCACGCACGATGTCGGCCGACCGAAAGTCGCTTCGGCGGCCGATCGCCTGACAGCCATCAACCCCGCGGTTCGGATCATCCCGATTCCCGAACGGCTTTCTGCGGCCAACATCCTCGAGCGGATCGCGTCCGCTGATCTGGTCCTCGATGGCTCCGACAATTTTCCGACGCGTTATCTGGTCAACGACGCCTGTGTGCTTGCCGGCAAGCCGTTGGTCCACGCCGGGGTGGTGCGGTTTGAGGGGCAGGTGCTGACCGTGCTGCCCAGGCGCAGCGCCTGTTTCCGATGCGTCTTTCCGGAGCCGCCCGACCTGGGAGCCATTCCCAACTGCCAGGAAGCCGGCGTCCTCGGGGCCGCGGCAGGGATCGTCGGGTGCCTTGCGGCTTTCGAGGCCCTTAAGGTACTCTTACAGGTGGGACAGCCGCTGGCCGATCGGATGCTGGTGTTTGACGGCATGAAGACAAGTTTTCGCGAAGTGCCGGTTCGGCGCGATCCGGCGTGCGCGGTGTGCGGCGATCATCCGACCATTACGACGCCCACTGAAGACGGCGCGGTGTGTAGGACGTCCCGCGCATGCGGGGCGACATGATAGAACGAGATGCTCTGTCGAAATCCTCGTGCTTGTGGAATGTGCAATGCGTAACGCGTAATGTCTCTCGACGAGATCACATTACGCCTTACGCATTCAACATTACGCAAACCTGGGTTTTCGACGGAGCAAGAACGAAAAGGAGGCGGTGAATGGCCCAGAAGCAAGTGACGCTGATCTTCCCCCAGCACCTGATCAAGGAGCCGGTGATCTACAGTATGGCCAAGGAATGCAACGTGTTGCCGAACATTCGCCGAGCCAAAGTGACCGAATCGATGGGCGAAGTCAGCCTGGAGCTTGAAGGCAGCGACGAGAACCTCAAGCGGGCCGTCGTGTTCCTCGAGAAGAAGGGCGTCAAGGTCGAGCCCGTGATCGGGGATGTGGTAACATAACGTCAGAGGTCAATGCCTTGATGCACACGATGCGTACGCGTAAGACACGCTGGCTTCGCGCCCTGGTCGCGCTGGCGGTGATGCTGCCCACCTCGGTCGCCGCGGCGTCTGTGTCATGCCCGATGCATCACGCCGATCATTCCAAAACCGTCCTGAGCCAGTCCTGCTGTTGCCAGCCGCACCAGGCCGGCAGCCGCTCCTGCGAAGCGGCCTGCTTGAGCGCCCAACCCGAGTCCGCTTCGATGCCTGTCCTGAACGCCTCGGCGCCCGCGCAGATCGCGCTGCTTGCCGAGTCTAGTCCCACACCGCTTGTCATCGACGCTGCGCCGGCGTTCCGTCCGGCGGCCTCCGGCGTCGAGCATGCCCCTCCCCCCAAGCGTTACCTCTTGAGCTGCACTCTCCGTCGGTGATCGTGCGCACCGTGTGCCCGGTCTTCGAATGACCGGGTCGGTGTGAGCATGATGACGCGCGTTGGCGCGTCGTGACACTAAGAAGGGGAGAAGCTCAATGCACGCGTTCCGCACGATTCTAATCGCTTGGCTTTTGGTCGGCGTCCCCGCCGCTTGGGGAGCCGATGCGCTCGCGCCGCCACCCATGCGCCAGGTGACCCTCGACGCGCTCATCCAACAGGCGCTGACGCATAGTCCCGCGATCCAAGCCAAGCGCCGCGCCTACGAAGCCGCGAGAGCCAAGGTGTTTTCCGAATGGCTGCCGGATGATCCCGAAGTCGGCGTCGACGTCGAGGGGCAGTCCCGCATGTTCCGCTTCCGCTCGCGGTCCGATCGCGAATACTCCATCTCCCAAACCATCCCGTTTCCCACGACGCTGTGGCTGCGAGGCCGCATGGCCGCGCGCGAAGCCGAGGTGGCGTACTGGCAATATAAGGAACAGGAGCGCGATGTCGCGTGGCACATTGAGCAGCCTTACTACGAGCTGCGCCTGGCAACCAAGACGCTCGTGACGCTGCAGGAAGTCGGCGATCTGCTGCAGCGGCTGTCGCGGACCGTCCAGGCGCGCTACGAGACCAACCAAGCTGCACAGCAGGACGTCCTGAAGGTGCAGATCGAGCAGTCGCGCAACGAACTGGAGCAGACCGAGTGGCGCGAGCGGGAACATCTGGCCCACGCGCATCTGGCGCACATCCTCGGCGAGCCGCTGCTGACGCGGTATGTCATCGAGCAGGATGCGGAGCTGGCGCAGCCCCTGGCGATGTCGCACGACGAGTTGGAACAGCTAGCCCGCCACGCGCGGCCAGAGCTGCGGGCACTGGAGGCGGGCATCAAGCGGGCGAAGGTCGCGCGCGCGTTGGCCGTGACGAGTTGGCTGCCCGATGTGACCGGGCACATCGAAGCGCGGCAGTTTCCGGGCGAAGGCAGCAGCCGCCAGTACGATACGTTTGTGGGCCTGACGGTGCCGGTGTGGTCGCTCGTGAAAGGGGTCGGCGGCCGATGGCGCAGCGCGCAGCGCGACGAGCAAGCGGCCGAGGCGATGTATCAGGAGATGACCAACGAGGTGCTGCTCGCCATTCACGAGGCCTATTCGAAAATCACCGTCGCGGAGCACGCGGTCGCGATGTATGACCACGTGATTCTGCCGCAGGCGCGCCAGCAAGTGAGCGTGACGCTGTCGGCGTATGAAGCGGGCCGCGAAGAATTTCTGTCGCTGATCGACGCGCAGCGGATGCTTCGCGACGCGCAGATGGCGGCGTACAAAGCGCACGCCGATCGCGAGATGGGGCTGGCTGATTTGCGGCTGGCGATCGGCGGCGTGTTGCCGGCGCCCGCCGCGTCCGTCGCTCAGAAGGAGGCGGCTCGATGAACGGTAAAGCCAAGCAAACGATACTAGCGATCGCGATGCTGCTGATTGCAGGCGTCGCCGTCGGTGTGGCGCGCTCGCGGGGCGCCATCTTCTCGTTATCCGCGCAACACGCGGTGTATTACTGTCCGATGCATCCTTCCTACACAAGCGATCGACCAGGCAGCTGTCCGATCTGCAACATGGCGCTGGTCAAGCGGACGACGACGGGCAGTCACAAGGACATCTGCTACCTGCACAACTGTCCGATGGCGCGCAACGGACAGCCCTGTCCGATGCTCGTGGTCGCCAAGCAAGGCGAGCGCGTTGACTGTCCGATCTGCAAGGCGCATGTGGCTGAGGCGACGCAGACAAAGAAGATCCTCTACTGGACCGACCCGATGCTGCCGGGCTACAAGGCTCAAGGACCGGGCAAATCGCCGATGGGCATGGACCTGGTTCCCGTCTATGAGGAGGAGCAGCCCGCGGGCGCGTCCGCCTCGCCTGCCGGTTATGCGTCGATTTTGGTCACGCCGCAGAAGCAACAGCTGATCGGCGTCACGACGGCGCTCGTGCAGCGACGGGAACTGACCAAGACGATCCGAACCGTGGGCGTCGTCGCGCACGATCCCGAGCTGTATCAGGCGGAGCAGGAGTTCATTCAGGCGTATCAGTCGGCTCAGCAGGCGCAGCAAAGCGGGCTGGCCGAAGTCGCGACGCAGGCGCAGCGGATGCTCGGTGCGACGACGCTGCGGCTGCGGCATCTGGGACTCAGCGACGCGATGTTGGAGGAGATGAAGACCTGGACGCAGCCCGATGAACGGCTGCTCGTCGGCGGCATCGGTCAGCACTGGGTGTATGCGTCCGTCTACGAGTACGAAATGCCCTCGGTGCGGTCTGGGCAATCAGCCACCATCACTTCGGCGTCGCTGCCCGGCCGGTCATTTGCCGGCGTGGTGAAAGCGATCGATCCGCTGCTTGATCCGGCGACGCGCAGCGCGCGCGCCCGCATCGTCATCGACGATCCCGGCCGCGTGCTAGCCCCCGGGATGTACGTCGATGTCGCGATCGCGGTGTCGTTGGGCGAGGTGCCGGCCGTGCCGCAAGACGCGGTGATGGCGACGGGCGCGAAACACATCGTGTTCGTCGACAAGGGCCAAGGGCTGTTCGAGCCGCGCGACGTGATCGTCGGCATGAAGGCCGATGGGTTTTATGCGGTGCAATCTGGCCTGGCCGAAGGCGAGGTCGTCGTGACCAGCGGCAACTTTCTGATCGATTCGGAGAGCCGTTTGCAGGCCGCATTACAGAACTTTGGCTCGTCCTCGTCCAGCGGCGAGCCGGCGTCGGGGGAGCACCCGCATGGGCAATAATCCAGGGCCCATACAATCGCATCGCGACGCCGCCGACCATCCGGCGCTGCGCCGAGGCGGGTTCATCGAGCAGATCATCGAATGGTCTGCCCACAACAAGTTTTTGGTGCTGCTCGTGGTCGCCGCCGCGCTGGCCGGCGCCGTGTGGTCGATGCGACACGTGCCGCTGGATGCCATCCCGGATCTGTCTGACACCCAGGTCATCATCTACTCGCGTTGGGATCGCAGCCCCGACGTCATCGAGGACCAAGTCACCTATCCTATTATTACCGCGATGCTCGGCGCGCCGCGCGTCAAAGCGATCCGCGGCTTCTCGGACTTCGGCTTCTCCTACGTGTACGTCATCTTCAAGGACGGCACCGACATCTATTGGGCGCGCAGCCGCACCTTGGAATACCTCAGCAAAATCCTCCCGCGGCTGCCGGAGGGCGTGCGCACCGAGCTGGGGCCGGACGCCACGGGCGTCGGGTGGGTGTTTCAGTACGCGCTCGTCGATGACACCGGACAGCACAGCCTGCAAGAGCTGCGCAGTTTCCAGGACTGGAACTTGCGCTACCATTTGCAAAGCGTGCCGGGCGTGGCGGAGGTCGCCTCGATCGGCGGCTTCGTAAAACAGTACCAGGTGACGATCGATCCGAATCGGCTGCTCGCCTACAACATCCCGATCACGAAAGTCGTCGAGGCGATCCGTCAGGGCAATCAAGAGGTCGGCGGCCGGCTGCTGGAATTTTCCGGGGCGGAATACATGGTCCGGGGCCACGGCTATCTCAAGTCGATTGACGATATCGAGAAGATCGTGGTCGCCACCGACCAGCACGGTACGCCGGTGCTGGTCAAACACCTGGCCACGGTCAGCCTGGGCCCCGAGATCCGGCGCGGCCTGGCTGACCTCGACGGCCGCGGCGACGTCGTCGTCGGCACGGTCATCATGCGCTACGGCGAGAACGCGCTCAACGTCATCAATCGGGTCAAGGCCAGGCTCAAAGAGATCGAGCCGTCGCTGCCGTCTGGGGTCAAGGTCGTCGTGACGTACGATCGCTCGGAGCTGATCGAGCATGCGATCAAGAATCTCAAGGAAAAGCTGATCGAGGAGATGCTGATCGTCAGCCTCGTGATCCTTATCTTTCTGTGGCACGTGCCATCGGCCATCATCCCCATCGTGACGATTCCGATTTCGGTCGTGCTGGCGTTCATTCCGCTGTACGCGATGGGGCTGACGTCGAACATCATGTCGCTGTCGGGGATCGCGATTTCGATCGGCGTGCTGGTCGATGGCGCGATCGTGGAGGTGGAAAACGCCTACAAGCGGCTGGAGCAGTGGATCGAAGGCGGCCGCCAGGGTGATTACCACGCCGTGCGGCTCAACGCGTTGAAGGAAGTCGGGCCGTCGGTCTTCTTCTCGCTGCTGGTCATCGCCGTCGCGTTCATGCCGATCTTTACGCTCGTCGACCAGGAAGGCCGGCTGTTCCGTCCGCTGGCCTGGGCGAAGAATCTGGCGATGGCGATCGCGGCCATCCTTGCGATCACGCTCGATCCCGCGCTGCGGATGCTCTTTACGCGGATGGAGCCGTTCCGACTGCGTTGGCCGTGGGCCTCCAGGCTGGCGACGACCATCGCGGTCGGCACGTATTATCCCGAAGAGCAGCATCCGGTCAGCCGGGCGCTGTTTCGAGTGTACGAGCCGGCCTGCCGCTTCGTACTGAGGCACCGCAGGGGCACGCTCTTGGCGGCCCTGGCGTTGGTGCTGACGACGATTCCGATCTTTCTGCGCTTGGGCTCGGAGTTCATGCCGCCGCTGCGGGAAGGCTCGCTGCTCTACATGCCGACCACGTTGCCGGGCATTTCCGTCACCGAGGCACAGCGGTTGCTGCAGATGCAGGACCAGATCCTCAAGAGCTTTCCGGAGGTGGAGCGGGTCTTTGGAAAATCCGGACGGATCGAAAGCTCCACCGACCCGGCGCCGTTCTCGATGATGGAAACCGTCGTCGTGCTGAAGCCGGAGCGCCGGTGGCGCGCGGTCCGTCGCTGGTATTCGTGGCTGCCGGAGGTCATGAAGGCGCCGTTGCGTCCGTTCTGGCCGGACCACATCTCGTATGAGGCGCTAATCGACGAGATGGACCAGGCGCTGAAGATCGTCGGCACGACCAACGCGTGGACCATGCCGATCAAGAACCGGATCGATATGCTCTCGACCGGCGTACGCACGCCCATCGGGATCAAGATCTTTGGCGCGGATCTCCAGACGATCGAGACGATCGGCACGCGCCTGGAGATGATCCTCAAAAACGTGCGGGGCACGCGCAGCATTTACGCCGAGCGCGTGGCGGGTGGGTATTTCGTGGACTTCGACCTCAACCGCGACGCCATCGCCCGCTATGGACTCTCGATCGCCGACGTGCAGATGGTCATCATGTCCGCCATCGGCGGGGAAAATGTCACCTCCACGGTGGAAGGCCGCGAGCGCTATCCGGTGAATGTGCGCTATTCACGAGAGTTCAGGGACGATCTCGAGAAGCTCAAGCGCGTCTTGGTGCCCACCGCCGCGGGGCAGCACATCCCGCTGGTGCAGCTGGCCGACATTCGGATGGTCTCGGGACCCTCGATGATCCGCGATGAAAACGGGCTGCTGGCCGGCTATGTGTACGTCGACATGGCGGGCCGCGACATCGGCGGCTATGTCGCGGAGGCCAAGCGCCTGGTCGCGAAGGAGCTGACGCTGCCGACCGGCTATTCGCTGCAATGGAGTGGGCAGTACGAGAATATGCTGCGCGTGAAGGAGCGGCTGACCGTCGTGCTGCCCCTGACGCTCTTCGTCATCTGCCTGCTGCTCTACATGAACACAAAGTCGGCGGTCAAGACCGGCATCGTGATGCTGGCCGTGCCGTTTTCGCTGATCGGCGCGGTGTGGCTGCTGTGGCTGCTGGGCTACAACCTGTCCATCGCGGTGTGGGTCGGCATGATCGCGCTGATGGGGTTGGATGCGGAAACGGGCGTGTTCATGCTGCTGTTTCTCGATTTGGCCTATGACGACGCGGTGCGACGCGGGCGCATGCAGACCGAGGCGGACTTGGAAGAGGCGATCATCCACGGCGCGGTCAAGCGCGTGCGGCCGAAGATGATGACGGTGATGGCGGCGTTCATGGGCCTGCTGCCGATCATGTGGTCGACGGGCAGCGGGGCGGACATGATGAAGCGCGTCGCCGCGCCGATGGTCGGCGGCTTGGTGACGTCGTTTCTGTTGGAGCTCCTGATCTATCCGGTGGTGTACGCGGCGTGGAAGTGGCGCGGTCTTAGAAAAGCTAACCTCTGATCAGAAGTCAGAGATCAGAATTCAGAAGTCAGATCTTTTCGAGGAATGCCGTCTGACTTCTGTCATCTGATTTCTGACTTCTCGGTTCTCCGATGAAAGATCCGATCTGCGGCATGGAGGTCTCCGAGCCTCCAAAGATCTCGACCACCGTTGATGGTGTTGTCTACGGGTTCTGTAGCCGACCCTGCCTGGCCACCTTTCTGAGACAACGGAATGTCCCGAGCCCGCCGAGCTCGTCGCCGCCCGCCACCGAATACACCTGTCCGATGCATCCCGAGGTTCGGCAGGCCGCGCCTGGCGCGTGTCCCATCTGCGGCATGGCGCTGGAGCCGATCGATCCGGCCGTCGAAGCGTCGAGCGAGTTGGGCGTCATGCGCCGCCGATTCTGGATCAGTCTCGCGCTGACGGGGCCGCTGGTCGTCCTGTCGATGGGCGAGATGCGAGGAGCGCTGGCGCCGTGGATGCAAGCCATCCTGGCGACACCGGTTGTCGTCTGGGGTGGCGCCCCATTCTTCGCATTGGGTTGGCGCTCGGTCGTGGCGCGCCGCCTCAACATGTTCACGCTGATTGCGCTGGGCACCGGCGTCGCCTACGCGTACAGCCTGCTCGTGACGATCCTGCCCGGCGCGGTGCCGTCCGCGCACGGCGTGTACTTCGAAGCGTCGGCGGTGATCGTGACGCTGGTGCTGCTCGGGCAAGTGCTCGAGTTACGGGCGCGGCAGAAAACCGGCGAGGCGATCCGGCCGCTGCTCGCGCTTTCGCCGTCCACGGCGCGCATCATCCGCGACTCGGGCGAGGAAGAGGACGTGCCGCTGGCGCGGATCGCACCGGGCGATCGGCTTCGCGTGCGGCCCGGCGAGCAGGTGCCGGTCGACGGCGTCATCCTCGAAGGGGTCGGCGCGATCAACGAGTCGATGATGACCGGAGAGCCGCTGCCCATCGAGAAATCGCCCGGCGCGCGCGTGATCGCCGGCACGGTCAACGGCCGAGGCAGCCTGATTATCCGCGCCGAGCGCGTCGGGCAACAGACGCTGCTGGCCAACATCGTTCGGCAGGTCAGCCAGGCGCAGCGCAGCCGCGCGCCGATCCAGCGGCTGGCCGATCGGGTGTCGGCGTGGTTTGTGCAGGCGGTGCTCGTCGTCGCGCTGGTGACGTTCGCCGTGTGGCTGACGATCGGTCCCGAACCAAGGCTGGCTCACGCGCTCGTCAGCGCCGTCTCGGTGTTGATCATCGCCTGTCCGTGCGCGTTGGGATTGGCGACGCCGATGTCGATCATGGTGGCCACGGGGCGCGGCGCGCGATCCGGCATCCTGATCAAAAGCGCCGAGGTGCTTGAGCGGATGGAGCGGGTGCG
>JGI1358J11329_10004008_pt1 | contig 10739 bp, 10 predicted proteins | sample Subgroupgradi54m_FD_11329 | JGI IMG/M metagenome (IMG submission 11329)
GTAAACAGGGGTATTGCCTCAAAGAGGTCCCCCCATGATTATGAACAAATTCTTTCGATCGATGAGACTCTATCATAAGATAGGCCTAAGGTTGCCAATAAGCAACCGTCCAATCGAAAGGAAAAAACATATGGAGCAAAAACAATTTCATCTGTCCGTAGATACCCACGGGCATGCCCGTGGGTATCTACGGAAAATTCTGTCTTTAAAAAAACCTCTGATCGTTTGGCTGACAAAGGGGTGCATATCAAAAATATCCGGCGGACTCTCGCGCGGCAGATCGCCTCGGTGATTCTTAATTACTTGCTTTTGTGCTTTGAACCTTTTTTGATCTTTGCTTCTTCTCGCTCTTTTATACATTTTGACAACCTTGATTCTTTTTTGAATCGTCCGCAGTGAGTCTCTCAAGCGTCATAGTCCACTGTTTATTGAAGTCTCTTCAGTTGATTAGTCCCTGCGGGCTTAAGGTCTCAATATAGCTTAGGCCTGGCTTGGTATCGCCAGAGTCTCGATAGATGCCTGACATATATCTTTAAAATGTCTGATTTTACTTTTGCTATGGCGACGTCAAAATATCCTGTTTTATCAAGTTTTCAAAGATCGAATGGGTTCGTGCGCAACGGCATTCTCGTCATACATCACACCCCTCGAAATCAAAAATTTTGAGCAAAGGAGAAAATTTTTCTTGACTTCGGTTTACATAGATGACGCTTGTTGTGTTATTGAGCTTTTCCTTTGCAACTCTAAAACTCTCGCTGGCAGAATCGACGCTAGCGAGAGTTTTAGAGTTCTGTTTACTAGTGCACTGTAACACAAGTTATTGATGCAAATCAGCGGGTCCTGTCACTTCGGACTCTTCCCGTGCTCGTGTCCTGCGCGCGGGAAGAGAACTCCCTCAGTGCCACCCGCTGGTGCAGAAACTAATGTTACACTGTACTAGAAGGAAGCTCAATAACTTGTAGGGGAAACTGAAATTCGGGTTTAACCCATCAAATAATTGTGTTTCAATATATAACACTTTGGAGGAATATTCAACTTTTAAGTCTTTCCTCTACGAATTGATTCATAAAATTGTTCATTCTAAGAAAACATCGATTCTAAACATTTTTTGATCACGAACGTCTTTCGCAAAAATGGTAGGGAGCATGGAAGAAGAAATCTCCACCGCTTCTTTTTTCTGCGGATAGTAAAGCTGAAACTTTTTAATAGCGGCTCGATTCGCTCCGAAGGTATTTTTCCTTTTAGAATTATGATACACCACCAAGGTCGATCCCAAAAAATTAAAGGCGTAGGTATTCGACGGTAATGTGTGTTTGTGCGGTTTGCCTTGGGCATCCGTCAACTCGATTTCTGTTTCTTTCGTGGTAAACAACCAACCCGGCAAGGCAGGTTTGAACGTCAGAGTAAGTTCGCTTTGAGAGTTCACGGTAAAAGGCTGCAGGCCCACATTCATCAACAACCAGATATGCAAGAATTCGGCGGTGCTCCCGCTTAAGCGCGCCACAAACCCGCGCCCATGCAAAGAGGAATCTTCATGTGCGCTGCTGACGATAAACGAAGAATTTTCCAAGACACTGCGGCCGTATTGTCCTGGCTGCAAAAAAGGAACACAAACCCGACGAAAATCCTCATAAAATTCTTCATAGAGCCCACAACGCAAAACCTCCAGCAAAAACTTATATTCCATATGCAGCCACACCGATTCATTTTCCAGCCACCCCGATGGGAAAATTCGGGTCCGACCGATTTCCTCGCAGGCACGGGAGAGATCCTCATTTACTTTATACATTTTAAGTTTCTGGTCAAACAGAGCGCTGCTTTTCACTCGTCGGTAAAGATCTTTCGCTTTTTCTTTAATGTCTTCAACGCGCAACCCATGAACAAATCCTTCCAGAAAAAGAGGCAGTTCGTGCAGTTTAAAACTCAAGGGCCGCACATAGGTCAATTCTCCTGTTGAAGGAAGTTTGCCCAAAAGCTCATAGCGGGTCACTTCATGGAAAAAGTACGTCGGATAAAGCCCTTTCTTTTTATTCCCTCTGGCTAGCACAATGGCTTTGTTGGTCTTTTCCATCACCAGATTCAGAAATCTTTTAATTTCCGCCCAGGCAATCTCCGGCTCCTGCCCGCTGACCCCCAAACGGATCCGTTGACGATAATGCTCCTTTAGGTCGTTTGACTTCATCCAGAAGAAAAATTCAGAATTGCCATGGGAAGAACTTTCCTCTAAATCCATAGCCAAAAAATTACTTAAACCCGTCATAAAAGTCGCCAGTTCCTCGAAAATTTTGATTCTCTGATGTTCATCGAGTGCGAGTTGTTGAATCGATTTCAAAAGAAACTGACACAAACGTTTGAGCTCGAAAGTCTCGCAGATCGACGAACCCAAAAGTCCGGGCAGACCGTTTAAGGCATCATACCAGTTGGGTTTGTCCGCCTCCATCTCGATACCGATGCCGCTGGGATCCAAAGAAGCCACTTTGTTTGCCGCCAAACAAAGAAGCTTAACAATTAAAGAAGTATGATAGACGGGGCCTTCCCCGTTTTTAATCCTTAGCTTATGGCCGTTAACTTGAGATTTGATTTCTTTAGTTGCCTCAGCAACCGAATGATACTGCCGGACACCGTTAGCGGTGAGGATATAACGATTCTCCCGAGGGACAATATAAAATAAATCAAAATAAAAACTAAAGACCCGCTTTTCCAAAAGAATAACTTTCAGCTCCTCGGGATAAACAGAAAGGAAACTTTCAATCAAATCCAGATTATAACTCCAGTGATCGGTCCAATACCCTTCGCCATGGTCGGCCAGTTCATTTTTGTGGCACACCCCTAAAATTTTCTTTAAGAATTCCTTCGGGGGAAGGGTGACTTCAATCTCCTTGTGCGTTATCTTTTTTAGTAATTCTCCTGGCTGAAAGCCGCTTAACACAAATTTTCTAACCTCATCCCGGTTTTCATCTTTAACAAAATTCTGAATAATCGGATCAATCTTCGGGGCATCTTCGGCGACGAAGGTCAAACCCTTCACAATCAAGGGATTGTAACCATCCGCCTGCAGGAGATTAATAAAACTAATAATGTGCTGATCTTTCACCAATGGGTTAAACCACACATCATTGCGGCGGTTCTGATTGACGTCTCGATAATTCCCGTTTCCCTGAGAAAAATACGTCGGGCTAAGGACAAAAAAATTATAATCCCGTTCCGGATCGCCATGCTTGCGGCTAAAAACATTTAAAACAATTGTCCCTTCTTCGGTTTTAAGCGAAACCGGCAAACCTCCTCGAAGGACATTGTCTAAAAAGGTTTGTTCACAATATTGATTCAATTCAACCGACGAGCTGTTCGTGAAGGCAAAATTCTTAATGTCCTGAATCAATGCTTTATTACGCTTAGCCTTCTGGTCAATGAACCCTTTCACTGTCATCTGAGGCACCAGATGATTCACCTGAGATTCTTGATGGGTGTAGCCAATCACGGAAATAATTTCTTTTTTCTTTTTGGGTTTTAGGTGAAATCGACTAAAACTCATGGCGCATGGCGTGCGGTTAGAGGTTAATTGTTTTGTGGGTACGCTAAATTTTTTTTCATTTAAAAATTTTTCCGGAACAAGCAAATCGTTACTGTTTCCAAAGACAATCTCCGGCGAAACGATCGGATCGAAGAGTTTCGTCCCCCCGGATCCGGGGCCAGAGGCCGCATCGAAACTAAAATAGAAATTCCCCTCCTCAATATGCGTAACCGCTGGTTTGTCGCTGACCACCACCTTCAGATGATAAAACGGGGCGTTTTTCTTAAGATTACGAACCATAACCCAGGCTTCCACCGTCCGGCTCATGTTTTTGTTCAGCCAATCGGTCATACCGTAGGGAATCACAACGGGTAGACCGTCGATGAGTTCCACTTCATAATTTTTTTGGGAAATATTTTCCAGTGTCAGACGGCGGATTAACGCCGCATAAGGTTCTTCGGGAAGAGTAAAATAGTTCACCCGGACAATCAATCCGAGCGTGGAATTGATTTCTTCCAACGTTAGATCGTGACTGGTAATAGTTATGTTTTGTTTTATTTTGAAGTCGGGATGGAGCCGGAGATTTTGAAAAGGTTCATGGTGGTGGATCTTTAAACCGCTTTTTATTTTGAGAAATGTACGAAAGCCTTGCAGGGAGGTCAAGCGATACGCTTTATTGGCGGGCTGAAACTCTAGGATACTTTTGTCTTTACTCTCGATCCCGAAACTCGAGATGCATTGCCCACGGTTTACGTAAAACACCCACATGGGAATTCCCCATAAACCGGCAATACCGGGGAAGAAATTACTGAAAGCCGGGGCGTGATTGTAATTTTCAATCACAAAACGGCCGTCGGGATTCAAAGAATATTTTACCGGATCTAAATGCTGTACAGGATGATGATTCATAGAAAGAAATCAAATGACAAATTTATTCAGGATTTTTCCATTTTCGAAAGATCTGATAATAACCGGAAAGCTTGACCCACAACACAAAATCCGAATTATCCTGATCCCCGAAACGGATCCGTTTTATTTCATAAGGATCGTCGTTATGAGGATGATACCCGCGATTGGTCGTACAGGCCCCTTTATAACCCGACTCTTTCACCAGAGCTTGAATAGATTCATTAAAACCACCCGACGGATAGGCCAAATAATCGATGGTGTGCCCCAGTTGTGTCTCGAGGATCTCTTTGCTGATTTGAATCTGGTTACGCTGTTCGGCATGATCGATACTCGGTAGATACGAATGTAGCCGCGTGTGACTTCCGAAGGAAATTCCGGATTTTTCCATTTCCTTGATCTGATCCCAGGTTAAGAAACCCGGTTTACCAACGACGTCGGTGATTAAAAAAATAGTGGCTGGAAACTGATATTGTTTAAGGATCGCAAAGGCCTGAGTATAGTTGTTCTCGAAACCATCGTCAAAGGTAATCACGACCGTCTTATGAGGAAAGATTTTATTTTGTTTGATCGCCGTGACCCATGCATCGAGAGTAATAACGTGGTAGCCATGTTGTTGAAGATAGGCCATCTGTTTCAAAAAACTTTCCGGGCTGACTGTATTAGTTTTCGGTCGATCGGAATGATCCACATTATGGTACATCAGGATGGAAACCATATATCTATCCCGCACCGAGAAAACAAAAGAGCCAATGAGGATAAAAAATCCAAATAGAAAAAATAGCAGTGTTTTTAAGAAACGTTTTATCATTTAAATTACAAATCCAATACAAAATGGTTCGACTTCGAACCATCCTGCCCGCCCTGGCTCTCGTGACTGGCGGGCCAGGGAGCAAAGTCGAAGGATCACAAACAATTCCAAAATCCCAATAACCAAACTGAGTTACTATTGTTTATTTGGTATTGTATATTGTTTGTGGTTTGTAAATTGTGTATTGTAAATTTGACCTTTGAGTTGCGGTTTTAGGCGTTATGATAATTTTTCTTTAACCAGATCGCTCAGTTGCTTACTATCCGCCTGGCCAGCGACTTTAGGCAGCAAGACCTTCATGACATTCCCCATCTCTTTCATCCCCTTTGCCCCAACTTCTTGAATCGCGGCATCAATCAAACTTTTCAACTCCGCCAACGACATTTCCTGCGGTAAATAACTTTTTAAAATCTTAAGCTCGCTTTTTTCTTTAGCGACCAGATCCGCCCGGGCACCTTGCTCAAATTGGAAAATCGAATCCTGACGCTGTTTCACCTGTTTTCTGATGACGGCAATCACCTCTGCATCCGGAAGACGATCCAATTTCTTCTCAATCAAAACATATTTTAACTGCGACCTTAAGAAACTTAAGGTGGACGACTTTATCGTATCTCTATCTTTCATGGCCTGTTTATAATCACCGGCTATTTTTTCTTCAAGCATCTTGGTGCCCCCTTTTCCATAAATTAATTTAAATTGTAGTGCAATGGCAATTTTGGGTTAAAATTCTCCGCCATTTAAATGCCCAATATGTTAATGGTTTTGTTTCGTAATTTCAATCCTTTTATAATTTCGATACGCGATTTAGCCACTTGGAAATGTTCGGCCAAAAATTCTATCAAAGCCTTGTTGGCTTTGCCTTCGTGGGCGGGGGAGGTCAAATAAACTTTGATGAAATTCCCTTCCTGCTTGAATAAATTTTTCCTGGCCCCAGGAATGACTTTCACATCGATTTTCATGACGGCAGGATCATGTGTTGTTGATTGACTTTTAACCACATCCGATGCTGTTTATAATCGGGGAGGAACTTCTCAACGCTTTGCCAGAATGCTTTCGAGTGATTGGGAACCCGCAGATGACATAATTCATGCACCACCACATAATCAAGGACATCCATCGGAGACATCACAATCTGCCAATTCAGATGGATGGTCTGTTTGCGATAGTTACAGCTTCCCCAAATCCTTTTGTGACTTCTAATCGCAATCTCTTTGGGCCCAACCTCCATAACGCGCGTGTAATGAAAAACCCGACTGCCTAAAATCTCTTTAGCCTGCAGCTGATACCAAACCAGAAACCTTTCTTTAATTTGCGCTTCCCGCTCATTTCTTGACAAAGCGGGGGGAACGACCGCGGCAAATCTCAATCCATCAAAAAACAAACTCACCGCTGTCTTAGAGGACTGCGGACATTCCTGCACGCTCAAAGGGAATTTTTTTCCTAAAAAAAGAAACTCCTGTCCATCGGCAAAAGTCTTTCGTTGGGAATTTTCTAAATGGAAATTCCCTACCGGGGCACCCGCAGACAGTTCTTTGATTTTGGTGATGATCCAATGGGCTTTTTGGAAAAGAAACCGGTGGATATCCGTCGGACGGGCAGACAACGGAACAACGACCTGAACTTGCGCCCGGTTATCGATTTGAATCATCATGGTTCTTCTGTTCGGAGAATAACGTAAAAGGTAAGAAATGCGGCCTTCCGGGGTATCGAGCGCGCCTGAAACTTTCGTTTTTTGATCAATATGATCAACCATCAATCACGAGGGGTTTTCCTTCAACCCGGGAATTTCATTTTCCCTAAAAAGTTACACAAAAAGCGACAACTGCAATTCTTGGGTTGAACCCCGCTGTACAGTCCTTTCTCGGATGTGTTTTTTGTTAGTTGATTCCTCAAGCGGCAGGGGCAATTGTTCTTCAATTGCAATTTTTGGGTTCGATGGGCTCAATTATTTTCATTCCACAAACGATACATCAATGTTCACTTTTTTATCGCCCGAAGCTGGTTGAGCGGTCCTATCTTCTCTAAACGCCTCACCATTTCTGACCAGAAAACCTTTATTGCCTTTCAGAGAAAGAAGCCGGTCCCGTTCTTTTTGCGCAGATATGCGGGCAAATTGAGCTTCTCTTTTCAAATAAACCATTTTTGTTTTGACCAGCTTTACGCGACTATGGAACAACGTGATCATGGCTTTGCCTTCGTCGAGACTTTTGATATCTCCCTCAAAGGAACGCATCTGATCTTTGAGCTGAGCCAATTCACTGGCAAATTGAGCATTCTTTTCATTCAAAAGGGCCACTTGTTTTTCCAATTCGTTTTGGGCTTGGGAAGTTTGCCCTTGATTTTGTGCAACGATATTGCCTGGGGCGTTTAACAGCGCAATTTGATTTTGCAAATCAGCATTTTCTTTTTTGGCCTGAGTCAAGAAATCTTGCGTTTGCGCTAAAATGTTTTTGGTTGAATCGAGCTCTTTAGTGATACTGGCCAGGGTATCCACCGTCTGATGATATAACACCATGTAATTACGAGTTAAACCAGCTTGCCTGTCGGCGGCGGACATCATCATTTGATTGGCCTCTTCCATACTGAGGAAGACTGAATTCTGTTGATTAACAATGAAAATAATCATACCCAGCATAATGACAAACAGTGCTGTACCTGCCAAACTTTTAATTTTCCTATTATTGGTGGATTCCATAATCTTTCTTTGTATCCTTTCGCGTAATTTTGAGATCACAGTTTCATCCGGTTCTACAAACTCTAAACCGCATAAGACTCTATCCTGATTTATTTTTTGAGACCAAACCAGCCGCCCTTCATGAGGCAAAAAATTATCCTTGCCATGCAAAAAAGAGTTGATCTTAAAAATATTGCCTGGCAAGGGCGAAAATTTTTGTTTAGCCTCCAGTAACAAACCGGAGGTGCTGATATTAAAAATCCTTCCCGGACTCTCTAGATCACTGTCTTGGACTCTCCAAGTCACATCTAAATGTTCTTTAATCCGTAGATTTGACCGTGCTTCCTGGAACATCGAGAAAAAACTCCTTTGATTTCTGAATGATGTTGTATGTCGAAATGTAGGTATAGTATATCCACTGTTTTGCCGAAAGACAAGAAAATTTCTAAGCAGCAGAAGAAAACAAAACTGTCGGGGTACTAGTCGGGTTTAAAAAAGCTCTGGTTGGATTTCAATCTTGGGGGGATCAGATAGAGATAGGTCATTTTGCTCCCCCTCAAGATGATAAGAAGCCTTACGATAACTGCAATAAGAACATACTAGCGTGTAATCTGGGAGGTTCTCATGCATCAGACACTGATGGGCAGAGACAATGGAAGATTCAACCCAAGCGTCACTTCCCTCATACGCCATAATCTGTATGTTGAATGCCAGATGGGCATCAAAGGCCGGTCTGTTTTTCTGGGCATTACAATACACAAAATAACCTGTATTCGAGACCGGAAGGTTTTGCCGTCGAAGGAGCCATTGATATATTTCCATCTGCCGCTTATAGGCCTGACGGTACTCGTTATCGAGCGATATTGGCTGATCGGTGGAGGTGGCTTTGTAATCCACAACCAACACCTGCCCCTTGGAATCAATCCAAAGATCATCCACCGCCCCGAAAATCAACAGGTTTGTGGACTGATGATGATATTGAATTCCTTTAAAGACCTCCCTCCATTCATCGAGCATCGGATGGGAAAAGGGAATCGCCTCAACACCACTCGCCTTCATAAGGGGATGCGGTTTCTTTTTTCGTCGGAAATAATCAAATTCCTTTTTCAAAAGCGTATCCACCGCCGAGTTCAACGTAAAACTGGGGGTGGGCGGCGGTTCAACGCCTAAACGCCGATCCAGATAAAAACAGCGGGGACAATTCAAAAAATTTTCCAATCGAAAACGACTCAAGCGATAAGGCACCGCTGAGCGCGGATTAAAGAGATTACGGGTTCTCTGATAAGATTTTGGTTGAGACATATTTTATGAATCTCCTTAAAATTTCTCTAATTTAATGGCCGGGAAACGTTTTTAAACTGACACTTGTCGAGAAGTGCTATTCATAAATTCATATTTTGAGACTTGGTCAGTATATTGCGTTTCTCCAAAGTAATGGACTACGATTCGCCCGAGGAGAGTTCGTTCCATTAGTTTGGCGAAGCTCAATAATCAAGTAAACATCTTAAAAAAACGGTTGCTTTTTATTGTGTTAGCTTAAAAAGAACCTTGTCGGGGACTTTCTGGGCTGGGGTCATGGTCTCTATTGTGTCTGTATCGATTTCTAAGAGGACATAGTTTGCATCTGCGGGACTGCTGAAATAGTTACGCAACATTGGGATATTATTCCATACGATCTCCTTTTTTTCTAAATCCTCACTTACTACTGCCGTACCCGCTAGGCGACAAAAACACATTTTACGGTCAATATAACACATCTCAATCTTGGGATTTTGTTTTATCTGCGGAATTGTTCTGGAATGAGAAAGAATCGCAAGTAAAAGCTTTCCATCATCGTTTAAATGAGGCATCATCGGCCTTACTCTGGGCTGATTTCCTTCAACTGTTGCTAAACAACCAAACCCGGCATCTTTAACGAGATCAATAATCCAATTTTTGCGAAGTTCATCTTTATTTTCCATTTGATTTTTCCTTTTTTTTAGTCTGTAAAAAACCACCCACCTCAACAGGTGGAGGCAGAGAAGTAGGAAGGCTTATAGAGCACCCCTTCCATCTCTGCCACATTTCCAATGTAAGGTCGCACGAGGCCGAAAACATTCACATCATGCCCCACACATTGCATTCTAAATCCATAAATACGCAGTAAACCCGAGAGGCTCTTCTCCATCAGAGCACACCAATGCGTGATACCTCGTCTTTTGATTTCTTTATAAATCTCTAGACATAATCCACAAACAATCGTGGCGTAACAAGAAAGCCCTGAGGGTTGATGAAACTGTGTCAGCCTATTGGAAAAATTTCTTGAATTACGCAATTTTTTACTGATGATAAGGCGAGAAATTTCAGTGACGAATCCAGGTAGAAAATTGTGTTGGATAGGAACATGAGGAAAATACTTTAAGAAAGGAGAGGATTTTTCGTCGGTTAAAATCATCCTTGCAGTGGCAATGACAACATCATCATGAATTGCTACAAAATGGCTGGAATGCGCATCATACTCATCCGATTCTAACTCTAAAGGGTAATCCTCCTCGCGTATAAACCTACACTGACGAGCATACACGTCGAAACGTAACCGGTAGATCGTTTCCATCATTTGCTCTTCACTAGGATCTACCCTTTGAAATAAAAACCCATTAATTACGACAGACAAATAATTTCCTCTAGATAAAAAATAATTTAAGATTATTCATTTCCAACGACCATAATCTAGTACCCCGACAAAACTGTCGGGGTACTAGAAGTTATCCTATAATATCACGACGAGATAAACCTTTTGAGAATCATCATCGCGAAAGCCATATGAATCAGTCCAGTGAAAATAATCGAAGAACGCT
>JGI1358J11329_10004014_pt1 | contig 10727 bp, 10 predicted proteins | sample Subgroupgradi54m_FD_11329 | JGI IMG/M metagenome (IMG submission 11329)
GGGGAAGGCCGACCCGGGCCCCGACGGCGTCATCCTCGGGCGGGTGCTGGCGCAGACATTGGGGGTGACGTCCGGCCAGGAGGTGCAGGTCGTGACCCCGGCCAGCCGGATCCCGAAGACGCTGACGGTCACCGGGACGTTCGCCTCCGGCATGTACGACTACGACGCCAACCTGGCGCTCCTGCGGGTGACGACGGCGCAGGCCCTGCTCGGCGTGACGACCGGCGTGACCGGCATCGGCGTCCGCGTCGCCGACCCCCTGCGCGCGGCCCGCGTCCAGCACGAGCTGCGCGGCGTGCTCGGCTACCCGTACTGGATCCTGACCTGGATGGACCAGAACCGGAACCTGTTCGCCGCGCTGAAGCTGGAAAAGGTGACGATGTTCCTCGTGCTGACACTGATCATCCTCGTCGCCTGCTTCATGATCGTGGCGACCTTGCTGATGATGGTCGTCGAGCGGATCCGCGACATCGGCATCCTGAAGGCGCTGGGGGCGACGGCGGGGCAGGTCCGCGCCCTCTTCACCGTCGTGGGGCTGGCGATCGGCGGGGCGGGGACCCTGCTGGGGCTGGCCGGCGGCGTCGGGCTCTGCGAGTTCCTGCGCCGGTCGCAATTCGTGAAGCTGCCGCCGGACATCTACTACCTCGACCATCTGCCGGTGCTGTTGACCGCGCCGGACGTTGGGCTCATCGTGGCCGCCGCGGTCCTCATCAGCTGGCTGGCGTGCCTCTACCCGGCGTCGGTCGCCGCGCGCCTGTCGCCGGTGGACGCGTTGCGGTACGAGTAGCGCCGCCGGCGATGATTGACGTCCGCGGCGTCGAGAAACGCTATCCCCAGGGAGCCGGGACGCTGACGGTGCTGCGTGGCGTGTCGCTGACGGTCGCCGCCGGCGAGTTCGTCGCCGTGGTCGGCCCGTCGGGGGCGGGGAAGTCCACGCTGCTGCACCTGATCGGCGGGCTCGACACGCCGACCGCCGGCGAGGTGCGGCTCGACGGGCAGGCGTGGTCGGCGCTGACGCCGGGCGAGCAGGCGCGGCGCCGGAATGCGCTGATCGGATTCGTGTTCCAGAGCTATCATCTGGTGCCGGAGCTGACCGCGCTGGAGAATACGATGCTGCCGGCGCTGGTGGGCGCGGCGCGCGAGCCGATCACGGCTGTGCGGGCGCGCGCCGACGAGTTGCTCGGGCAACTCGGGTTGGCGGCGCGGCGACGGCACCGGCCCGGCGAGCTGTCGGGCGGGGAGCGGCAGCGGGTGGCGATCGCCCGCGCGCTGATGAACCGGCCGCGGTTGTTGCTCTGCGACGAGCCGACGGGGAACCTGGACACGGCGTCGGGAGCCGAGGTGCTGCGGTTGCTGACGGACTGGCACCGGCGGGACGGGGCAACCGTCCTCCTGGTGACGCACGAGCCGGCGCTGGCGCGCGCCGCCGGCCGGGTGATTCACATGCGCGACGGGGAGATCATCGCATCATCATGAAAATCTATCTGAACGGCAAACTGGTGGACCGGGAGCGGGCGACCATCTCGGTGTTCGACCACGGGCTCCTGTACGGCGACGGCGTGTTCGAAGGCATCCGCGCCTACCGGCGGCTCGTCTTCAAGCTGTCGGCGCACGTGGACCGGCTGTTCGAGTCGGCCCATACGCTGATGCTGAAGATCCCGCTCACGAAGGCAGCGCTCCAGGCGGCCGTCATCCAGACGCTGAAGGCCAACGGCCTCGACGACGCCTACATCCGCGTCGTCGTCACACGCGGCCCCGGCGACCTCGGGCTCGACCCGCGCAAGTGCCCGTCGCCGACGCTGTTCATCATCACGGACCGGATCGTCCTCTACCCGGAACGGCTCTACCGCGACGGGCTGGCGATCATCACCGTGCCGACCCAGCGGAACATCCCGGAGGCGCTGAACCCACAGATCAAGTCGCTGAATTACCTGAACAATATCCTGGCGAAGATCGAGGCGACGAACGCCGGCGCGGAGGAGGCGATCATGCTCAATACCCAGGGGTATGTCGCCGAATGCACCGGGGAGAATTTGTTCATCGTCAAACAAGGCGCGCTGCTGACGCCGCCGCCGTACATCGGGCTGCTGCGCGGGATCACCCGCGACACCGTGATGGACCTGGCGCGGGCGTCGCGGATGCCGGTGCGCGAGGAGGTGCTGACCCGCCACGACCTGTTCAACGCCGACGAGTGTTTCCTGACCGGGACGGCGGCGGAGATCGTGCCGGTGGTCCGCGTGGACGGCCGGGCGATCGGCGCCGGCACGCCGGGGCGGGCGACGGCGAAGCTCCGGCAGGCGTTCCAGAAGCTGACGCGCACCGACGGAGTCAAATACTAGTCCATGGTGTGCGACCTCTGCGGCGAGCGCGAGGCGACGGTCCATCTGACCGAGGTCATTCAGGACGAGACCCGTGAGCTGCACCTCTGCGAGCCGTGCGCCCGCGAGAAGGGGGTCAAGGTGGACGCCCCGTTCGGGCTGGCCGACCTGATGACCGGCCTGACCGATTTGAGCACGACGCTGGAGCAGGCGGGCGCCCCGCCGCCGCCGGCCTGCCCCCAGTGCGGAATGCGCTTTGAGGACTTCAAGAGATCAGGTAGACTGGGATGTGGGGCCTGCTACGAGACGTTCCAGAAGCCGTTGGCGCTGCTCCTGCGGCAGATCCACGGGGCGTCCCGGCACGCCGGGAAGGTGCCGGCGGCGACCAGCCCGCTGGCGAAGCGCCAGGCGGAGATGGAAGGGCTGAAGGCGCGGCTCAAGCAGGCGGTCAAGCAAGAGGCGTTCGAGGACGCCGTCCAACTGCGGGATCGGATCGCGCAGTTGGAGCCGCCGGCGAAGCCCAAAGGAGGCGGGCGTGGCCCACGCCATCGAAGCGCTCACTAGTCTCGTCTCGCAGACGGGGGAATGGCTGCGGGGGACCGGACCCCACGCGGCGATCGTCACGTCGTCACGCATCCGGCTGGCGCGCAACCTCGCCGGCCACCGTTTCCCCCACTGGGCGACGAAGCGGGGACTGGCCCAGGTGCGGGCGACGGTCGAGTCGGCGGTCGCCCAGGCCCCATACCTGAAGTCGGCGCTGGTCCTGCACCTGGATGACCTGCCCGGCGTGGACCGGCTGTTCCTCGTCGAGCGGCACCTCATCAGCCGCGAGCACGCCGAGCACGACGCCGTCGAGCGGGCCGTCGTCATCGGCGACCGCGAGATCATCTCGGTGATGGTCAACGAGGAGGACCACCTCCGGCTGCAGGTCCTGCAGTCGGGGCTCAACCTCCGCGAGGGGTGGGCGATCGCCGCGGAGCTGGACCGCCAGCTCGAGGAGCACCTGGCGTACGCCTTCTCGCCGGAGTGGGGCTACCTGACGTGCTGCCCGACGAACGTCGGCACCGGCCTGCGCGCCTCGGCGATGCTCCATCTGCCGTGCCTGGTGATGACGAAGCAGATCGGCCGGGTCCTCCACGCCATCACGAAGCTGGGGCTCACGGCCCGCGGCCTCTACGGCGAGGGGACCGAGGCGACCGGCAACTTCTTCCAGATCTCGAACCAGGTGTCGCTCGGGCGAACCGAAGTGGAATTGGTGGACACGCTGGAGCGGTTGGCCGCCCAGGTGGTCCAGCAGGAGGAGGCGGCGCGCGAGGCGATCCTCCGGACGAGCCGCGAGGCGCTGGAGGACCGGATCTGGCGGGCGTACGGGACGCTGCGGAGCGCCCAGATCATCACCTCGACGGAGACCACCGATTTGCTGTCGCTCGTCCGGCTCGGCGTGGACCTGGGCATCATCCCGACGCTGAACCGGGCGACGATCAACACGCTCTTCATCACGACGCAGCCGGCGCACCTCCAGCGGTTGGAGGGGCGGTCGCTGGCGAGCCGCGAGCGGGACGTCCGCCGCGCGCGGCTTCTGCGGGAGTCACTCGCGGCGTCCGCGGGACGATCATCGGGGGAATGAGCCCATGAATATGTTCAATCGGTTCACGGAGCGGGCGCGCAAGGTGATCCTCCTGGCGAAGGAGGAGGCCAAGCGGTTCAACCACGACTACATCGGGACGGAGCACATCCTCCTGGGGCTCATCCGCGAAGGGGAGGGGGTGGCCGCGGCGGTGCTGCAGAACCTCGGCCTCTCGTCGGACCAAATCCGCCTCGAGGTGGAGAAGCTCGTCCAGCTCGGCCCCTCGACGATTGTCTCCGGCGACATCCCGTTCACGCCGAAGGCCAAGAAGGTCATCGAGCTGGCGATGGACGAGGCGCGCAACCTCGGCCACAACTACATCGGCACGGAGCACCTCCTGCTGGGCCTCATCCGCGAGGGGGAGGGGATCGCCGCGCAGGTCCTCGTCAACCTCGGGCTCGACCTTGGCAAGGTGCGGCAGGAGGTCATGGAGCTGCTCGGCTCCAGCAGCACCCCCGGCTACACCTCTGTCAGCCCCACGCCGTCGAAGACCAAGACGCCGGCGCTCGACGCGTTCGGCCGCGACTTGACGCAGTTGGCGAAGGACAACAAGCTCGACCCGGTGATCGGCCGCAAGGACGAGATCGAGCGGGTCATCCAGATCCTCTCGCGCCGGACGAAGAACAATCCGGTCCTCCTCGGCGAGGCCGGTGTCGGGAAGACCGCCATCGTCGAGGGGCTCGCCCAGAAGATCATCAAGGGGGAAGCGCCGGAACTGCTCAAGAACAAACGCGTCATCATCCTCGACCTCGCGCTCATGGTGGCCGGCACGAAATACCGCGGCCAGTTCGAGGAGCGGATCAAGGCGGTGATGGACGAGATCAAGCGCTCCGAGAACATCATCATCTTCATTGATGAGCTGCACACGCTGGTCGGGGCCGGCGGGGCGGAGGGGGCGATTGACGCCTCGAACATCCTGAAGCCCGCGCTCGCCCGCGGCGAGATCCAGTGCATCGGCGCGACGACCCTCGATGAGTACCGCAAGTACATCGAGAAAGACGCCGCCCTCGAGCGCCGGTTCCAGACGATCCTCGTCGAGCCGCCGTCGGTCGAGGAGACGATCGAGATCCTGAAGGGGCTCCAGGACCGGTACGAGCAGCACCACAAGGTGAAGTACAGCGACGAGGCGCTGGCGGCCGCGGCCAAGATGTCCGACCGGTACATCTCCGGGCGGTTCCTGCCGGACAAGGCGGTGGACGTCATTGACGAGGCCGGCTCGCGCGCGCGGCTGATGGTGCTGACCGCCCCGCCCAACCTGAAAGACGTCGAGGACAAGATCGAGGCGCTGCGGCGGGAGAAAGAGGCCTCCGTCAAAGGCCAGGACTTCGAGAAGGCGGCGGCGCTGCGCGACCAGGAACGGGAGCAGCGCGCGGAGCTGGAGCGGACGAAGCGGCAGTGGTCCAAGGCGAAGGCCGAGGCCCAGCCGGTCGTCAGCGAGGAGGACATCGCCCACGTCGTCTCGAAGTGGACCGGCATCCCGGTGTCGCGGCTCGAGGAGAAGGAGATGCAGAAACTCCTTCGCATGGAAGAGGAGCTGCACAAGCGGGTGATCGGCCAGCAGGAGGCGATCGAGGGGATCGCCAACGCGGTGCGGCGCTCGCGCGCGGGGCTCAAGGACCCGAAGCGCCCGATCGGCTCGTTCGTCTTCCTCGGGCCGACGGGCGTCGGGAAGACGCTGCTGGCCCGCGCGCTGGCGGAGTTCCTCTTCGGCGACGACGAAGCGATTATCCAGGTGGACATGTCGGAGTACATGGAGAAGTTCAACGTCTCGCGGCTCGTCGGGGCGCCCCCCGGCTACGTCGGCTACGAGGAGGGCGGCCAGCTCACCGAGCGGGTGCGCCGGCGCCCGTACTCCGTCGTCCTGCTCGACGAGATCGAGAAGGCGCACCCCGACGTGTTCAACCTGCTGCTCCAGGTGCTCGAGGACGGGCGGCTGACCGACAGCTTCGGCCGCAAGGTGGACTTCAAGAACGTCATGCTGATCATGACGTCCAATCTCGGCGCGGAGCTCCTGCGCAAGCAGGGGTCGCTCGGGTTCACCACGCCGAAAGAGGACCTCACGTACCAGGACATCAAGGCGAAGTTGCTCGACGAGGTCAAACGGACCTTCAAGCCGGAGTTCCTCAACCGGTTGGACGACATCATCGTGTTCCGGCCGCTGACGCGGGACGATCTCCAGCAGATCATCGAGCTGGAGGTGGCGGAGGTCAAGGGGCGGCTCAAGGAGCGGCATATCGAGATTGAGCTGACGCCGGAGGCCAAGGAATTCCTGATCGGCCAGGGGTTCGATCAGATGTACGGGGCGCGGCCGCTGAAGCGGACGATCCAGCGCTACCTCGAAGACCCGCTGGCCCAGGAGATCATCACGGGCCGGCTGCGGGAGTCCACGCTCATTCAGGTGGGGGTCGCCGACGGGAAGCTGTCGTTCACCCCGATGCCGGCGGTCACGGCCCGCTAAGCGCCATCCGGAACCCCAGGTCTCTCGTGCGTTGGCCGATCTGCCTTGTCGGGTTCCTCGCGGTGCTGGGCGTGGCCGTTGCGGCGGCCGGCCATCTCCTCGCCGCCCGTCTGCCGTCCCTCATGGAGCGGCGGCTGTCGGCGTTCCTCAGATCGGACGTGCGCTGGAGCGTGGACCTCGAGCAGCGGCAGTGGCGTCTGGCCGCGGAAGCCCCGGCGGGTGGGATCGTGGCCGTGCAGGGACCGTTAGGCCGGTGGCGGCACCCGCAGGGTGAAGTCGTGGTGCAGGAGCTGAACACCGGGCCGGTCACCGTGTCCACCACGGCGCGATGGGATGCCGCGTGGACGATCTGGCCGCCCGGGCTGCGCGGGACCCTCACGACGGCCGGCACCACCGTCAACCGCCAGCCGGTCAGCGAGGTGTCCGGCACGTGGCGGATGGGCCTGGGCCGCGTGACGATCGACGACTTGGCGCTCGGCCCCCGCTACCGGATGGCCGGCTCCGTCGGCTGGATCCCGCCGTACCCCCTGACCCTGACCCTTGACTTGATGGACGCCGACGCGGCCCGGATCGCCGCGCTCATCGAGCCCGGCAAGAACCCGCTGGCCGGCGGGATCGTCCAAGGCCGCGTTGCCGTGACCGGGCCGGCCGGCGCCCCGCATCTGCACGGTACGCTCTCCGCCCGGAACGGCAAGCTGGGGGCCACCGCGTTTGAGGCGGCCACCGTGGAGTTCGACGGCGAGGGGAGCGTGATCCGGTTCACGAACACCCGGCTGTGGCAGCCCAGCGCGGAGGTCGTCGTCGAGGGATTCCTCGACGTGACGAAGCTGGGCACGCCGACCGTCTTCCAGGACATGCGGCTGACGCCGCGGCCGCTGCCGCCGACCGCCCGGATGGCCCGGCGCCGGCAGACCGTGGAGGGGGACTCGTAGTGCGCGTCAAGTCCGTCGCGGAGGTGACCCAGTCGGTCCAGCAGGGCCTCGCCCACCTCGGGGAGCGCCTGCTGGGCTTCTTCAGCTATCTGGGCGGGACCTCCGTGTTGTTCACGCGGACGGTGACCAGCGCCGTCACGACGACGTTCCGGCGCTCGCTGGTCATCGAGCAGATGGACAAGATCGGCGTCGAGAGCGTCCCGATCGTGCTCCTGACCGCCTTGTTCACCGGCATCGTGCTGGGGATGCAGACGGCGTACCAGCTCCAGCGGATCGGCGCGCAGACCTATATCGCCAGCATCGTCGGCCTCTCGATCGTCCGGGAGCTGGGGCCGGTGCTGACGGCGCTCGTCGTGACCGGCCGGGTCGGCGCAGCGATCGCCGCGGAGCTGGGGACGATGCGGGTGACGGAGCAGATTGACGCGATGGAGTCGCTGGCGACCAGCCCGGTCCAGTATCTCGTCGTCCCGCGCTTCGTGGCGCTGCTCGTCATGCTGCCGCTGTTGACGATCATCTCGGACCTGGTCGGCATCCTCGGCGGCTATCTCGTTGGCGTCTACAAGCTCGGGGTGTCGCCGACGCTGTACCTGCGGTTGACGTGGGACGTGATCCGCCTGAAGGATGTGTTCACCGGCCTGCTGAAGTCGGGGCTCTTCGCCATGATCGTCGCGACCGTCGCGTGCTTCGAGGGGTTCTCGACCAGCGGCGGCGCGGAGGGGGTCGGCCGCTCGACGACGCTGGCCGTGGTCGTCTCCTTCATCCTGATCATTGCGGCGGACTGCCTGGCGACCGCCGTCTTCTACTTCGTGTTCCCATGATCGAGGTCATCAATTTGAGCAAGACGTTCCAGGGGCGCTCCGTGCTGGACACCATGAACCTGACGGTGCAGACCGGCGAGACAATGGTCATCATCGGCCGCAGCGGCTGCGGCAAGTCGGTCACCTTGAAACATATCCTCGGGCTGCTGCATCCCGACAGCGGGCAGGTGCTGGTGGACAGCCAGGACGTCAGCCGGCTCGACGGGGCGGCGCTGCAGCAGGTGCGCATGCGCTTCGGCATGGTGTTCCAGGGGTCGGCGTTGTTTGATTCGCTGACCGTCGGGGAGAACGTCGGGTTCGCGCTGCGGGAGCATCGGACGGTGCCGGAGCCGGACGTCGTCCGGCGGGTGGCCGAGGCGCTGGCCTTGGTTGGTCTCAAGGGGATCGAGGGGATGAAGCCGGCGGAGCTGTCGGGCGGGATGCGCAAGCGGGTCGCCATCGCCCGCGCCTTGGCCATCCGGCCGGAGTACCTGCTCTTCGACGAGCCGACCACCGGGCTCGACCCGGTGATGGCGGACGTCGTCAATACGCTCATCAAGCGGCTGCATAACCAGCTGGGCGTCACGGTCATCGTCGTGACGCACGACATGGTCAGCGCGTACAAAATCGCCACGCGCATTGCCATGCTGTACGAGGGCCGGATTATCGCCGTCGGGACGCCGGCGGAAATCCAGCAGACCACCCATCCGGTGGTTCGCCAGTTCATCCGCGGAGAAGCGGAAGGCCCCATCGCCGTCCTCGCGTAGGACCCAGGAGGTTTATTCGTATGCTGGCCACTCGGGAAGCCAAAGTCGGACTCCTCGTCTTCCTCGCCTTCGTGCTGCTGGCGGTCATCGTCTTCTCCGTCAGCGATTTTTACAGTTTTTCCCCCGGCTATCACCTCCGGGCGGTCTTCAATTCCGCCGGCGGCATTGACGTCGGCGCGCCGGTGCGGCTGGCGGGGGTGACGGTCGGCGAGGTCCAGCGGATCACCGTCTCCCCGACCGGGCCGGAGGCGAAGACCCAGGCGGAGCTCCTGGTCTGGGTCAAGGACTTCGCCAAGATCGAGGAGGACGCGGCCACGTACATCAACACCTCCGGACTCATCGGGGAGAAATACCTGGAGATCAACCCGGGGACCCGCGGGGCCCGCCTCCTGAAAGACGGGGAGACCCTGCGGGGGCAGGACAGCGTGGCGATGACCCAGTTCATGAACACCGGGTACGAGGTGGTGACCCAGCTGAACAAGACGATCGCCGCCATCCACGCGATCGTCGGTGACGAGGAGACCCGGGCGGCCCTCAAGGGGACGGTGACCAACTCGCAGGAGGTCACGCAGGAGCTGAAGACGCTGTTGGCCAACACCAACACCCTGATTGAGAAGATCAACCACGGAGAGGGGACGATCGGCCGCCTGCTGACGGAGGACACCATCTACCGGGATCTGGAGGCGACCATGAAAGACATCCGAGCCCATCCCTGGAAGCTGTTCATCCGGACGAAGGAGAAAGAAGGTGTCCGGCGATGACGCTGGTCATCATCCGCGTCTTCTTCGCCCTCTTCTGCGCGGTGATCGGCCGCCAGTTCGGCGTGGGGCTGGCCGACCCGACCGCGACGACTTGGGGGACCCTGCTGGGCCTGGTGGGGGCGCTGTTGCTCATCGGCCTGGAATTCCTGCTCAAGAACGTGTCGAGCCGCGGGCTGTCCGCGGCGGTCTTCGGCCTCCTGTTCGGGCTCATCATGGCGCACGTGATCGGCGCCTCGCTGACCGTCGTCCCGCTGAATCCCCAGCTCCTGGCGGCGGCCCGCGCCATCATCCTCGCTGTCTTCTGCTATTTCGGGATGACGATTGCCATACGGGGGCGCGACGAGTTCAACGTCATCATCCCGTATGTGCGGTTCAGCCGGCAGGACGAGCGCCAGGAAATGATCCTCCTCGACACGAGCGTCATCATTGACGGCCGGATCGCCGACATCTGCCAGACGCCGTTCATCGAGGGGCGGTTCGTGATCCCCCGCTTCGTGCTGAAGGAGCTGCAGCAGGTGGCCGACTCGCAGGACCCGGTCAAGCGTACCCGCGGCCGCCGCGGCCTGGACGTCCTCGGCCGGCTGCAGAAGACCCCGCACGTCGAGGCGCGGATCCACGAGGAGGATTTTCCCGAGACCCACGACGTGGACGCCAAGCTGGTGAAGCTGGCGAAGATCCTCGGGGCGAAGATCCTGACCAACGACTACAACTTGAACAAGGTGGCGGAGCTGCAGGGCGTCCGCGTGCTGAATCTCAACGAGCTGGCCAACGCGCTGAAGCCGGTGGTCCTGCCGGGGGAGGCGCTGGACGTGCGGATCCTCAAGGAAGGGAAGGAGCCGCACCAGGGGGTGGCGTACCTCGACGACGGCACAATGGTGGTCGTCGAGAACGGCCGCCCGCTCATCGGCCAGTCGAGCCGGGTCGTCGTCACCAGCGTCCTGCAGACGGCGGCCGGCCGGATGATCTTCGCCAAGCCGGAAGGCAATGGGCAGCGTCCCGCGCCGCGGCCGGGCCGGTAGCGGCGCCGGCCCTAGAGCCGGGGTCCGCACCCCCCGTGAGCCGCGTGG
>JGI1358J11329_10004015_pt1 | contig 10725 bp, 6 predicted proteins | sample Subgroupgradi54m_FD_11329 | JGI IMG/M metagenome (IMG submission 11329)
AATCTTTCAGGTTCAAAAATGGGATATGTTTCAAGAAGAGCAAGACCTGCTGCAATTGCATTACTCATCACAACAGAAGGGTCAGGATTTGCTGCGCAGCTTGCTCTTTTAATTATCTCATCTTCTCGTCCTCTTTTATAGATATCATAGATGCAATCTTGACACTGCGTTTTCCCATCTACTTGTACAATTGCTCTAGCACTATAAGGAAGAGCTCCTGCGCTAATCATAGGAATGCGATGCTCAATAGCGTATGCTGTATTTACTGCCCTTGTGTAAGGGTTGTCTACAAAGTCAAAGACTAAATCGTAATCTTGTGGTGTGTTAAACCCAGGTTCAATTAAAATATTAAAGCCAGTTGATTGAGTTTGTCCCCTACTCATGAGTCCTATTTTTTCAGCTATATGAAGTGCTTTTAGTTTTCCAATACCATCATATCCAAGAATTTGACGATTAATATTGTGAGATTCAAAAGTGTCATAATCATAAACATCAACAGTCCTAAACCCCATCTTTGCTGCAGCAATTGCTCCCCAACATCCAATTGCTCCTGCACCTAAGAATGCAACTTTTTTCTCTTGATAAAATTCTTTATTGGGTAAGGGGATTATTTCTTTTGGTGCTGGAAATCCAAAACGATCTTTATCTCCCAAACGATAACGAACCGNTTCTCGAAGGAAATCTTTCTGTTCACCAAAAACTATTTTTCTCACTTCCTCTGTGATAACACCGCACATGACTAACGATGTTAGCTCATCTTGTTCTTTTCCTTCAAACATGGTCATGAGATAGGCAAGATCTTTTTTAGAGGGATCACAATACATTAATTTACTATAACCCCAACAAGATGAGGTACTTAGAACAGGGATATTATTTTTCCACCCGTACATTGAGACATTCTCTTTTGAACGCGGAGAATTGGTGGCTTCAACAATAACGCTTGCTGTTCTTAGAAGCTCGCAATCTATCTTATTTTCCAGATTTCCGGGATAACCCACTATTTTTATTTGTTGATTTATTCTCTGAAGTAAAGAGTGATACTGCTGTGATTGTAAACCTGATGCTAAAGCTTGGTCTAGAAATAATTCATCAGGACTACTCTGATTAGCACCAATGAGAACGATAGTTCCAACTCCTAATGCCGCAAGATTTAACGCAGTATATATCCCCTGAGGGCCTAAACCTACAACAGCAACACGAGCATTTGCTAAACGCTGTTGTCCGTCTTCTCCCCAGAGCATTTTCTGTCTTTTATAGCGCTCTGCTTCAATTACTGTGTCATTAAGAGTTGTTAGGGTCATGTTTATTCTTTGGTTATTCTTTTTTTTTCGTTCTATTTTTTCTGCTGATAATTATTGTTGCTGATGGACGTACCCCACATAATTTTCTAAAGCCTGATTTCTTTCCAACGTGCTTCCATTAATAAATGTAAAGAGAAAATTAATTGTTTCATCACGACATTCAAATGGACCTTGTAATTCTTTCTTAATATAATCTGCAATTAATCCTATCCTATAGGGTTGTGGCTTTTGAACTTCAATAGAACTTGGATCTTCTACAAGTGTGCCTAATTCTGTTACTGCACCAAAAACACCTACATTAGTGTGATCTTTACTTTGATCTTTCTTTACTTTACCTATTGTAGTATTATATTCAAGGAGATAATCCATGAGGGCAGTAATGTATAAAGAATACTTACAATGGGCATGACGATGTTCTGTGACATAGGCATAAGCACTTAAAGTAAAGAGCGTTGCTACCTCTTCTAGAGTATACTTTTGATCTGATACTTTTTCTACTTCATCTTTTGCTTTTGGAGGGATAGGGCTCGTATGAGTTCCATAATATCTGGATTCTGCCCCTATTTCTGACGACATCCCACTAGGAAATTGTTGATCAATAGAATGGGTGGATTGACCTTTTCTTCTTCCTCTCCACCCTTTAAAATCGAAAGGTTTTGGTTTAACTGGAAAAATAACTCTTTCTTGCACCAGCGATCTAATCTCATCATCTGTTGGAATATTTTCGCCATAATTAATTACTTCAAGAGGTACATTTTCAAGTGTAGCATATCTTTTTCTTCCGGTTAGAGGGAATGATTCTTCCATTCCCATTTTTACAAATGGCATGGCACCACCATTGTTAAAGACTAAACTTAAAGCAAAGTTAACTATTCTGGGTTCCTCCATTTCAGTCTTTAGTGATTCTAATACGGCTGCTAGAAAATCTTTTTTGGATAGACTTCCTTTTCTTTTTGTTATACCTAATTTTTGAACTAGAGTACTAAATGCCTCATCAGAGGGGTATGAAAAACGAAGAACACCATCAGTTTCTGAGTCTCCACTTAAAGTATATCCTTCTGCATCACTTTCTCTTTGTGTTGATTCTTCTATAAGTTTAAATGGTTCATCATACACTCGTCTAGTATTTCTTGCCATCCTATTAACCAATGTTGTTAAAGCCATATCATCAAAATGACTATGAGCTAGTCCTCCTACTTGCGTAGGATGAATGTGAAACATGCTTATCATACGATAATTTTTTCCAAAATCAGCATTCTTTGCATGAACTTCTTCAACAGCAGCATCATAATGCTCAGCAACTATGATGTGACTTTGTCCTACAACTAATTTAGGAGGAATAATAAAATCACTTAATGTAAAGGAGTCATCATCTGCATCAGTTAAATAAAAACCACCAACTTCCATTGATCTTCCATCTATATCTTTTGTTATTGGACCTATTCTTTGTCCTACACTCAGGCAGCGGTCTGTAATGTAGATTTTCTGCGGAACAAGATCTTCTAGTTTACTTCTTTTTGGTTTATCATTATCATCACCACGTAAAGCGGCTAATAAATCATCATCAAAATCAGTCATAATTTCACCTTTGTCTCTGTTTTTCNGTTCATTTTACACTCTATTACTTTCTACTACTTTCTACTACTTCATATACTGCGTAGCCTTTTTTTACTGCTTGAGCTCGAGTTANTGATTTCTGGGTTAAGATCTTAGTTAATGTTTCACCAAAATAACTATGCCCACGATGACTATCTAAACTTTCTTTACTCAAAGGATGAGTGATAACATTTATTCCATCACTTAATTTTCTTGCCATATCCAATGCATTATTTTGGTAAGAGCTCGGTTCTCGATTGAGATTACATATTCCAAAGAATTGACCATCTCTTGTTCGATTGTCTAAACAAGGATGCGTTTCTCTTCTTTCAATTACAAATGGTCGTTCTCTGGAGTATACTCCATTATTTTGAGATCCCACGATGATTGCAACTTTTGTCGCATCGTAGGGCCAAAATACTTTTTGGTCTCTTCCATCTTGTGTTGCAAATTTTGGGATAGTGACGTAAACGTAATATTCATCTCGATCTTCTAATTTAATAAAACCACTTCCTTCAATGTCAAATTCTTTGAGTTCGCTTAATTTTTCGCCAAAGAAATTTCTCTGAGAACGTTCTTGTAAAGTAGCATTGAGTTCATCAAATGATTTGGCTGCCTGCTCGAGCGCTTCAATTTTCCAACGGCTTTCTCTCTTTTGTGTTAATTCCTGTGCTATGCGAGAGATTTCATAACTTCCACCTTCTAAGTTATAGTCTTTCCCAAGAATATGAAATAAGAAGAGTGATTTGTCTTCTTTTTCGTCTGTTCTTTTATGATAAGACCATGGTTTTAATCGATGGGCGAAGCCGTTTTGGACATAGAATGGTTGATGTTGAATAACCTCTCCTAGAAATGAAGGGGTTGGATTTGCAGTTAATCCTAATTCAGGAAGAGAATACCATAAACGAATTAATGGGTCTCTTACTATTTTTCTTTCTTTTTCTAAAAGACTGGTTCGAATTCTTTCGCTTTCAGTATTATCTTTTTTATCTTTTTTTGTTGATTCACCAAATTTATTTACCATCAATTTTTCTATCTCTCTTCTTGCTTGATCAACAGGAGAATCTGCTTCTTCTTTTGTGCCAGGATGCTTCAATAAATCTAATGCTTCGGTTGCAGCATATTTTCTGCTGACAAATAATGGAAGTAATTCAAAAACGATGAACTGAAGCGCAGTTGCTTTTCTTTGCTTTGATTCTATTTCTCCTTTTCCTTGTAGTTGAGAATTTATCTGCCCAGCAATATATTCTTGCTTAAATCTTTCAATTGCGGCAGTTTGTGTTTCGTCATCAAAAGATTCCCATTGATGATAGGGGATTGAGGGAGAAAGACTAATTCTATTTTCACCTATCTGAAGATAATTTTCACCGTTAAGGTCATCAGTAAAATTATAAAAACGATCACCAAAAAGAAGAAAAGAGGAATGATCATTAACTATTCTTTCTAAGTAAGTAGTTATGGTGACCATTCCTTTTTTGAATTTGTTCTATTTTTATCTTATTGTTTAAGATAAGTTGAGAGATCATCTGTTTTTCTGTCATATCCAGCTCTTAAATCATTTCCTGGAACGATGACTGCTGAAACGACCATTTCAACTCCTCCCATAAATTTAATTCCTTGTTTTTCAACTTGTCTAAAATATGGGTTTACTTTTTCATCTAAACCTACTTTACGTCCATTTAATGTAACAGTGTAACCTCTCTCGCCTTTCATCTCCGTTTGGATTCGATCAGCATAAGGTTGTTGTTTTCTTCCAACTTCGCGTTCAAAGTCTTGTTTATCTAGTGTTACTTTTTTTCCAACAGAATAATCAACAATCTGACGAACCGTTCCTTGAGCTAAGATAGTTCTATCTGCCGCACGAGTAACATATTCAACTTTATCTCCTTCATTTCGACTTCCTGGAAAGACAGTCATGACAATGGGCATATCTGCAATGTCATCTAAATTAAATCCTTTTGCTTGTTTTGGTTCTTGAGGTTTTGCTGCGGCAGCTTCTTGTTTTGCTTTAGCCACTTCCGGTTTTGCTGTTTCTTTTGGTGCAGGTGTTTTTCCTTCTCCTAATCCTTTTTCTCTTCTATCTCTTCTTGTCATTAAAATCCCTCCCGTTTATTCTAAAAAGTCATGTCATCTTTTGGTGCTACTGCTTTTTTATCAAGTCCACCCTTAAAATGACGTTGGTATTCTCTTGTTGTTAGATACCAAGGTTCTATTACATCACCTTTGTGAAATGTTGTTAATTCTCTCATAAATCGCTCATTCCCTACGGTTTTTCGATAGGCAATGGCAAAATCAATCAATACACCGGGTAAGTTTCCTCCACCACAACAACCTCCTCTATCTGGTTGTCTTAATTCAAAACATCCACCAGTTGGACAGGCTTGCATAAGTACGCCGTCAGTGAGTTGAAGCAATTGGGGCATTCCCTGTAGTTGTTGTTGTACATTCCAGTACGCCGTTGCTGCGGTAGGATAATCTGCAAGCGCATGAGAAAATAAGATTCTATCACGCTTTTGTTTTGCATCTTCTGCTACTTGGTTCATGATATCTGGCATAGCAGTTTTTCCTGCTTTTCTTCCTTGTGAAATTGCACTAAAAAGCATTCTTTCAATATTATGACCTACATTATCAGGATTGTATCTTCTTCCACCTATTTGTTGAGCATTTACAACTACAATATCCTGCCCATCATTTGCTTTGCGAATTGCTTCTTCTGCTTTGTCGTTATTTGCAAAGTAGAGTACTGTTGCAGCAGGATTGGTTTGATAAATATCTTCTTGTGACAAAGGTTTTGCTGAGATAATGACAAAAGGTGTTCCCATCTCCTCAATTGGTGGAACTGTTTCTGCTACTCTTACTTTTTTACGCATGGTATGTTCGTTAAATGTTTCTGATAAATTTTTATTATCATCACCAATTACAACGACAAGATTATAATTTAGACGAGGAGGTAAAGCGATGCCTCTTTCTGCAATTATTGCATCAATGTCAGCTCTTCTTCCAAGAGATGTAAGTGTGTCTTGTACGTCATAAAAAGCATCGTTGCGACCTTCGAGCAGACGTGCTGCTTCAGCTAATGTTGAATCAAGCATCAGTCCAAAATCAGATACTCCCTTTTGTCTTTGGTTTTGTATGAGATTTAAATGAGCATTCACTCTTTCTGCTAATGGAACGGTTCTTGCATCGATAACTTTTTTTGCTGTAACTCCACCACTTATATCGCTAAGCACTTTCCATTCTGCATCTGTTCGAGCAACATATAATACTGTTGAATCATGATACCATAATTCTGCCTGTTCTGCTGCAAAAGGCAAATTTACTAAAACAACAGAAGGATTCTCTCCATTATTTCTTGGTCGTGCATCATATGAGGGCGTTGTTTCTACAACTGTACTTATTTCTCCATTTTTTTTTCTTTTTTTATTTCCTTCTTCAAAAACGTCTCTATTTTTTTCATCTGTTATGACTAAAATATTATGGGGTGAAGGATTTTTAAATAGAAAATCAAAGCTGCCCATATTAATTAGACCTTTTCTATAGGCAGAAGTAAATCCACTTCCTGGCTGATATAATCCGTGCTGAATATAAGCCCCTAAAGCATTCATCGCAACATTCACATCACTGGTTCTAAATTCACGAGGGAATTCATCTAATGCAGTAAATGATGCGGTTCTATCTGCTTTGAGGACTAAATTACTTAATCCAAAGAGACTTCCATCAATTGATTTTGCCTCTTTTACGAGTTGGAGGAAATGCTCTCGATGTTCTGGCGCAACTAAAGCAGCACCACTAAATACTTCGTCGAGAAAAGATTGTTCTTTAGGGTGAGTTCGAGCGCGCTGCGCTACGATGTCCAATGTTCTTGCAAAAAGTTCTGGTCCAAGATAGGCATGAGCAAAAGGTGCAATACGTATGATGTGTGTTGGATCTTTAAAATCTGTACATACTCTTGTTAAAAATGCTCTTGCTTGTGTTAATCCTCTTTCGAAATCTGGTTGTTCTAAAGGATTTTCTATATTCAAACCAAAAGATGCGAGAAGTGATTCTCCCATATAGGTGATGTTTTCAGGACACGAACCTTTATCTAAATTAGGCGTTTCTAATAATTCTTCAATACCAGTTCTTTCTTTTTTAGCCATGTTAATACCACCTTAAGTAATTTATTAATAATTGCTATATTTTTTTGAATTCATCACGAATGTCACGAACTGCAGCAACGGCGCTTTGAACTTCATCTGGTGTTGTGTAGACATAAAAACTCATACGAACACTAGCTCTATCAGGTACATTCATATAATAATGAGCTAAAGATGCGCAATGCGCTCCATTTCTCACTTCTATCCCTCTGCGATTTAATTCCATGGCAACAGACTGCGCACTTACCCCATCAATATTGAATGCGACTAATCCGGTTCTTTTATGAGGATTACGAGGACCATAGATGGTGAGGTTTGGAATACTGCTAAGACCTTCGAGCGCAAGACCAGTTAGTTCTTCTTCATGTCTTTGGATGTTTCCCATCGCTTCTTTAACTGTTGTTCTTGTTCGTTCTAATCTTGCTTGAGGATCTCTTAAGATTGTTTTTAATTCAGGATGATGGTCTAAGTACGTTCTAAATGTATCTTGTCTTTCATCTTCAACGGTATAGGGAATAGTAAATCCACCTCGCGGTGTGTTCATCAGGATTGCTGTTTCTATTAATTTCCCCTCATGTTCAATCATATCTTCTAATGGTGAGTGTTTTAATCGATCTAGACCAGCATTTATGAGAAAAGGCACTCCATGACCGGTGACAATTGTTCCTAAAATGTTGGGTGTTCCTGCAGTATAGCGCCAGGGTAATGGTTTTAATTTAACTACTCCTGGTTTTACGTCTTCAATCATATCTCCACCAAAGAGGAAGGGAGAGAGATTTTCTATGATTTCTTTTCTTGCATACAAGCCTCCAACGCCAAAGGGCAGAGACATTTTATGAAATGACCATACTAAAAAATCACATCCTATTTTTTGTACATCGACAGGACTGCCTGGTACTAATTGAGCACCATCAACTAAAAAGTAAGATCCACGGGAACTATCTGGCTGAGCATAACCACTTGCGTGTGCAATTTCTCCAATTGTTGTTGTGTCTGGGCGTACTCCCATAAAATTAGATGCACCGCTTACGGCAACGACTTTTGTTCTTCTGTCAACAAATGATCTGAGTGTGTTCATATCTAATTCGCCGCTATTATGATCAAAGGGAACAATTCTCAAATCTATCTTTTTTCCTATTTTTGCTAGATTCTGCTGTAATCCGAACCAACTGACGTAATTAGAATTATGTTCTAAACCGGTTACGACAACATTATCTCCATCTTTAAAGTCGTATTCCATACTCCGCCACACAAGATTAATCATTTCAGTGGTATTTCTTCCAAAGACAATTTCTTGCCAAGAGTTGGCATTGACTAAATTTGCTGCAACATTATAAGCACGCTCAAAACTTTCCGTTGTTATTTGAGAGGCATCGTATTCTCCACGATGAACATTGGCATAATTAAAGCCCGATCTTAACAGTTGTTCATAAACGGGGATAGGAATTTGCGTTGAAGCGGTACTATCTAAGAAGATTCTTGGCTTTTCTCGTGCATTTTCTGCGCTTATTTCCACTCTTTGTTGAAGATGGGTATAATTTGATCTAATTGCGTTAGTATTTAGCATTTAAACTCCTCATTATTAAAAAATAGTTTTTTGGGGAGTGCTATATAAATGTTTTGGAATACTACTACAAAATAGTACCTAGCGAGAGATAGGATTAATTTTATGATAAGATGCTATCAATACTGAACTTACTCATACCTTAGTGCATCAACTGGCTTTAATTTTGATGCACGATAGGCAGGAACGGCTCCAGAGATCATGCCAATTAAAAGTGCAACTAATAAAGCAATGACGATGATTGACCAAGTAACATGGGGTGTGAATGCCCGACCATTTGGAAGACTTGGCACTAATGAAGGTAAAGTGAGAGATAATAATTCGCCGAGCAGAACGCCGATAATGCCGCCAACTAATCCAACTAATCCTGAGTTGAATAAAAAGATAGCGAGGATGTCGCCATTTCTTGCGCCGATGGCTTTGAGAATGCCAATGTCTTTGGTTTTTTCTAAGACGGAGGTGAACATGGTATTGGCAACGCCAACTGCACCTACAATTAATGAGACGGCTGCGATGGCTGCAATAAATAAAGTAAATGTGCCCAAGATTTGCTGTACTTGCTGCTGCCTATCTTTAGAAGAACTTATGGAGAAGTCTTGATTTTTGTCGGTGACATGGCGAGCTAGCTGTAATTTGGAGGTTAAATCTGCTGCAACATTATCAAGATTATTTACATCTGCTACTTTTATGGTGATACTATCAAAGTGATCGGAGGCTTTATTTGTAAGGACACTTCGTGCTTGAAAAATAGGAGTATAAATTCCTGTGCCCCCACCAAAATCACTGGATTTTTCTAAGATGCCAACGACACGAAATAATTTACTGTTGATCATCACTGCTTTATTAGTGTAAATCTGATTCTTGAAAACATCATGGGCGATTCTGTTTGAGATTACTATAACATTCGAGTCAGCGGCACTCAAGTAACGTCCACTTTCTAAATTTAAAGTCATAAAATTTTTCCAAACGCTCTCATCTACTCCTTGTAGATTGGTTTTGATGGTTTCACCAAGATAGGTTATTTCGACGCTCCCTGATATTTCTGGATTGACAAAAGTTATTCCCGGTTCAGATTTGATTATCTGTAGATCTTTTCGACTTAAAAAAGTGGTATTGGAAGTGGAACGACTATCACCACCACCTCCTCCTCTTCCTTCTGCCCGAGAATGACCAGGAGAGATTGAGATTAAATCTGCGCCTAAACCTCCTAACTGTGAACTTACACTCTCTTGCAGCCCTGTGCCTAAAGAGACTATTGCGATGATTGCTCCAACGCCGATTACAATACCGATTATTGTGAGCCAACTTCGTAATTTGCTATGAAGCAGGAGGTTTAGTGCAAAACGAAAAATCTTTTCTATTTTCATGGTTTATTTAAACTCTATAAGATGGTTTATTTCTTTGATTTTTTCTTCTTCCATAGTTTAAAGCCGTAATTACCACCTCCTGCAAGTATGAGGATTATCAAAATCCATGTCGTTGTTGATGTTCCACTCTTTTTGGCGTTTTGCAGTGCTGCTACATCCTGACCAAAAGTAGGAGTGACTTTAAGAGAAATTACTTTATCAAGAGTATGTCGTTCTCCAAATGAATCGGTAAATGCAATACTTATCGTAAGATCACGATTTTCTTCTTTTTTGACTGCAGGATTTGCAACAAGCTGAAATGTTGCGAGGGTGAAATCACCTTTATTCAAATTACCGATGATGACGGAAGATCCACCTTTTACATTAAATCCGGCCTGATTGGGGATACTTACGGCAACAGAAGAAGCGTCGTTTTTTCCGCTATTGGCGATAGAGAGCGATGTTTTTCCTCCTGTTGAATCGGCAAGCGCTACATCAAATTCTGTGCTTCCTCCAATTAAGACACCCGCATTGGTTTCTATGCTACTTTTTTGAACACCTCCACTGGTTGCGTTGGTTGCATCAAAAGTTAATTTTAAGTTAATGTTATACAAACCTCGTTCAGTTGTGGGACTTGCAACTACCGTAAATCCCAAAGCAAGACTTTCACCTATTCCCAAATAAGGGATGTACCGTGTGTTATCTGTACCTACGGGAAGTAGAACATTATTTTTTTCGCTCCAGGTAAAGATAAGGTTGGTTAATGGAGCTTTGCCAATATT
>JGI1358J11329_10004018_pt1 | contig 10722 bp, 12 predicted proteins | sample Subgroupgradi54m_FD_11329 | JGI IMG/M metagenome (IMG submission 11329)
AAAACAAACCACTATGCCTTTCGTCCCGCTTGGCGGGACTCCAGGGCGAGCATTCAGCCCTGGGCTTGAAAGCCCAGGGAAATCTGCTCAGTACATTATAATCTTTATAACTTTTATACGCGATCTTTCGGATTGCAATGGCCTCCGGAGAATTCTGCGGCCACATCGACAGTCCTTTCTGCCGCAAAAAATCTTCATAGTCATTCAAAAGCTCTTCGAGTGATCCACGCGCAACACCAACAAGTTTTATCCTGCCTTCAAAGCTCTTTTGCAGATACCCTTCAGCGATATTCTGTTTGCCCGATCTGGCAGCTTGAACCATCTGATCTTTCGTTCTGGACTTTGGATCAATATACTTCTGGCAAAATTCGACGGTAAAATCGTAGATAATTTCGCTTTGCTTAAAAAATGGAAGAGATCGATAACCTTCCATAGATTTTTTGTTTTTTATAACTTTTATAATTTTTATAACTACTATAATCGTTATAGAAGTCGTATCTTCTCTATAAAAACTAACCACATAAATTTCAAAAGTGCCACTTGCCGACGCCACCGCCAGGGCTCAAGAATCAACCGCCATAACCATTTCAAACCATATCGATCTATAAACTTTGGTGGCATGGGCAGCCTTCCACTGATCTCGTCAAACGCCCCACCCACGGCCATTAGAATAATTTGAAATTTGAAATTTGAAATTTGAAATTGACGCGCCAGCGCGTCTATAAAGTACTCTTGCTTCGGAGCACCCAGGCCGACAAAAATTATTCTCGTATGATCTTTTTCTATTCGATCAACCAAATGATTAATGAATTGATCCAGCTCTACCCTGTCATTCCCGTGAAAACGGGAATCCATCAACGGTTGCACAGTTTCCGACCATGGATCCCGCCAGGCGGGATGACAGAAAGATTTGATTTCTAATTCCGGCCCATCCATCGCCCAACCACCAAGTCCCGAGTGTTTTTTCTCTAAGCACTCGAGGGCTTCGACTGCTACTCCCCCTCGACCTCCTATAAGTCCTATTGGGACATGCCGTTCTGCAGCGATCTTAACCAGGTCTTCCATAAATTCCACTCCGCTCATTCGCGATATATGCACTATGGGATTTAAAATCCGACTAGCCCACACCACGCCAATGCCATCGGGGATTGCTACATCAGCCCGATTGAGGATTTCAGCAAAATGGAAATTTTTCTGAGCTAAAACGACTTGTTCCGGGTTTGGCGTGACAATAATCAGTGATTTTGCACTAGTTTTTCCCTTATTTTCTAAGCACTTTTTTAAATACTCTAGGATTTCTTCTTTTGAACTCGCTGTTATGGAAACTCCAAGGATTTTTTTTAATTTTAAACTCATAGTATATTAAATTGGTCTTCGTTATTTTTCTTCATTTCTTTGTATGATTTGTGAATGAGTACAAAATTTTGTGTTTATTTTCTTGGTATAACTGACCGATAGTCCCTATGAGAATTTTTCGCTACAGGATATATTTTATTTTTCCCGCAAAATGGACAAAAATGTAAATTTTATAACTTTTATAAAAACTATAAGTTTTCTACCTTTTACTTATGCTTCTCTTGTAGAGTTCGATATTTTCGATGGCTACCCCCGTGCCTCGGACGACGCACAACAGCGCATCTTCTGCCACATGACAGACCACACCCGTCATCTGCGTCATGAGTTTATCAAAATTATGAAGCGTACTCGTACCTCCTGCCATCACAATACCTTTGTCAATAATGTCTGCAGCAAGCTCCGGTGGCGTTTCCTCCAGAGCAGACTTGACTGCGGCAACAATCTGATTGAGGACTGGCGTCATCGCTTCTGTCACCTCGCTACTGGTAAGCTCAAGCATCCTCGGCAAGCCCGTAATGGCATCTCGGCCGCGAACCTCCATTTTAGAAGATAGAGCATTGAGCATAGAAGATGGGGGTTGAGAATGGACAGTAGATGATAGATTTTCCATCTTCAACTTTCTATCTTCCATTCCTATTTTCAATCGTCTATCTTCTACTGTCGTTTTTTCTGGCAAGGCGTCTCCGATGGTCATTTTGATTGCTTCCGCCATCCGTTCACCAATGATGAGGTTGTATTTTTTTTTCAGATAAATAGCTATTGCTTCATCGAGCTTATTGCCTGCAACCCGTGCGCTTTTATGAACGACTACCCCGCCAAGCGAAATGACGGCCGCCTCGGTAGATCCCCCGCCGATGTCAACGATCATGTGGCCGGATGCTTGCGCAATGGGAATTTTGGCGCCAATTGCAGCGGCCAATGGCTCTTCGATAAGATACGCCACACGCGCACCAGCGGACAGCGTGGCATCCAGCACAGCCCGGCGTTCCACCTGCGTCACACCAGTTGGGATACAGATCATCACTTCCGGCTTAAAAAAGCGGTTGCGACCGATGACCGTGTCGATAAAGTATCGAAGCATGGCTTCGGTGATGCGATAGTCCGCTATCACCCCATCACGCATGGGGCGCGTCGCCATAATGTTGCCGGGGGTTCTACCCAGCATTTCTTTAGCTTCGTTGCCCACCGCAACGACACGATTATCATCAACCGTCACGGCCACCACCGTCGGCTCATTGAGGACGACACCTACTCCGGCCAACCAGACAAGAGAATTTGCGGTGCCAAGATCAATTCCAATCCTTTTAGTAAACATAAGAAATACTACAAATACTACCAATTCAACAAATACTACAAATGAAAATCATTTGTCGGATTTGTTTATTTGTCGGATTTATCGGATTGTCTATTAGCATTCTACCATACTTTCGCGTATAATAAGGCCTATGGCAATTGCAAAAATTCGAGGCTTTTTGATCCCTTTTGTTACATTTTTTGCTATTATTGGACTGTCGGCGGCTATCATCGCCTATGGCCGTGGGTATCGACTGGATTTTGGCAAAAACACGATCAAACCCACGGGTCTTATTCTGGCAACATCGGATCCCATTGGCGCACAAGTATATATGAATGGAACACTTCGGACAGCTACCAACAACTCTATTAATATAGATCCTGGCTGGTATACCATCGGCATAACCCGTGAAGGCTACATTCCCTGGGAAAAAAAAGTACGGGTGCAAGGCGAAGTCGTTGCCCGGGCAGATGCCTTTCTTTTTCCGACGAATCCGAGCCTTTCTCCATTAACGAGTGTGGGCATTACCAAACCCACCCTTTCTCCGGATGGAAATAAAATCGCCTACATCGTTCCGTTTCCTCTCAAAACTGACCCTACAGCGGCCAAAAATGCCGGCATCTGGGTATATGAATTGATCGATCGACCATTAGGGATAAATCGTGACCCCAAACATATCGCGACATGGGAGCCCCCGTTAGATCCAGAAAAAATTACTATGCTTTGGTCACCAGATGCCAGCCAACTCCTGGTTGCCGATGGATTAAGTGTGCGTCTGTATCAAACAAACAAACTCGATGACTTCAAAATCGTGACCGCTTCCTACCAAGACCTCTTCAGTGACTGGCAGGACAATCTTTCTGCCAAAGAAAAACAACGATTAGTAAGCTTCAAACAACCCATTATAGACCTAGCTTCCACCAGCGCCAAAATTATTGCCTTTTCTCCGGATGAAACGAAACTATTATACGAAGCAACGGCGAGTGCGACTATTCCACAAATTATCAAACCAGCGCTTATTGGGACGAATTCCACTCAAGAACAACGCACGATTGCCCCAGGAAAGCTCTATGTGTATGACAGCCGCGAAGATAAAAATTATTTTGTATTAGACAAAAAAGAACTCCCCAAATCAAAAACTCCAATCTCTGCCAAGCCGTCTCCTTTGTCCAACTTCCAACCTCCAACCTCAATATCCAATTTCCAATCTCTCACTTCTCACTTCCCGAGTATTCGCTGGTTTCCTACCAATCGCCACCTGCTCCTGATGTTGGATGGAAAAATCGATGTCATGGAATATGACCGCACCAACTGGAGTACGGTGTATGCCGGACCATTCACTGATGGATTTATGGCGCCGTGGCCCAACAGTTCGCGCATCGTGATGATAACGAATCTCAATCCCGGCGCCTCCACGCTTCCCAATCTGTATACCATCAATTTACGGTAAGTGTTTACACTGAAAAATTTTCTTAAATTTTTTAAGTGTCCCCGATAGGAATCGAACCTATATCGGAGGTTTAGGAAACCTCTGCTCTATCCAATTGAGCTACGGGGACAGTGCGATAATTGTAGCTCACTTTATGGTAAAATACCAAATAACGGGGATTAGCTCAGTTGGTAGAGCGCACGGTTCGGGACCGTGAGGTCAGCCGTTCAAATCGGCTATCCCCGACTAATACTTCATTATGACACTTGAAGCATATCATCCATCGCATGCGCAAGAAGAACCACCATCCACTCCGGATTCTGTCTCTGTTCCCACAGAACAACTCATCTTCCAGGCCCCAGAACAGACATCAAGCCACCGCATTCCTTCTGCCGAGGCCACTGATGCTGCGCTTGCCAAAATCATGGAGCACCCAGAGGACTATCTATTTGCCAAAGAGCAACAGGCCCAATTAGGAGATATCCAGCTTGCCTATGCAGTATGGGAAGAACACAGAGATAACTCGTGGATCAAGCGCGTTGCACACAAACTGAAAGTCTTAACACCGGAAACGCGGGAAATGATCAGGAACTCGGGATTTAGAGAAGGGTACTATTACCCCCAGGACGTGGATGTGTTTTCGCCCAAAATCCAGGCTGCCCAGGCCCTGCATGGCGCCATGCTTGCAAAAATGGTGGCCGATCGTCGTGACTGGAAGCATATTGACACATTAGTCGTAGGTTCCGTCTCGTCCATCGCCGATACACCCAAGCGGGTTGCACACATTCTTTCTCAATGGGGCATCACCGTGGATAATGTCCAGTTTTACGGCCAAGCCTGCAATAGCGCTCTTGGGGCCATCATAGATTTAACCAGGCGTTCCCAACAAGGCGAAACAATCGGTCCAAGCGTGGTCGTGGGTTTAGACAGCTTGTCCGGCAGTCAGGTTGATCCGAAAGATATTAAACTCATGCGTACGTTTGGTAACGGCGGCGGAGCAATCGCATTTGTGCCGGGGAAAGATATCGAGCATATCACCGGTCGCACCATCTTTGTCAAAGACGAAAAAGGAGTTATTAAAATTCAGCGTATCTACGAGTTGCCCACCGAAGGAAAAAAGCCGCTCTATCCATGGTATGAAGTCACGGAAGGATCCGAGGATGCCATTGTCCAAACCGATGCGGGTATTTTTGTCCGCATGATTGCTCCGGAAGGACCCTATGCACAAATGAATGGCCGAGCAACATTTCGATTGTTTGGCCGCCACATGCCGAAACTCATCACCCATGTACTTCTGCGCTATGCAGAAAACTTTGGCAATCGCTATGGTAGACTATGGCGCTGGTCGCTTGGTCACCAGCCGGCAGAACCGGTCAATACGGGTCTCGCCTACTACACCAATGGAATTCTCGAAAGCATCCACGAAAATGGCAAATTTATGGATAGCACAGTCGACAAAGCAATCACTCAATACCTTCCGAAACGTATCTCTATTCCATGGCTCATGAAGAAAGCCGGTGTCAACAATATCAGTGCCGGTACATTCCTGGTTCATGCAACAGAAATGGTCAATCGAGGAAAAATCAAGCTTCATCGCCCGACGCTTCTGGTGGGCTACGGTATCGGTTCGGTCATGCAGGCAGACGTAGTGATCTTTCACTAAGGGCTCGTCCGTCCCGCCAAGCCGGGACCATGTCCCGCCAAGCGGGACGGATACGGCCCTTTGTGACGCACGTTCAAATTAAAAAATGATTCAAGATAGTATCAAATGCGTTCTAGCCAAACTACCGCTGATGGGGTATAATAGATTTGATGAACATAAGCTTTCGTCCCTCAAATCTTCCCATCATCTACCCCATTGAGATTATCCTGGCGAGCCAATCCATAGGCCGCAAAACCCTCTTGGAGAAACTGGGAATGCGATTTCGCGTCATTGTGACGCATGTGGATGAGGGCGCTTTCGTCGACAAAAGTCCCCTCAGTATGCTGCAGCGTCGGGCTCGGGCCAAAGTCGATGAGGTCGTCAAGCATCCACGGGTCTACAATCTCTCGGAAAACGCCCAGAGCCTAGTGATTGCGGCCGACTCCATGGCGATTCTCCGTGCCCAAACATTTGGCAAAGCCAATGGGCGAGAAGATGCCAAAACCATCCTCAAAGCCCTGATGGGCAAAACCCACACGTTCGCTACTGCCGTTTCCATAGTACTTATGGATAAAGGGGAAGAAAAAAAGCGTTGGGAAAAAGTGGTGCAAACCAAAGTCACCCTGCGGAAGCTCCCTCCAGTTGAACTGGAAACCTATGTAATGCGCTATGATTTTACCCGTTTTGCCGCAGGCTATGCGCTCAATGAAACCCCGTGGAACCTCGTGACCAAGGTAGATGGCAGCTACACCAACGTCATTGGCTTGCCGTTTGAAGTCCTCCTTCCCATCCTCAGAAATCTCAAAATCATCGTGTAAAGGTGTTTTCACCGCGCGCGAAGCGACGCGGTGAAACTTTTCTGGACAAAAACGCGTATTCATAGTATAATACTTTTATAGGCCATTAAGGCTTATATTTATTATTCGTGTTGAATTCATCCGTAGACCACACGCGTCTACTCGATGGATGCACACGATGCACATTGACAGTTGAAGGGCTTTTCTTTTCCAATCGATTCTGTTAAGGACGGACAAAAGGAACACAATCTCTGTGCTCTTCCTGTTCGTCCTTAAATAGAAAAGAGGAAAAGGAAATGTTCAACAATCTTGCTATTCGTTCAATGGAATCGGCGCTACGATACTGCCAGAGCATTGCAGCCGAGGAGGGGTTCACACCGCTGGAGGAAGAACTTCTGGAGTTTTTACCGGATTTCACCAAAAAGCTCAATGAGTTTTGGGCTTGCCTCAGAGTCAAAGAGGCTTTGATTCAGCAAGAGCTTCTGACCGAGAAAAGACAGGAGTATTGGATTTTCACCTTACCGTCTCGGGCTGAATTAGATACCCAGCCTGCACCCGCGGTCGTGCTCGATCTCGAAGAAGAAGGAGAGGCCGAACTTGCACCTCCCGAAGTACTAGAGTGGGTATGCCAACAAGTGGAGACACAAGAGATCCCTCTGGCCAAAATTGGACTGGTGCGAACGGAAACAGGCCTTGCTAGTGTGCCGGCAAAACGGAAGTAAAAGGAGAAAAATGAAATGGCAACCGATCCTGAAGTCGTGAATAATCTGGAGCAATGGCTATTGCAAGTGGCCAATGACCCAAAGTTTCTAGATGCCTTACGAGAGCTTCTAGCTCTGCAAAAAGGACTGCCGGTTACCCGAACAGCGATGCGCAGGGTAGTAGCAGCCTTTCAGAAACTTGGGAAAGTCAGCCCTGAGGGCTTCGACATCGCGCGCTTACTCCTGCATGAGTTGCCTGAGGAAGAAACGCAGCAGTATATCATCACGGTCGCGCCGATTCTCACCGGGCCCGGGAGCACAGCCTGAACCGATCCGACCCATCCAGCATGGCTGGAATGATCGCAGCATCGACTAAGCTCTTCAACGTAACATATTTCTAAGGGATCTTGCGACGGAGTAATCCGTTTTCCTGTTCTATGCAAGGTCCCTTTTTCATTGGCATACATTGCGCTTCTCCCCTATTTTTTGTACAATCACTCCTATAGGAAATACGCCCAAGCCACACGCGGCTTGATGTGTGTTTTCTTTGCACATTGAAAATCCAAGAGCACCACGTACGGACGGTAACGAAAGACCCAGCCATTGAGTCTTTGATTTTCGTCCGTACGAAAGAGGCCATCCGGCCAGAAAAGGAAAAAATGTTTTTCCCGTTCGGTAAAATGTTTCGTCTTAAAGGAGATTCCCATGCGCGATATTAGAGAAGTGATCCAAGAAGTGAGGCAAATCGCTCAAACCACCAACAGCTTCAAAGACCGCTGCGATAGGCTCGACACAGCTGAAACAGCCCATGCCGATGAGCTGTACAAGTTATCAAGCGCCGCAGCAGAAATCTCTGTAAGCCTAGCCAACAGTCTCGGTTACATTGCACAAGACTTGAACGATGCGGCCGAAGTGGCATTGTGGGAAGAACTCGCTGATGATGAGAAACCAGAGCCCGAACCCAGTGTCAAGCTCACCCGCGCCGGATTCAAATCCGACCAATTCGGCTAATTTCGTGTACTCTTGGCGCACATTAACATGTTGAAGAGTAAAGGAGGAGAAACGGAAAAAACCCTGCGGTCCCAATCGTTTTCATTCGCAACTAAGGAGAAATAAAAATGAGCGGAAAATTTCAACCCAAGTACGCAGTGGATTATCTGGAGGAACTTAAAGCGCTCTTTTCAGATAACCAACTGAACACGGTAATGATCGTGCAAATAGGGACCCTCAGCCTGACGGACCCAAAGAAGGCAATCGGGCTTTGGAAATCAATAGCGCGAATTTCTAACGGCATGGAACGCAACCTACGTGACAAAAGCTTCACCGAATGTGCGGCAGAACTCGCAAAACTGGCACCCGCGCCCGCCGAAGCGATCACACCACCAGTGGTGGAACCCGTAGCACCTGCGTTAGCGAATTCTAATCCTGTCTTAGGCTGGCCCGATCCGCGTAAGTGCATTCCAGAGGCTAATCCGGTTCAACCAGTTGTTTTCACCGCAATCGAGCCGCAACCAGTACCCGCCGGCCACGTACCGGAGGTACCTGGAACAGTCAGCTCTCAAGAAGCTTCCAAGTTCACGACCCAACAAGTGCGGGGCATTTTTGGCCCAATGATTGAAGCACAAGGAAGGAGCAATCGAAACAATCAAGACTATCAAGGCCCTTCCGCGCAGACCGACTCTCCGGAATCGAAACCTGCGGACGTGCTACCTGTTCCTTACGGTTCAACTGACTGGCCCGCGAGAGAACCAGAGCTGGCGCAACCATCGTTCGAGGCCGAGTCGACGACCCCGGGACTCAACGACCTGTTCGAATGATTTCCTTATGCTGGGAAAAAGGAGCTCTTCAACATAGATAGATAAACTCACAAAGACGCGAAACGCATCGTTGGTGGCCCCAGCCCACCGCATCGATCCGAATCGCGTCTTCTTTTTTGGCTTACTCACACCCCTCTTGACAACTCTTGAAAAGCAACCTACTATCGGCTTAGTTGCTCTTTGACACCCCTCCTCTCCCCGACAAGAAACCAAGTAGATTGTCATTCTGGCTTGTCCAGAATCCCAGCCGGATCCTGGATGCGCCTTCGGCTTACCAGGATGACGAATAATTTAGCTTTTTGTCGGGGCGGCAAAAGGAGAAAAGAACATGAGTACGGATACTGGCGGAACACAACATGCGTTTGTACCGAAAGGCGTCAAGGCGCTCATCAACCTGATCAAGGCGACCCCTAGGCACAGGCTCTATCTGTTTACGTTTGAAATTCCGGGCTATCGAGGCTCATTTGTCGGGACCAAAAATCCTTTTATGGATCCAACGTTCCATGCTCGAGAGGATCGCCCGGTCCCCATCTCAACAGATTTGATCGATGACCTTCGGTTTCTGGTAACCGCAGGAGCGGTCCCAGTCCAAATCAGGAAACCCAATGATGGACTCCTGGTCATCGAAATGTAGTTTTGATATCTAAAATGCCGCCTCCGTGGGGACAGATCTTTGTTTGAGCAATTGCTCGAAAAAAGTTTATCTCTGTCCCCATGCACCCCTTCCTTTTCCAATAAAAAATGAATACAGAGAATCAATTGAAAACCTCTTCGGATCTAAAAAGGAGTCCAATCTCTTTTTGCGCAGCTTCAGCAGAATCCGAGCGGTGGACCACATTTTTGATGCTATTCTCGCCAAAGTCTTTTCTAATTGTTCCAGGAGCCGCTTTGGTCGGATCTGTGGGACCACATAAATCAAATACTTTTTGTATCACTCCCTCTCCTTCTACAACCATCGCCACCACTGGAGTAGAGGTCACCTGGGCAACAAGCTCTGGATAGAATGGCTTATCCTTAACATGAGCGTACCAGACATCAAGAAGCTGCGGGGTGAGCTTGAGCATCTTGAGTCCTACGAGACGAAGACCAGCCCGCTCAAACCGATCAATCACTTGACCGACCACTTTTTTTTGATAGCCATCGGGCTTGATAAGGACAACGGTACGCTCTGTCATAGATTCTCCTTTCGTGTCGTCCTGGCTCCCCTCGTCATGCTGGTTTTATCCAGCATCTTCTGAGGATTCTGGACGCGCCTTCGGCTTGCCAGAATGACGATATGTTTAACAGGCCCTAGTACCTCTCATAATTTCAACAGTTTCTCAAGCTTCTCTTCTCTCAGTTTATTCCACACCAGTGCCATATTCAAGGTATTCTGTTTAATATACTTCTTGAGTAATACATTAATATCTGATTTTGATACTTTTTCTATCTTTTTGATATAGTCTTCCAATGTCAACATCGGCTCACCAAATAATTCCTGTCTCCCATACCATTCATTCATAAACTCCGGATCTTCACTTTTGAAGGCAATCATGGTCTTCAAGCGCTTTTTGGCAACCCGCACTTCTTCATCCGTAACCCCGCGATCGACTGCCTTGGTCATTTCCTGCAAAATCGCTCGCACCGCTTCTTCTACTTTAGCAGTTGCCACACCGGCATAAATACTCCAGTACCCCACGTCCTGCC
>JGI1358J11329_10004024_pt1 | contig 10704 bp, 14 predicted proteins | sample Subgroupgradi54m_FD_11329 | JGI IMG/M metagenome (IMG submission 11329)
TGATGGATCAAGAATGGCGGGAGCGACGCGACCTTTTCAGAACCGACGGCGCCTCCATGACCCCTGAATTTAGCAGGTTCTTGGAGGAATTTCGAGCGTGGTGCGTGTCAGACGAGGTGGCGAGGCTGGCGCTTCAGCGCGGATCCCAACGGGTCCATCCTGCGCCGATCGCTTCACAGACTCGTTGACGTGGAGTGGCCCCCCTACCAGCTCCTCTTGTCTCGTTTGGCCTGCCGCTTCTCCTTCGTGGATCGCTTGGCCTTTTTGTTGACGTTCTTTCTCGCATTCATGGATTTTACCATACCCGCCTCCCTCTGAAGACATTCGACGAGCGTATGGTCACCACGACCTTACACTCGAGGAGTATCACTCATGTCGACATTCTCATTTTCCGTATCGAGCTCTGAGCGTTTCCCGCAGTCGAGGCATTGAACCACGACGACCTCTCGGGTTTCGTAGGAGTCGAGGATCCGGACATGCGTTGAGAAACAGTGGGCGCACTTCATCTGGCTTCCCCGACCACCCGTTGGTGTAGTGCTGCTGACCTTGCGCTCACGTCGAGCCCTATGAGCGCCAGAAGTTGGTGTAGACGCCGACCGCGATCGCCAGGCGGCCGAGGTGACCTCGGGTCAGCCTGCGTACCCCTTCCAACCAACCATGGCGGGACTGGGCGGCGGATAGTGGAGGTTCTCCAGCAACACGGTTAGATGCGCGACGGCCGTTCTCATGACCTCTGGATGCCCATCGCGCAGAGCGATGAGGAGCGTGCCCCACGAGCGCTTGAGTCCGATCTGCTGGTCTGTGCCATAGCCATCCGGCTCGAGGAGCAGCAGCCATGCGGGGCCGGCACCAGGCAGTGGCGGAACGACGTGCAGTTGCTGCTCGAACAGGTCCTGGAGGAGCATGCCGCGCGCACGGACATCGAGGATTTCTCGCTGGGCCGCGAGCCGCTGATCGCGATGGTGCCCGTGGGTAACCGTCGGCGGCGTGCGCGGATCGATCAGCGCGCTGAAGGAGATGCGCTGGGCCGCAAGGGCCATCCCGAGTTGCTCTCGGATCGAACGAGTGGGAACCCGAATGAGCGGCAGTCCCCGCCAGTCATCGGGCGTGGCCATCATGGAGAAGAGCGTCTGCACCGGATCCTGATGGCCCACTCGAACGCGACCCGTCACGAATGCTACGGTCTCCTTGGCGAACCGCCCAAACGGTTCGAGCTGGCCGTCGCGCTGGATCACGATGCGCCGCAGCGCATCCAGCACCTCAGGAGGCCAGGGAGCTTCCGTCAGCACACTTCTCCGCTGGGCTGATGCGGCGCGTGCGCGAGAGGTGATCGGGTCGTCTTCTTGCGTCGCATGTCCCCCGATCAGGACAGCAACCACCATCATGATGGACACCGCGACCGCGTTCATGATTCGCCCGCGCATCCTGGCTTGTGGCGCACCCACAAACGCTCCAGTCCTACCGGAGAGGGCGGCCCCCAAGGTCTCTACTGGGTCACCGCGCTCTGGAACAGACGGAGTGGGGCGGTGCAGGGGGTCTGTCGTTACCGGTCCAGGAGAGCCCCCCTCTTCGGCCGTCGCCGTCCATGTCGACGCGCGCCCCCATGATTCGGTCCCGTGCTGAACTTTCGCGAACTCCGTCTCCACCATGCCGCTCCTCACCCCTCGACGCGAGCTCCTGGTCATCGGCTCACAGCCTGACGTGTAACTGACAACCTCGGAACTGTAACGCCTTTCGACACGCCTGCGTTAATTGATGGTCTTTCCCCACTCGTAAACCATTTTTCCCACGCTCATNAGCGACGGGCGATGGCCTCGAGAATCTCTGTCACCTGCTGCTCAGTGACATGCTGCCCGACATAGGCCCATTGCCGGCGGGCCGCCAGCGCCATGTCCTGCAACGAAACCACCCCAACAAGCCTCCCGCGCTCGACAACAGGCAGCCGAGGCACCGCCGCGCTTTTCATCACCCGAGCCGCCTCCTCAAGGCTCGCTTCCGCAGAAATCGTTTCTGGCGCGCTGGTCATGCAGACCTTTACCGCGACCTGGCGAGCGGATCGATCCAGACGAACCAGCTGGAGCATCATGTCTCTCGCGGTCACCACGCCGATTACGCGCCTGGTCTTGTGCGTATCCACGATGGGCACGAATCCGCTCTTACATCGGCGCATGATCGCTGCTGCGGCCGCGCAGCTATCCTCCGGGACGCACGCCTTGGCCTGTGTGCCCATGAACTCGCGGATTTGCATCGCATGCTCACAACGTTCCGAACGTTCAGTCAACACCGTCGGACGGCTCACGCCTCCGACGCCCCGGACCCCGCCGATTTTGTACGCAAGGTATTCAATCGAGTGCTGGATCTGTTCCTGCCACGCCGTCCAAGAAGCCTTTCTTGAACCAGTCGTCCAGGTGTGGCCATGCGTCCGACCACGCTGTTTCATACAGCACGTAGGCCGTGCGCGCCCCCTTCTGATGTTCGACAAGTCGTCTGGTCTGCCGCCGTTTCAGGAACGCTCGATGCTTACCCATTTCCTCCTCCAGTGCTGCCGTCAGCCGACCTCAACGCCAAGAATTCCTCATCACGCCTCTCACGAGCAGGCAGCCGGTGCCACGCCGCCCCTTTCATCACGTGAACCGCGTCTTCCACGCCCCGGCTCGAAGCGCACTACTGCCACCCCGACCGTGAAGCCAATCGCGCCTGCGCCCAGATCCGCTCTCGCAGGGTCGCGCTGCGTTCTTTGAACGGAAGCGCCACCCCGCCTGTCATCAGTCCTCGCATCCTCGTGAGGGAGGGCCCCCTGGCTCCCTTATCTGCTGTCACGGGCACGCCGCGAACCGGCGCTGCATTGACGGATGATCGCTGCTGGTCCTTCTCAACCAGGGGCCATACCGTGTACATGTCGCCCTCCCTTCCGTCCGTCTCTACTAGTAGCATCGCACGCGACCATGTATAATACAAATTGATAATGCTCATCTTATTCATAAGAATATCTACTCATGATCCGTTCCCTCCGCATCTTCGCTGACTTAGTCCAGACGCAGAGCTTCACGGAAGCCGCCCGCCGGCATTTCGTGACGCAGTCGGCAGTCAGCCAGCATCTGAAAGTCCTGGAAGACAAACTTGGACACCGGCTCGTGGAACGGGGCCGTCGTCAGGTTCGACTGACCAGTGCCGGGATCCTTGTTCTCGCAGCCGGCCAGGACATCTTGAGGCGATACGAGCGGCTTGAGAAAGACCTGAAGCAGCCGACGACCGAAGTGGCTGGCCGATTGCAGGTGGGTAGCATCTACACGACCGGGCTCTACGAACTGCCTCGGCACACAACCGCCTTCCTCAAGCGCTATCCAAAGGTCGATCTCCTCCTCGCATACCTGAAGAATATGGACATCTACGACGCCGTCCTCGCCGACCGGATCGAGGTCGGGATCGTCGATTACCCCAAACCTCACCCTCAGCTGACGATTACGCTCTTCAAAAAGGAACAGATCGTCTTGATCGTGCCTCCCCATCATCCATGGGCCACCAAGAAGCGGATCCCCCTTGCCCAACTGCATGGCCAGCCGTTCATTGTGCCCCAAGCGGAGTTTCCCATTGACGAGATCTTCCGCAAGACCACAATCCGCGTGAAGGTCGTGCATGCGTTTGACAATATCGAGATTACGAAGCGAGCCGTCGAGGTGGGCTTGGGGCTGGCCTTAGTGCCCCGGATTACCGTCGTGGATGAGGTTCAAAGAGGAAAAGTACAGTCATTGGAGTTGATCGGGGGACCGTTTGAGCGACCGATTGGGATCCTCACGCGCAAGCGAGCCGAGCTCTCGCTGCCAGCCCAGAAATTCATCGAGCTCCTCGTTGCGGCCCCCAAGATCCCCCCGGGGCGTCAGGCGAACAAATAGAAGCCGTTACCCTTTTTCAGGATAACGGCTTCTGTGAATGGCGGGGGCGACGGGGCGTTCTTAGAACTAACGATCCGGCTTGGCAGGCGTTCCTGGAGGAGTTTCGAGCGTGGTGTCTGTCAGAAGAAGTAGCTAGGCTCACGGCGCAACTCGTCTGCAACGGTCAAAATAGCAATTAGTTCCAGTCGCCTAGAATATCCGTGAAACGCTCTTCGATGTTAAGCGCCAGCCAAATCTGACCCGGCAAGCGCTCATGCTCCCTTCCGAGCAGAACCTTGCCGACATACCTGAAGCGGTGTTCCGGTGTCCACACCCGATCCGTAACGAATATCGCGGCGATCTGCCGCAGCGACTGCCCACGACTTCGAAGAACGGCCAAGACATCACGCTCATGACTACTCAGGTGCTGGTAGGTTGTCGGCATAGTCCGCGTATCATACCGCGGAAGCCTTCATACCTTACAGGCGTTGCACTTCGTTATTGAACTGGGGACTCAACCAGATACCTTCGGCCAAGCAGATTACATGCGATGTCGGCCAATCGGCCGCTTTCTGCAGAGGGCTCCAGAATCATTCCTGTGGCACCTACCTTGAGAAACCGATAGGCATAAGCTAGCTGTAGGAACCCGGGAGCGTACTGTTTTCTCATAGCCTTAACAACCCGCTCAAGATTCCGAACACCAACGAGGCGTTTTAGATAGACTGCCAGCTCCAGCAGCTCTACGCATTGACTGGGGCCTGCGGTAGCAAGACCATCCAGAACAGGATGCCGATGCAGCGAAATGATCGGTGTGTAGGTAGGGCGGGCTAGACTCTGTCTGATCCATTCTTCACCGAAAGCCGAACGAATAATAGCCGCCGCCTCCTCGATGAACGCTAACGGGAGATTCAAATGCTTAGCAGCTCCTACAGCACGGGTCACCCAGCGTTCAAAGGGGTCTTCTATGGAGGGGAACTTGTGAGCCATCCGCAGCAATGAACCCGAGGCAAGGTGTCGTAACCTTACTGACCGGCTTGGGCACGAATTCGCGTGACAGCTCTGAGGGCCAGATTTTCTACCTTGAAGCGAGACCGGATGCCAACGGCCATGTCGTTGTAGACTGGGGCGGTGCGGTTCGGGTCGGAAATGGTTACGATCAGCGCAAACCGCTGAGGTCGAAAATGTTCGCTGGCATCTACGCCATGCCGCGTGAGCAGACGCACCATTAGTCTCCATTTAAAACCCGCTTCCCCTCTTTCTCCCAAACTACCGAAATACGTCCTCACGGGAGCCCATTTGCGTAGCTTTTCAACCTGATAAGACTCGTACAGCAAACCGGGATTCTTGTGTTCGGGCGGGACAAGCCCATTGAACCTGACTGTCACGACACCCGTGCTTCTCGCTTTTTGCCGGTGGTATACGCCAAAAGAGGCATCGATGTGGGTCTCGCAATACTCGGTGCCCCATCGCTCGTTACGAGCGGGAGCAAAGGCCACCGTCATCCATATATCTCCGAAGTACCTGCCGTTTCTCGTCAGGCATGGAGGATAAGGGAAGTCACTCCATTCCAAATAGTAGCCTGGCCTGATCTGGTCCTCGAAAACTAAAGTGGAAGTCCAGGGTTCACACTGGAGGCATTGAGCAATCGATGGAGGTAGACCAAAACCCAAGAAATTTTCCTCCGTGTCAGGCACCCGCCCATCATTCCTTGGGTCTCTTGCATGATGTGTGAGTATGGCGCGAGCCAATACAGGGGACGGTGTTGGCGTCACATGGTGGTAGATGTTTGCCAGCGTCCTGGCAACCAGTGGCGCTGAGAAACTGGTACCTAACCCCTCTCCGGTCTGATTTCCGTCAATCGACCTGACCCCATGCTGTTGAGAACCATCCGTCGTACACGTTCCTCCAAAATGTACTAAGTCGGGCTTGATGATGAAGTTCGGACCGGCCCCATGCCGCGAGAAAGCAGAGGGCTCTCCTTCCCGAGGGCCACCGTTTGGATGTGCGACATGAGCAACGGAGCCAACCGTGATTCCGAGCACACTATCTGCTGGTGTGGTAATTCTTCCCCGTGCCAACTGGTCTCCGGTTCTGGGGTAGTCGAGTAAAGGCCGTTGGTCGTAGTTGCCTGCACTAATTACGAACGATACGTTGTATTTTTCCTGTAATCGATCAAGGTCAACAGCAACACTTGAGAAACCGTCCAGGGAACAGACTTCGTCCGTGCTAAGTGAAAGATTCCAAACCTTTATTTCATTCGCATGTGCCCGGAGGGCTGTCTCAAGGTCTTGAAGGAGTTCTGACTCAAGAAGCACATCGGTATCGCCAAGAGCGGGGTCATCGTTGGGGATGACTTGGAGGTCAAAAATAGCGCAGGGTGAAGAATCCACGCCACGAAGTGTGGGGTTCAGTTCTTTTCCCCAACAGAGCAGACCAGCAATGAAAGTCCCGTGCCAAGGATTGCGATAGTTAGCCGCCACTCTTGAGTCTCGCCCAATGACCCATTGATTCAGTCTAGGTATTTGGTCGCTTATGCCACTATCCACCACAGCAACGATTGGGTAATTACCAATACCGTCTGTCGGTTCCGGCAAGCCAGACGGTAGCGATTGACGCTGTGCTGCTTGAGGGCGGATGCTCCTAATCACCGGCATCCTTTTTATCGACCTCACCCCAACGATGTTGGAGAGCGTTTCTACATCGTTCACTGTTCTGCAAATGGCCTCGTAGTACTGGGAGTCGTCGGAGTACCCTCTGCGCTGCACTTTAATTCTTGCCTGCTCGCATGTTCTCATAAAATCACTGACGAGATTCTGTTGATCCTCGGCGTCAACGAAATCAAACAATTGCACTTTGGTAGAAAACCCATCTTCTTTTCTTGGGCTGAGTCGCAACACATCCTGAGGATTTAAGCGGTCCAAACGACTTTCTGGTGTTACCGGCTCAATCGTGTCTATCGTCGAGATTTCTTTGGTAAGCTGTGCCTCTGCCGTCTGGGAGCGGTGTTTATCATGCATTATGTAACTGTCGATCTTCTTCAATCCTTCAGGCGTCGCCCTGATATAGATTTCCCCAAGTTTGCCTGCGCCAATGATTGGGCAGGTCTTAGACGAAAACAAGGTTTCTGGTCTATGGCTCTTCGCTGATGCGACGCTAAGCAATTTCACCAGAACGGGCACCGCACCAACGGAACGTGCAGAGCTTTCGATAGCGTGCTGAAGAGTTCGAACACGAGTGGAGAGGCTCTTCCGAAATGTTGCATCTACTGTCCTGAACGGTCTTGGAGCACTTGCACCGGCCGGAACTTTTCTCTCGACGCCTTGCTTTGGCAAAATGACCTTGATGAGGAGGTGCTCTGCCGGACCTTGTTGTTTACTCGGTGGTCGTTCGGCCATTTCCTACAGCTCCCTCCTTGATCCATCGTTGCGCTGTTGGCTTTGAAATGCCCAGGATCGCCGCAACACTCGATAGCGTATACAATTTTGGGTTTTGCTGTCTGAGTTTGTATGCCATCCTGTGCGGTTCTTGCTCACCCAAGAAGGAAAGAAATCTCTTTTCTTGGCCGCTACCAAGCAAAAGCCTCTGCAACCCAACGAATGCATCTTTTAGGTTGGAGGTCTTCTTCGTAATGATGCTCTGTCGTCGAAGTCGCAAGCAGATTTCTCTGATGTCCGCGCCCGAGAACCCCTCCGAAAGATTAGCAAGGATGTCCACTTCATGGTCAGACAACTGTATGGGCCCAAGGAATTCTTTCCACATCATTGCCCGGATGGTTTCTGAGGGGCATTTGAGTTCCAATCGGTAGGCAAACCGTCTCCATACCGCCGCATCCAATAGATGGGGATGATTCGTCGCTGCGATGATAACCGACTGCGCCCCGACTGAATCAAGATTCTGTAGGAAACTATTGACGACCCTTTTTAACTCGCCCAATTCTTGCGCATCATCTCGGAGTTTTGCTATTGCGTCGAATTCATCGAGAAAGAGAACGCACGGAGTGTTGACTGCAAACTCGAAGACGGCCCGGATGTTTTTGGACGTACTTCCTAGATACGATGAGATCAGACCGTCCAGTCTGGCAACAAAGAGCTTTAAATTGAGGGCGCGGGCAATCTCTCTGGCCACTCGATTTTTGCCAGAGCCGGGGGGGCCATATATCAGCAGCGCTATGGAAGTGCTTAGCCCGTGTAATTCGAATTGTGCGTGGCTCTTCGCTACGCTGACGAATTCGTTTACGATGTCCTGTTGGTCCTGAGAAAGAATGAGGGGCGGCTCATTTGGGTCGGTGAGACTAACGTTTTCCAGCAGAGAGAACCTGGTTTCTCCATCCACTGGAGGCATTTTGGAGGTAACGGCAGCGGGGTGGAGTTGATGCTCATTCTCTGCTAAGAGCTGTCTGATCCGATTGGCAGCGGCCTTTTCCCCATCCGACTCAAGCTTATCTGCAAGGAAGGCAGAGTAATTCCTTACCTTGTTACTATCGAGACGAATAGCCCCAGAAATGATACGAAGTAGCTCAGATATGTACTTATTTTCGTTATCCATGATACAAATATACCATCTTGCGATACTGAATGCAACTAGCTAAATTCTATTGACAGGTAACGAGGTAGCGGCTACAATTGTAGTTGTTTTACAAAACTAACATACGGGAGAACGGATGGGCGAGCAAGAGACTTTCGGGCAAGTGCTCAAGCGTCTGCGGAATGCGAAGGGGTGGACGCTCCGCCAAGCGGCGGATGCGTTAAAGATCAACTTCGCCTATCTCAGCCAGCTTGAAGCGGGCGTTACCAAACCATCAGAGGAGTTGGCCCGCCGGATCGCGGAGACTTTCGGTGAAGACGTTGAAAGGGTAATGTTCCTGGCGAGAAATGTCCCTGCCCAAATCGAGGATATTATGAAAAAGTATCCTACCGCGTCAAAACCGTTCTTCACCCCTTCACACTTCCGCAGAGTCTCGGGAGGAGACGACAAGAAAAGCGATGAGACCAAATGAACCCACCCCGGCGTCTCACTATGCCTTATTTGAGCAAGGAAACAATTCGACAGTACGCTTGCGAATTGCTCAAGGAGTATGCGCGGCTCCTCGGCAAACCTGTCCCCTTCCCACTCGATACCGCTGACCTGTTCGACCGGCTATTTGCTTTGGCGACGATCTATGACGACCAGGGAGTGTTGAATCGGTTTGAGGTTGGTCTTATCGGATGCCTGTTCCCTGACGGCCACATGTCACCTTGGGGGAGAGACAAGGTTATCGCCGTGAATATGACCACAACGCCTCCTCCAGAGCATGAAACTCGGCGAATAATTGGACCCTTAGCTTGGTTCGAAATCGCCAACCGGAACCAAAACTTCACAGCGGCGCACGAGGGAATGCACTATGTCTTGCACTTCCTTAAGGGAATTGGAGGCGAGCAATATCGGCGTCCAACGTACTGCCGGACGGCGGTGCGTAAAAACCCGTTAGAGTGGCAGGTGGATTTTGGAGCGGGGGAGCTTGTGACGCCGCCGGAACAGGTGATCTATATTCTCGATGGCGCAAAGCCCCCGGCTGTTATTAACGTGGAGGAGTGCTGGCCGCGTTACCGGGATTACTTCGGTGCCAACCGAACCATGATGGAAACCCGGCTTCATGTATTGAGCTACAAGCTCATCAATACGTTGAACGGTTGGGCTGATTACACCAACGAAGAGAAACAGCGCAACGAGCAGGTGCAGCAGCAACTCAAGACGCGGGCCGAGCTTGAGCGACTCATGCAGCAGAGCGCAAAAGGCCTCGACGAGCTATTTGCTGGTCTCCAAAACCCATTTGGGAACTTGGACAGCATTTTTTCTGACTTCGGAACCGGGGCGCTATTTGGTGATAACCGTAAGAAGCAACAGCGGCCGCGTAGCTGAGAATCGAGCCATGAAGCGATACGGTGAGCCTAAACCCTCTCTTCAGCGGATTCAACTGAATGCTCAAGTATCTGAACTTGAAATTGACCTGCAACCCCCCAGGGTCATCGTTGTGACGGGGCTGACCAGGGACAAACGGGTCAGGCAGTGGCATTTGAAGATCACCGACAACCAAAAGCTGTCGTTGCTGTAACAGTGTAAACATCCGAAGTTAGCCATCCGTCTCATTTGAGACGGGAAAGTGAAGCCAGGGTGTCAATGCTTAGGCATTGGCACCCTGGTTTTTTGTTGGACACATGAAGATTGACGAAGCGTTCTTGGATCGGACCATTGCTGTGTGGCAGCCGCTTTCACCCACACCACTGACCCGCGAAGACGCCCGCGAGATCATCGAAAACGCCGTTGGTTTCTACGGCACCCTGATTCGCTGGGCGCAGGAAGCGCAAGCCGCCAAGACTCTCAACGGAGAGGATCATGCCTAACCTGCCTCTGGTCGTTTCCGAAGTCGAGATCATCCCGGTTAAACCACACGGGGGCCTTGTCGCCTTTGCCTCTTGCGTCATCAACGATCAGCTCTACCTCGGCAACATTGCCATCCACACGAGGCTCGACGGGAGCGGTTGGCGGCTGGTCTTTCCGGTCAAGGTCCTGCCGAACGGTAAGGAGATTCAGTGCGTACACCCCGTCACGCGGGAGGCGGGGGAACTGTTGTTGCAGGCAATTAGCAGGAAGTTTGAGGCGCTGATTGTCAGCGCTCAATGTGCTGAGGATGTGGCAGAAACGTCACGGCAACCTGGAGGTTTAAATGGCGACGGTGCGAGAGTTTCTTGAGGTTTTATTCCCTTCCGATCTTGGCGGGGCGTTTATCGAGGTGCGGCTCATCAAGCCGGGCCACGTCCTACCGATCTTCTATGAGAGCGTTGACCAACTCGTA
>JGI1358J11329_10004030_pt1 | contig 10692 bp, 14 predicted proteins | sample Subgroupgradi54m_FD_11329 | JGI IMG/M metagenome (IMG submission 11329)
TGAAAATTTTTAATTAAAAAACTATAATATCAACTATGATCAAATTAATCATCGGGCTTGGAAATCCGGACAAGGAGTACCAGAATACTCGACACAATGTTGGATTTATGATGGTGGAGTATATCGCCAAGAAAAATGGTTGTGATGATTTTGAATTTAATAAAAAACTGAACTCGCTTGTGGCAAAATGTAAGATTGGTAAAAACCAAGTTGTGTTGGCTAAGCCCCAGACATATGTAAACAAAACCGGCGAAGCCGCTTCCAAATTAAAAAGTTTTTACAAAGTTAAACCAGAAGATATAATCCTAGTTCACGATGATCTGGATATAGAGTTCGGCAATTTTAAACTTTCTTTCGGTAAAAATTCCGGTGGCCATAAGGGCGTAGAATCAGTAATAAAGTCCCTAAAGACCAAGAATTTCTGGCGATTAAAGATCGGGACAGCAGTCAGAGCCCTAGATAAAGCCCGCGAACAATCTGACAAAAAGAGGAACGAGTTCGTCATGAAATTCGTTCTTTCCAAATTTACCAAAAGCGAAGATGAAAAAATAAAAGGCCTCTTTAAAGAGGCCTTGGAAAAGTTATCTCACTTCTTTGGTTAAGGATTCTATCATGTTTGCATCGGGCATATAGTCACATGACAGCGCGGTATAGGTCCAATACCATTCATCAGGTGATTTCAGCCAAATAGTCCTTTCGCATTTTATTAAACTGAGAACTTGATCTCCTTCTCTAAATTCGTATGTCATTTCCATCTGGGTAATGGCGTGTTTTTCGCCAAGGACGACAAGCTTCAACGAACCATAGTCCGTCACCTTAACATGTTCAAAAAATTTACTAACCCATTTTACGTATCCCTCTCTTGAGCCATCATGAGATAATTCTTGCCTATGCCAAGGCGTAGCCATGTCCCAAACCTTCCCAAAATCTCGGTGAGACATTGCATCGATGAGCTCTTTGGCTCTCACTAGAACTTTGGTGTCTTCGTTCTGCTGTCGTTGGATTGGCGCACTAGCACAAGAAATAGAAATAACGGTAACAAGGCAGACCAATGCCAAGAAAGCCATATTTCTCATTTTTGATTATCCTCTCAAAAAACAATACTGATAAATTTATAGCAAAACTAAAACCCGCTGTCAAAGCGGGTTTTAGCAGCAAAAAGTAATTTACTACTCTTCAATTCTCCTTCTTAAATCTCCGAGCATTTGTTCAGCGTGCTTTACTCCTCCAAGACCAAAGGCTAAGCCCATGGCCAAGGCGCTCGCTGCAATCAAACCCGTGATAACAATCTTGATAATATCTCCAGCGACTTGCAGTTGAGCCAAAGCTACCAATAAAGAAAATACGAACACGGCCCACTTGGTCAAAGCTCCCAAAAAGTTAGCCGACATAAGACCGGCTGCTTTTACGGAGGCCTTCACCAATCCCTCCGAGAATTTTGCCACTAGGATACCAATCAAGAGGATTACTGCCGCAACGATGACATTCGGAAGATAGAAGACGACAGTTCTCAAAAATTCTGAAACCTGTACCAATCCCAGAATGTTTGTCGCCGCCATCAAGAACACCACCACAAAGAACCATTTTACCAATTCGTAAAATAGCATTGGAGTGTCCAGCTTAAAACCGCTCCTTTCCCAGGCCTGTCTAAAACCAACCTTGCCCAAGGCATTGTCTACATGCAATATCTTGACTACATGATAAGCCAATTTTCCAAGCAATTCGGCAATAAGCCAGCCTACCAAAAACACAACAACTGCCGCGATAAATTGCGGCAAGAAAAGTGCTACCCCTCCCCAAAGGGTCATCAATGAATTTCTAACAATATCTGATGCTGCTACTACTTCAAACATAACAACACCTCCCTTCCAAAAACCTTATTATTTTCACCCATAAAGTATAACATTATGGTACCAAGACGGGCATTTTCAAATGTGGATAACAAAGATAGCACCTCACAACCTCTATGCATGCTGCAGAGCATGCTTTTCTGAAATACTACTGATTTCATAAAAGCATGCTCCCTCCGCCGGTTGATTAAGGAGATAGATGATAATTGGCAATAAAAGGTCAAGCTCCTCCTGAAATAAAGTTATAGACCATTACTTAACAAACAAAAAAAGCCCTTTTGGGCTATTTAAAATCCTGGATGTTGTGCCCTTATTTCTTCAAGGTCAAAAAGAGCTTGAAAGGCACGGCCTCTGTCTTCTCTTTCTGTTGGTGTTAAGTCTCCCAATACAGAACCCGTAATTGTATGCTTTTCTCTAAAGTGTTTCTGAAACAGGTTAATATTACCAAACTGATCACGACAACGAGGACAACAAATTTGTGACTCAGCCATTTTTGCCTCTTTTCAAAAAACCTTAACAACAATACTATAAATTTTAAAATTAGCAAAGTAGCGCAGTATCATCTCTTTTATATCACTTTGACAATTTGACCTTCTATTGCCAAACACGAGCTGTATACTAAATAACCAGCGGAGGGAGACACTTTTTACAAAATTAGTAAATTTTTAAAAAGGCGTCTCCCTCCGTATGCATAGAGGTTGTGTGAACTATTCAGAAATTTACAAAAATCTTGCAATCAAGAGGGCCACTATGTTCGCCACCTTGATCATTGGGTTGATGGCTGGACCAGCAGTATCCTTGTACGGGTCGCCGACAGTATCGCCTGTAACAGCCGCTTTGTGAGCATCTGAGCCCTTGCCGCCGTAGTTTCCATCTTCAATATATTTTTTAGCGTTATCCCAAGCCGCACCACCGGAAGTCATGGAGATAGCAACAAACAATCCAGTCACAATTACGCCGACGAGTAATCCTCCAAGTGCTTCAGGACCAAGAATAAATCCAACTAAGATCGGAAAGAGAATAGGAATCAACGCCGGAATTATCATTTCGCGCAAGGCCGCTTTAGTTACAATATCAACTGATTCTCTCTCGGTATTAAAATAGAATCTATCATATTAGAAATACTCGGCTACACGATCTCCGCTTCTTATAAACCTAAGCATAATAAAAAAGAACTGCTTATCAAAGCAAGCGATAGCACCGACCTCCTAAAAATACTGATTCGACTGGCCTACGAAACAGAATCCTTAAATAAGCAAAAATATTTAGTTCTTGAGGAAAAAATTATTGAGGCCGGTAAAATGATCGGCGGTTGGTTAAGGTCAACAATTTAGAAAAGGCGCTTTTCCAGCACCTTTTCTGTTGATATGACGATACTACCAGAGGACGAGCAGCGATGTTGCTGTTGCGATTGTCGTGCCAGTTGTAGTTGACGTTGGCAAGACCGCCGTTGTCACGGTTACCGCCGTAAAGACGGTTGGAGTCCTCAAAGTTGTTTCGAGCCATCCATATCGTCAAAAATCGATTGCTCAATTTTCTGAAATCCGCATTCCGCGGATAGTTTTTTAGTCGGCACAGAACTTTATTAGAAGCCCTGACCCGTTCCAGCTCAAAACAAGGAGTTTCGTTTCGTATTGAGTAACGCGAGGATAAACCTTAATCTATCCTTCATTTGCCCTACCCAACCATATTTTAGACAAATTTTAAAAATTAAAAAAGGCCTTGGCCCCGCCGAGCAAAACTCGACGAGACCAAGGACCAAATTCCAGCAGACCAAAAGCCTACCGGATGAAACTCACCAGAGGACGAGCAGCGACGTCCCTGCCGCGAAAGACGCGCCAGTCGTAGACGACGCCGGCAAGACCGCCGCCGTCACGGCCACCGCCGCAAAGACGGCCGGAGACCCCAAAGCGGTCTTCAAACCACTCCCAGGCGTTGAACTTCCCGCGATTAGAATCGTAGAGATTCCCGATCGCGTTGAATTCAATTGTCCGCTCCAGACGCATCTGCGCCCGAGTAACTCCGAGCTTGCTGGCGACATGAGCCAGAACAACATCCTGCCACTCATCGGGAGTGATAGAGAAGCGAGAACCGTCCGGCGTGTTGCTGTGACGACCGACGAGCTTCTTCTGACGCAGGTCAGCGATGATCGGCGCCAGAGGGTCGTTCACGAAGACCTGGCTCCCGTCGGTGTAGTCCGCACTGACCGTGAAGTCAACAAGGCACCAACAGCCACGAAGCAGGGTGGGTGGAAGATCGGGATAGATCGGCTTTATCTTGCCGTCGCCGACCCGCTCGTAGAACCACCTCGCCGGCTTCGTCCAGTTTTTCAAGGGACGATTCGCACCGATATCCTCTCGAGGGAGAAACACCGGCTTGAAGTTGAACGTCGCCCAGTGGGCGAGATTCTCTTCCGTGAACTCCGGCGTAAGTGGGTCAATGATGATCCTCTTCTTGAAGACGGTCGAAAGCTTCCGCTCCATCTTGGCCGCGAACTTTTCGATCTCTCGCTTCGCATCCTTGGCCAAGACCGCGAACGGTGTTGGGTCCATGTTCGCAAACCGTTTGATGTGATCGTCAGTGATCACACCCCCTTGGTACTTCTCAATGATGCTCTTCACCGCGCCAAGGATGTCCCCTGGCACGCTACCAACCAGAATCTTGCTCATGGTCAGTTCTCCTTGATTTCAAAGGGCTGAATTACCCTTCGGAGGCCTAAGGCCTCACTGTCCTTTAATTGTACCATTTTAAAACCGGAAAGTCAACATCAAAAATCGGCCTTTGAGGCCGATTTTATTTTAGTCAGAAAAAGTTTGAACTTCTATTGCCAACTGCCATCTAACAACCTAAATAACCAGCGGAGGCAGACACTTTTTTAAAATTAGCAAACTTTTAAAAAAGTGTCTGCCTCCGTACGCATAGAGGTTGTGTCAGTTGTTATATTACAAATCTAACTTCTGTTTCATCTTTCTCTTCTCTTCATCAAAAGTATCCTCATCATATTTGCCTAATTTTTCCAATTTTCTTCTTAATTCGTTCAAATGCAGTCCCATAATAGCCGCGTTCTTTTCTTTCCTGTCGGTTTGTTTCTTTTCCCTGTGTTGTGACTTTTTAGCTTTAATCAAAACTCCGCTTTGCTGAACAAAACGGTTAAAACGCCTCAACAAACTTCCTACGCTTTCGTTTGGTTTTCTTTTTACTTCAACCATAAATAGCCTCCTTTCAATAGAGAGAGTATACCAAAGTCTTATGATTTTTCAAGTATGCTTATTTTACGATTTTAGGGCCGAGAGGTTTACCGCCGAGGAGATGAATATGAAAATGAGAAACCAGTTTACCTCCATGCTCGCCTTCATTGACCACCAAACGGTATCCCTTTTCTCCTAAGCCTTGCTTATGGGCGATCTTGTCGGCAAGCAGAAATGCTTTACCAAGAAGCTCAGCTCTACTAGCAAAATCCTCTGTGCTTAGAAAGTGGTCTGTGGGAATTATTAATAAATGAACCGGCGCTTGAGGATGAATGTCTTTTATAACTATAAAACTATCGTCCTCGTATATTTTGTCCGATGGTAATTCACCTTTGATAATCTTGCAGAAAATATCCGTAATCATGCTTTAAGACGCTTCTTGACCTCATCAACTATTTTTTCCAAAGGAATTGTTTCCTGAATTCCCGTGTCCATTTCCCTTAAAATTATCGTATCGTCCAGTGCTTCCTTCTGTCCGAATATCAGAGCGAATTTAACATCCAATCTGTTGGCAATTCTCAATTGTGATTTGATACTGTCCCTGCCCAAAGAAGATTTGGCTTCTATGCCGGCTTTCCTGAAAGATTCAAAAAGTGGAATACTTTTTCTTTTGGCTGCCTCGCCCAGCTGAACCAAGAAAACTTTGGGCTTAGGTTTTATCTCCGGGACAGAAACATTCTTTTCTTTAAGTTCAAGAATTATTCTTTCTACCCCCAAAGCCCATCCGGCGGCCGGAGTTTTTGAACCGCCCAAAAGTTCCACTAGTTTATCGTAGCGTCCGCCGGCAGAAAGGGTTGATTGAGCGCCGATTCCGCCAGCTGGCGGATCCTCCGGAAGAATTTCAAATACGGTCCTTGTGTAATAATCCAATCCTCTGACCAAGTGCGGATTTAATATATACGGCACTTTAGCTTCGTCTAAAAATTCCAAAACATGCTTGAAGTGGGCATGGCATTCTTCATCCAAAAAATCAACAAACTGCGGGGCTTCTTTGGCAAGTTCCTTGCATTCCTCTTCTTTGCAATCAAGCAACCGTAAAATGTTTTCTTTAAATCTGACCTTGCAGTTAGCGCAGGTTTTCTTGAGACGGTTTTTATAATAATCCTTAAGGGCTTTAAGGTACGCCGGACGGCAACTCTGGTCCCCAATGCTGTTTATGTGAACGTTGTATCCTTTCAATCCTAAACTCTCAATAAATTTATAAGATAAGAATATCAATTCCGCATCCACCGCCTCAGAACTGTCGCCTATTGTTTCTACTCCTAATTGAAAGAATTGCCGATATCGTCCCTTTTGCGGCTGATCATGTCTGAACATGGGACTGATGTAGTAAAGCTTGACCGGATGAGGTTTAACATTCATTCCGTTCTCAAGATATGCCCGGACAACAGGCGCTGTTCCTTCGGGTCTTAAGGTCAAACTATCGCCTCCTTTGGTTTTTAAAGTGTACATTTCTTTCTGAACAATATCGGTGGATTCACCCACGGCCCGAAGAAATAAGTCAGTAGATTCTAAAATCGGAGTTTCAATCCTTTCAAAACCATAAAACTCCAGCAGATTTTCTGCTTTTTTTGTAATATAGCGCCAATACTTCTGGTCTTCGGGAAGTATCTCCTGCATTCCCTTAGGTGCTTGTATACTTCTTTCTTTTCTAGATTTTGGCATATTAATAACTTACCGATGGTACTTTAAAGTTTTTTGTAATTGGCCACGGCCGCAGAAATGCCTTGCCGGTTATAAATGTTTTATTAACAGGGCCCCAGCGCCTGGAATCGGAACTTTGAAGACGGTTATCACCCAAAACAAAGTATTCGTTGTCGTCCAGTTTAATGACGGAATTGCCAAGAGTTTTTTGTTCGGGAGCCAAATAGCTTTCGTCCAGAACAAAACCTTCCGGCTTATCTTTATTGTAAATTGTAACCGTGTTGTCTTTTATCGCCACAGTTTCGTCCGGAAGCCCGATTATCCGTTTTATAAAAAATTGCGACGGGTCCAAAGGATATCTGAAAATAATCACGTCGCCCCGCGATGGCGCAGAGAAACGATAGCTTATCTCATTTACCAAAAGATAATCTCCATCTTCAAAATTAGGCTCCATAGAAGCCCCTTTTACGAAAAACGGCTGAACCAGATAATACCTGATTGGGAGAATGATAGCAAGCGAAATAACGACGACCTTAATTGTCTCCCAGACAAAGGCAAGAACCTCTGATTTTACTTTCGGGATTTGTGGAATTTGTGTCTCTTCTTCAGTCATTGCTGTATTTTATACTATTTTTTTGGTGAGTTCAACCTTAACAGCACATTCAGCCTGCTGGCTTCAGTACTTCCTCGCTCAACGCTCAGTCGCTGACACAACCTCTACGCGTATGGAGGGAGACGCCTTTTTAAAAATTTACTAATTTTGTAAAAAGTGTCTCCCTCCACTGGTTGTTTCGGTATGAAGTGACGATTGGCAATAAAGATTCAAATTTTATTTAAATAAAAAAGCGGCTTCGTGAGCCGCGGGCAATACTTTATGTTTTTAATATTGTATTGCCATCAAACGTAACTTCGATCCAACTATACCAGCCAGAGTCTGCTCCAGATCCAGATTCTTCACTGGCAACAAAACGATGTGAGGTACCCCTATTCAAATCTTTTAGGGTCAAAGTTAGTGTTTCGCCAGTCTTGTTAACATCTAAAACTTCAAACTTCCTTCCGACAAGGTCATGAGCATTCATCGCAAATTCCTGTCTTTAAAAATTCTTTAATAATCTTAGACCAAAACTTTCTTATTTACAAGCATTTGAACCTCTATTGCTAATTGTTATTTACTACCCAATCAACCGGCGGAGGGTGTGCCCTTTTATAAAATTAGCAAGATTTTAGAAAAGGGGCACCCCGCAGTCATGCATAGAGGTTGTGGGTGCTATTCAGATGGACTGGAGTGGTCATTGAAAATTATTTAGATTAATCTATACTAACAACATGACAAAGCTAATCATTGGGCTTGGGAATCCGGACGAGGAGTATCAGAATACCCGCCACAACGTGGGTTTTATGTTTTTGGATTATCTTGCCAAAAAGATTGACGCAAATGATTTTGAAGAAGACAAGAAATCAAATGCCCTGACATCCAAATCTAAAATTGATAAAACAACAGTTATCTTGGCAAAGCCCCTATGCTATGTAAACAAATCGGGCGAAGTCGTATCCAAACTGGCTAAATTCTATAAAGCAAAACCGGCAGATGTAGTTATCGTTCAAGATGATCTTGATATAGAATTTGGTTCATTCAAAAATTCATTTGAGAAAAATTCAGGAGGACATAAGGGTGTTGAGTCAATCATTAGAGCCATTAAAACAAATAAATTCTACCGCCTGCGCATCGGAACTTCAGTCAGAGCACTGGAAAAGGCCCGTGAACAATCAGATAAAAAACGGGACGCATTCGTGATGGATTTTGTTTTATCTAAGTTTTCTCCAAAAGATCACGATGTGATTAAAAAAATGTTTCCTGATATATACGAACGGTTACTACAGATTCTCTAAATATTATAAATTCTTTAAATCAAAAACCCCGCCATAGCGGGGTTTTTGATAATGTAAGAAACTACTCTTCTATTCTCCTTCTTAAATCGCCAATCATTTGCTCGGCGTGCTTTACTCCTCCAAGACCAAAAGCTAAGCCCATGGCCAAGGCGCCTGCCGCTATCAAACCCGTGATAACGATTTTGATAATATCTCCGGCAACCTGCAACTGAGCCAAAGCTACCAACAAAGAAAATACAAACACGGCCCACTTGGTTAAAGCTCCCAAAAAGTTAGCCGACATAAGTCCGGCTGCTTTTACGGAGGCCTTTACTAATCCCTCCGAGAATTTAGCCACCAAGATACCGATCAAAAGAATTACAGCTGCAACAATTACATTCGGAAGATAAAATACAACAGTTCTCAAAAACTCGGAAACCTGTACCAATCCCAGAATGTTTGTCGCCGCCATCAGGAACACCACCACAAAGAACCATTTTACCAATTCGTAAAATAGCATCGGGGTGTCCAGTTTAAAACCGCTTCTTTCCCAAGCTTGCCTAAAACCAACCTTGCCCAAAGCATTATCTACGTGCAATATTTTAACGACATGATAAGCTAATTTTCCAAGCAATTCGGCGATAAGCCAACCAACCAAAAATACAACAACTGCCGCGATAAATTGCGGCAAAAAAAGCGCTACCCCTCCCCAAAGGGTCATCAATGAATTTCTAACAATATCTGATGCTGCTACTACTTCAAACATAACAACACCTCCCTTCTCCGCCAGAGGCGGATCCGCCTTCGGCGGACAAAATCTCTATTATTTTCACCCATAAAGTATACCATTTTGGTGTTTGGAAGAGCATTTTAAAATGTGGATAACCGCTTCACCACAGAACTTTATTTCAATAGCACCTTACAACCTCTATGCATGACTGCGGGGTGCACTTTTTAAAAATTTGCTAATTTTAAAAAGTGCACCCCCTCCGCCGGTTGCTTTGGCGGTAAGTGATAATTGGCAATAGAGATTCAAATTTTTCTGAAATAAAATATCAGCTGTCTTCCGGAATGATATTCAATCGTCACAAAGAAATAAATTGGGTTGGTTTTCGCTTAATTGTTAAAGTGCTTGACATCACTCTTTGGGGTTGTTATTGTCTAAGCAGATTTTTGATTTTACAAGGGTTTCAGATGAACACAGCACAGTCAAAGCAAACATTACCGGCCTTGGCTTTCGTTTTTCCGTATCATGAAATGTTGATGCGCGGCCTCTTAAGAGTCGGCGATTTCAGCGTAAAGACCCGCTCGAACAATTGGAGTCATCGCGGCTTGGTTTTGCTCTATACCTCGCATGGCCGCTATCACAAAGTACCGGCAAGAGTTTACAATCTTAACCCCAATGAATTCGCAAGCGGAGCAATCGTGGGTGTGGCAACAATGGTTGATTCGAGACCGCTGACTTGGCAGGAAAAAATCCAGATAACATGCAATTTCAACAAGGTAAATCAGGCAGAAGCAGAGGAAATGTTACTTGGCACAGACGGTGATTATGTAACGCCATTGCCAATTGGGATTTTCTTGAAAGATGTGAGGCGATTCAAAACACCGGTACCTTTCAAGCCAAAGCCAGGCTCAATCGGCATCATGCGAGTTTCCATGAGTCAGGTAGCAAAAGCTCTAAAACAAGCCGGTGTTGATCCGAAAAACTCAAATTAATCGTGGTATTTTGCCACGATTTTTATTTTTAAGTGTAGCCCCATTGCTTTTATGTCACTTTGACGAAATCAAGGAAACGGATTAGGTTGGTTGATCCGCCAGCTGGCGGATTGATTTCCAAAATAATAGGTCGAGCGCCCCGCCAATTGTAAAATGGACGGGGAGGCAAGCGTGGGTTACCTGTTATTTTGGTTAAATCAATTCAATCATACCTAATCTGTTTCTGAAGATGAGGCACCGGTGACAGAAAAGTGATGGGGGTGGAGCGATAAGTTTTACAAAAAACGAGCAATGAGCAGTGCCACTATATTGGCAACTTTAATCATGGGGTTTATGGCCGGACCGGCGGTGTCTTTGTAGGG
>JGI1358J11329_10004034_pt1 | contig 10686 bp, 14 predicted proteins | sample Subgroupgradi54m_FD_11329 | JGI IMG/M metagenome (IMG submission 11329)
CCGCCGGCGTTGCCGTTGAGGGAGCCTAGGGCTAATTTTAAGAGTTTGTTCATGTTTTTTTTGCAGTCTTGACGTCGGGCAGAGATGGTCATTTCGTTGTCAATCTGTTGGACGATGATGAGAGTTTTATTTGGGTAGAATCGCTGAGAGAGGGCCGTTGAGAGCATGGATTTGATTTTGTATTTACTATCAATTTCGTAGATGATCAATTGGTCGTTGTTGTATTTTTTGACTACTTTTTCAGCGTTATTGATGTACTCTTCCAATTCTTGTTTGACGATGTTATACTGCTGCAAATTTTTGGTTGCGAGTTCGATGGTGTTTGATTGTAAAATTAGATTGAAACAGGTTTCTGCTTCGCCTAATGATTCGGCAAAGGAGATTAATTGGGTGACCATACCTAATGAAGTGTCAATGGGATTTGGCTGGGATTTAATGTTATATTTTTTATAGACGTTATCCATAAATTCTGGCCAGGCGGGGTAGGCCATATCACCGATGACGCCAACGGCGCAGATCCAATCCAAATGGTTGAGGTTGGTGATGCGGGAGAGGATGTCGTAGGATAATTTTGCGCTGCAGTATCTATCTGGTGGGACGCCGTCAAAGATGAGTTGTGGTTTGAGGAAGATTGTTTTTTCTGAAGAGATGTCGTGTTCGATGATGTGATGGTCGAAGACGACTATGTTTGCGAATTGTTCGATTTTTTTTATTTGGTCTGGGTTACTGTCAACGGTTTTATCGGTTGTGATGAGGATGTTGATGTTATGTTGTTTCATTACTTTTATTTTTTCATCGCTGATGAAGTGTTCTTTACGTTCGTTGATTAAGAAGAGGGAGACTTTTGCGCCCAGCTGTTGTATTGCTTCAACGATGATTTTTCCTGAAGTTGTGCCATCGGGATCGGTGTCGTGGAGAAGGGCGATGTTGTCTTTTAAAGTTAAGGATTTGAAGAATTTGTCTGAGCGGGCTAATAGATTGGGATTTTTGATGGTGATCATGGTCTTGCTATAGTTTTATTTTGTTTTTATTTCTAGTTTGTTCTTGGTTTATTCTTAGGTTTATTCGTATGCGAGTTTGCCAATTTGTTCGTATTCATATTCTTGTATGACGCCNCAGACTTCGTAGTCTTTGATGAGTTCGGAAAATTTGTGGCGGATTTCTTTTAGAATCCGGTCAAATTCACCAGGATTTTGAGCCATGATATCAAGGATATAATCCCATTTGCCAATCAGACTTGCGATGTAGGTTACGTGTTTGTTGCTCTTTAAGTAGGTTATGAATTGTTTTTCGCGCTCTTCAGTAGGATTATATAATGCGATGAAGACGTAGTTGATGATAGGATAACCCATGTTGGCGGAGTTGTAGATGGGTTTGAAGTTGATGATGACTTTAGCGTTGATCATTTTTTGGATGCGATTGCGAATGGCGTCACGGGAGAGGCCGACTTTTGGACTTAGTTGAGCGAGAGTTTTACGGGCGTTTTGGTCTAATTCTTTGAGAATTATACGGTCGTATTGGTCGAATTTGTAAGCTTTGCCATAAATTAGGGTGTGCTGGTCGCTGGTTTCTATGGTTTTCTGGGATGTTTTTTTCGTTTTTCTTTGCTTCATGGCACGTATTATACGTGTGTTCTTTAAAAAAGTATCGTGTTTTGCGTGTTTTTTTGGCGATGTGTTGATATAGGTTGATGTTTATTTTATGTTTTCTGGAGTGGTCTTTTGGTGTGTGGAAAGTTAGTGGATGAAAAATGGTTGAAACTGAACGTCAAGAGGATGCATAGTATATGGTTGAGGAAACATTTGGAAGAATAGTCAGTGCTTTAGTGTTACAAGAATGGATGCTTGGTACAAAACTGGGGGATTGGTATAATCGAAATTGTTATCATAAATATAATTGCGGTGATATTTTAATTCTTAAAAACAGAGGAGCGGTGGGGTTTGGGGTACGACCAGTTATGGTGATAGAGGGGTATGACAAAGATTTAGGGGTAGGATCAGATGTTAAAGAAACGTATTCTTATGTGGTTACGAGGCATACTGATTTGTATGATTCAACATGGCAGACAGATGTTGGAGACCAAGTCGATGAATGGCGAGTGAAGAATGAAGTGCCAAAAGGGATAGAACGAGTGGTTGGTGAACATGAAGTGCATTTTAAGTGGAATTTGGAATATCTTTTCCGACGGGTTTGTGTACGTGATGTTGATGAGGCGTTGGCGTTGTATGGAAGCAGGGAACGTGTGAATAATAGAAATTACTCAAAAAAATAAACTAAAAAAAGATTAAAAAACTAAAAAATCATTTCACACTTTGTTTAATTTGTAATTTCTCTTGAATTATATCACGATATTTATAATTCAAAGTGAGTTTGACTTGTTTTGTGGCTAATGTACCTTTTGCTAATGCGGTTTTGAGTTTACAAACAACATCTGTTTCCCCACTGGTTAAACGAGCTTCATTAATCTTACCACCTGATTTACAGTCCCAACTCGAATCGTCAAGGGAGAAGGTAAATTCGTCGTTTATGGCAAAATCAGTGGTGGGTTTAGCAATTCTTCCAGTACCAGCGTTTTTAACATGAAATTTAAGAGCCATGACGCCTTTGCCGGCTTGTTCTTCAGTTACAGCAGTTATGGTTAAAGGTCCACTGGAGGTGGCAAATTCTTTTACTCCCGTAATTTCACAGACACGTTTGTCAGTTGGATCTTCTTTTAAACAGGCTTCAGGGACAAGAGTATATGTTTCATAATAATAATCGATATTAGCTAACCAGGTGCGTTGAGTTACTCCAGTTACAGGGCTGGTGTATTTTGCGTTACTGGTAAAAGTAATCGTTTCTTGGCCACCAGCAGGAATGAGTTCGGAGATTTTTTCAATGGAGCCAGTATTTTTTAGCTGCCAGGATTTAATGTCACTAAATTCAGTTTGGGATGGTCCAAGTAAAGAGAGGGTGATGTCACTTGGTTTAATATCGTATTCTCCTTTGTTTGTAACTGTTACTTCAATAGGAAATGTTTCGGTATCAAAAATACTATATACTCCGTTTTCGGCAACACCAAGCTGTTCAAATTTGGCGGTAATGCCTTGGGTGCCACCGATGTAGATGCCTTTAGTGGTTTGTTGTGGCGTTGTGGGACCGCAGCTTACTAACAAAAGCATAGCTGCTACAATTATTACTGTTAAAATTTTAGTTTTCATGCGCTCGCCTCTTTTTATGTTTATATTCTATTTGTGTTTAATTTAGTATTTAAATTTTTGGTTGATTTTATGTTCCTGGGGTGCGGACGATTTTAATTGGTCTTTGTAGAGATTGGATGAAATTGTAATCCAGATCGATTAAAAGAGGAGTTTCGTAGGCGCTTGCACCGTTAACGGGTGTTGTACAGACGATTTTAGCGTTGTTGTTGACTAAGCGAATGAATGGGTAAGGTTTACAGTCAATGGGGGTCCCATCCGATCGAGTTACTTTGTAAAATATTTTATCTAAATCTGTGTGGGTAATTGAGGATATACCGCACGTTTGAAGGTCTGTATCCTGGCTTAGTGCACGACCAGGTGTGGCTAAATTTTGCACATTAATTTCAAAGACGGCTTTGCCTCCAATCATTTGTACACCTACATAGGTAATACCCACAGGAGCGCCTTGGCCGCCGCCCATACTTACTGTTTTAGGAATACAATTTTTTTGCTGCGGCGTGACTTGGTAAAACAAAGGGTCAAGACAGACAACAGGATTGGCAGTGGTGTGATATTTGTAGCAGGTGACAAAGTTTAATGTAGGGTTGTATTCAAATACACCTGGGGGAAGTTCGACGTTGAGGAATTGGAATAAGAGTTGGTTTGTGCCGCCGTTGATATTATACACATTTTTTCCTTCTAGAGGGGTATTACTTGTGGCGGAGCAGGATTGAATGTTTTGGCCGCTTTTGATAATATTTGGATCAAAACCAGTAATTTGGACAAAACAGTCTTGAGGTAATAGAGGGAAGTTGCCTTTGTTGTTAATATTTAGCATGATGGTTAATTCGTTTCTATCGTAGATAAGAGCAGGGGGGTAATTTTCAATAGGGACTACGGTTATACCTTCAGTGCCGGTTTGTACAGCTTTGAGAGCGGTTGCAGTATCTATCGGTTTATCACCGCCGGCAACATTACCTTGACAAGAAACTAAGAATAGAGTGAGAAGGATAATACTACTTATAGGAACCACACTCTTTTTCATACGCAGAATGAATTATTTGATTTATATAAGCTTTGTGGTTGGTTTCGAGGTAGAGGTTGGGATTTTGGTTTATAAAGTTTTATAAGTATAATGCTTTTTTTGAAGTATAATATTTATTATGGCAAAACATACCATTATTCATTTCAAAGAGCAATGTATTAGCTGCGGAGCGTGTGCAGCGATTACGCCGGATTTCTGGGAGATGGATGAGAATGGGCTTGCGGAGTTGAAGGGGGGAGTTAAGAAAGGGGAGCAATGGGAGTTAGATATCAATACTGAGGAAGCGCGGGCGATGAATCAGGAAGCGGCCGATGTGTGTCCGGTGAATATTATTCATGTGAAAGAGAAGGTTGAGAAGAAAGAGGAGAAGAAGTAAGAGAAAGATGAGTAAGGGGAAGTAATTAAGGACGGTGTTGGAGTATTTTCATGGATTATCAGGATTATTTATGTGAGCATGTTACACTTTTAGAAGAGATTATTGAATCTAAAGCTGAAGAGTATTCTTTGTTGCAGATGCAACGAGCGTTTCACCCTGATTTTAGGTTATCTACTGATACGTTTTCTTCGTTGATAGAACGAGTTGTTCCTCTTACGGCGGATTTTTTAGGATATGATCAAGAAAAATTACCTGCATTTATATATATCTCACCCTTACGAGATATGGTTTTTAGCAGTTATTTGGCGATAGGAACTTTGGGTTATGGTCATCTGGAAAATCTGTCTCATCATAAAGAGACGGAGTTGTCAAGTGTTCTAACGGTAACGGCGTTTTTACCACTATTTTACTGGGTTTTACGTACGATGGTTTCCGATAGCTATTATCCTGTTAAACAAACTATTCTTATTAAAGAGAGGCAATGGACAAATGCAGTGTGTACACTTGCTCATGAATATGCTCATTTTGTGCAGGATATATCTCCGGCATTTAATAGTCGTATTGGTTCTTTTATGGATGAAGGGCATGCTTTAGGTACAGGGTTACATATTGCACGAGCGGTTGCAGAACAGGAAAATGATTCGCGTTATGTATTGTCTGGCCTTTCGCGTTCTTTAGGGCAGTTGTTGTGTACTTATTCTGATCTTTGCACTAAAATAAAGCAGGCCCCAAAATCTTCTTTTAACTCTTTGTTCTCTCAATTTGGGCATTTGCGACAAATGCATGATTTTCTTAGTAAGAATTCCTATTGTGTTGGCGGGACTCTTTTTACTGTGGCGGAGAAAACGTATGGGGTAGATGTGTATAAAGATGTGTTATTACGGCCAACATGTTTTTTGGAAGTGTAATTTTTTACTTTATCCGATGTTCTTTTTGCAGGGTTGTGATGAATAATAATTGGTGGTGGCGTATTTTTGCTAATAGTTCGTTGTGGCGGGTGATGAGGTCTTGAATTTTTTTGGTTACTTTTTGATGTTTGTTCTTATGTTTTTCTTTGTCTTTTGGGTTGGTTGCGGTGTTATGTTTTTGTAAGTGATGTTGTGCGTCTTTACTTAATGATTTGAGGGAATTTGTGACGCTTTGAAGTTTTTTTGCGTAGACAAATAAATATGCGGCTTCATAGGCGATGTTCATGTTAGGTAGGAGAGGGAAGGAGTATAAATGTCTTTGTTACCATTTTTTAATGGTTTAGTTCACAAAGTTTATAACTTAAATTATATTTTAGTGTCTATCTATTTTGGGAATTATTATGGCAGAATTTAAGGGAATTGTATGGGTTACGCAGGAAGAATTACATGGTATTACAGCTGAAGATATTTTTATCAATGAAGGAAGAGGACGGGGTGTTCTTGAAACGGGCCAGGCTCCGGAATTTAAAGATAAAGTGCGGCAGTTTGAGAAATTAATTTCATCCAACATTCCGATTTCGCTTGGTGGTGTTGATAAAGATGGCCGGTTAGCTTCTGAAGTTATGACCAGTCGAGATTTAAAGTGCAGATATGATACTCATCGGTTTCATGGGAAAGATCATCGAACGCTTAATGTATATGTCGGCCCTACTTCGTGGCAGGAGTGGAAGCAAGATTATAATAGATCTGCAGAAGAGGCGGAACAATTACAACAATTTGGATGTAGGGGGGAGATGAATCCTTTCTATGGGCTTGGGTATTATTTTTCTTGTGGACTTGGTGCAACGGTATTGATGTTGACGCGCGAAGGGGATATTGTGGTTGGAATACGCAAGAGTGATTCGTATGATGGATTGGTTCATGGTGCGGCAGGGTGGATGAATTTTCAGGAGAATGTAAAGAAAATTCATCCGGAAAATGATGCACGACGAGAATTGGAAGAGGAGTTAGGATTGACGCAGAGTATGATTCATTATTTATCTTTAGTGGGGTTAGTTGGGCAGCCTAAGACGCTGGAATCTGATTTTGTGTATGTGGCGTATAGTGCGCTTGAACGAGAGTATTTTACGTCTGGCGCGTGGAGAGATGCAGTGGATGCGTGTGAGCATAAAGATTTGATATTGTTGAATAGTCCTGGGCAGATTCAACGGTTGTTAGATGAGGGAATGATTGAGGGGCATGAGAAGAAGTATGAGACCTATACTTCTACGAGATATGGATTGGATGTTATGCTGAAGAATTGGGAGAAATTTCACAAATGAAACAAGATGAGCGTTGTTTTCTATTCGATATTGATGGGACGCTTGTGAACTTACGTTCGATTTGGGAGGAGATGTATTTGTCGTTGTATAAAGATGTGGCGGGATTTGCGTTGACTTCGGCGGAGTTGTTGAGTAAGTTTGGGCCGCCGGAGTATGANGGGCATGCTCAGATTTTGCAAGGAAGAGGGTTGTATGCGGTGCAATTAGTTGAGGATTTGGTTGTGGAAAGTGAGAGGCGAATGATTACCCGATTAGCACAACCAGATATTTCTAATTATGTTTTGCCCTATGCGCGGGAGTGTTTAGAGGAGTTGACGCGAGATGGGGGAAATGTTGGTATTGTGACAGGAAATATGAAGCCGATTGCGGAGGCGATTCTGCAAGGGGCGGGGTTGAGGGAGTATTTTTTGGTTATGGGATATAGTGATGCGAAGACGATTAGACGAGCGGAGATTGTGCAAGGAGCAGTGAGTGTGTTTAACAGAGAAGGATTGTTTTTTGATTCGAATAACGTGTATGTGATTGGGGATACGCCTAAAGATATAGAAGGAGCTAAAGGATGTGGATATGTGTCGGTTGCGGTGGCGACAGGGCATTATAGTTTTGAGGAATTACGACAGGAGAAGCCGGATGTGTTGCTGAAAGATTTGGGTGAGTATAAAAATATGTTTTCTTCGGTAATGGTTTAAGTGTATCTAACTTTCTAATAACATTATTTCTTTCATGGAAAACGTAATCTCGTGTTTGCTGAGTAGATCAATTAGGGTGGTTTGTTCTTCTTTAGGCAGAAGAAATACATGAGCACTTATTTTTTTACCTCCTAATTTTTGTATGATTCCTCCTTGAATGTATTGTTCTTCATCGCGACCAAATAAAAGGCGACGCAGTGCAATGTATTTTGTTTTTTTGGCAGGGTAGGTGAGGGTGAATAAGACATAGCGTTCGCCTTGAGGCAGCGAGGTTTTACTATATAGTACAATACCTTCGCTGGCGATGCTGAGTTTCAAATCCCATTCTTGTACGTTGCCGTATTGCAGCGAGAAGGGATAGGTGAATTTGAGGAGTTTCCATTTTTTGTAGTCAAGGGAGGAGGTGAAGCGAATGATGGCGGATTCAGCGAGATTCTTTATGCGTTGTTCGTCTTTTTGTTTGCAGGAGAGGAACAGGTCAATGTCACTGTTTTTGTGCAGTTCGCCACGTACGGCAGAACCAAAAAAATAGATGGTATCAATTTTATTTGCCGCTTCTTTATGTTGAAAGATAAAACTTAAGAGGTTTTGGCAATAGGAGAGAGTGTTAGAGGTTTGGGTCTTCAATGTCTTCACCTTCTTGTTGGAGTAATGGTAGTACTATACTTTTTATCTTTTCACAAGAGGCAAGGGCGTGTTTTATGTCTGTTGTGGAAGAGTGTCCATAGATGAGTTTATTTCGCAGCTCTTCTAAGATATACATCTGTTCAAAGATATCGGATTTTGAGGGAAAAAGCATGGGCAGGTGACGTTCGGCCAGAGGTTTTATTTTTTGTTCTGGTTTGGGACGTTTGAACCAGTCGTGTTTGATTTGTTTGCCAATTGGAATTTTATCAGTTTTGTGGAGGTATAGTTCGAGTAGGTCTATGGCAACGGCGGAGGTATGGAAGCCAATGGTTGCGGGTCGTTGTTCGATGCCAATACTTATAGCGTCTTTGAGTTCTTGAAGATGTTCGGTTATACGCGTTCTATGTATGGATTGAGCGGTCATAGTTGGTAGATTAGTACTATCTCTTTTTAAAGTTTTTGGTAGAAAGGTACCATTCTATATAACAATTATTTTCTTTTCCAGAAGAATCCAGCTTTTGCGTGGAGTTTGTCTATTTTATGGGATGTTTCAAGTTCCATTAAAATACGATAGAGAACGTGCCAATTTACACTTTTCTTGACTTTGGTCTGAAGTTCAGTTAGAATTTGGTTTGTGCTTTTGATTTCTTCTTTGGATAATAAATTTAAAACCACTTCATTATATTTGCTCATATATAAATGATATAAATATTAGTATTAAAACCAATATCCGAATGTTTTATCCAAACATTTATATTCTTGTGTTGATTCTCTTGCGATATTAGATTAAAAATGAGGTGTTTATTATGAAATATAAATTGATGTTGTTAATTGGGTTAGTTTCTTTGATGGTTATTGTTGCGGGATGTGGGTTGACGCCAGGTGAATCTCTTGCGGGAAATGCGAAAGCAACCGGGAGAGGTGGAGCGCAGTATAAAGCACCACAACAATCTGCTTCAGAAAAAGTACAACAAATAGATCAAATACCTGATAGAGCACCATCACAAGTGCCAAAAGAAATGCCTTCGTATCAAGAACGACTAATAAACCAAAAAGTGATAGCGCCTCCTTACAAGTTATAGAAAAGACGTTTTGTTTAGACCATTATGATTATATTTCTAATCCTGGTGACAAAGCGTGTATGGGAATGTTGGGTGGCGAACAAAAAGGATATGTTTGTAAAGCTAAGCCATTTCCAAACGATAAAAAGAATGGAGCATGTCCGGAAGGAACAAAAGGACAATTTTATTCTGAGATTACGTATGATTGTGGAGGGGGTGCCACACCATTTAAATTTAATGGATGTTTACCAGGATATACTCTTGTCGGGGATTTTTCACAAAGTTTGATTAATGAGAATGGAGGTAAGGTAGGTTCGTATTCCATTCGTTGTGAAATTGCTAATCTGTTAGTTGATTGGAAAGAACCAGGACATTCTATAGCATGTGGGAATTCAGGTACGAAAGCTCAAGGTAATGCCATGCTTGAAAGTGGGAATGGGTATTGTTGTATGTATCCTAAATAATAATCCTAATTTATTTTTTTTCTTTTCTATTTCTTCACAATAATCATACAATGATCTAGCTCAAATGGTTCGAGAATGCGATAGTCGATAACGGTCATTTCTTGTTCGACTTTTTTACGGACTTCTTCAAAGATTTGTTTACTTGATTTTTTGATGTCAATAGATCTTGCTTTGACGGCTAATAGGCCATAGCCGCCTTTTTTTAAGAAGAGTTTGCAGTTGTTAAGAAATATTTCTGGTTGGTTTTTCTGCGCGATGTCTTGGTAGACGATGTCTACTTGGCTGATACGATCGACATAGGTGTCAGGGTGATTGGCGTTTGCTAAAAGAGGGATGATGTTTGGGCGGTGTTCAGCGAGAAATATTAAATCGCGTATGACTCTGGGGGCTGGGTCGATGCCAAAGATTATGCCATCTTTACCGATCATGTCAGAGATGAATGAGGCAGTGTAGCCATGGGCAACGCCAAGATAGAGAATAACATCGTTTTTCCTGATGCCGGCGTTGGTGCAACTTTTCATGATGGCTGCGGCTAATTTACTGCGGGTGGGATCGAATTCACGATATTCAGCGCCGTCTTCGTGAAAGAGGCGTTCATCAAATGGGGTGTAACCAGGAACGATGCTTTGAGTGTAGATGCGTTTACCGCGTGTTTCTTGATAGATTTCAAATATTTTGTGGGATTGAAGTTTACGGCTCATGGTGTGTGGTTTCTATTTTTTGTTTTTGTTGTACTGTTTTTTTAGTTTACTGATTATTTATTTCGATTTTAATTTTTCTAATAGTTCGATTTTGTATTGTTCGGCTTTGAATTCACCTTTGAAGTAGTCGAGTCGGGCGCATAATGACAATTTATCTGCTAAGAGACGGGCGGAGCGGCCTTTTTCAGTGCGTTTGGCGTTTTGAATAAGTGGGTGATTGATGATGACACCATGTTTTGGGCTGCGGTTGCCGGTTTTAAGGTGGCGAAATAAGGCTTTTTCGGCACCTAATAATTGGACGGTTGAGGCGGGCA
>JGI1358J11329_10004038_pt1 | contig 10672 bp, 8 predicted proteins | sample Subgroupgradi54m_FD_11329 | JGI IMG/M metagenome (IMG submission 11329)
GAGTGGCCATCGGGCTTTTGATTGGTAGTCAACCGCTTCTCACCACCATTATTCTCACTACCATAGCTTCTATTGCTATAGAAAAATTGAGAACGAGTAAAAACATTCCCGGCGAAGCAGTGCTTGCCATGTTTCTTCCGGGAGGACTCGCCCTTTCTATTATACTCATCAGTCTTGCTCACGGTTTTAATGCCAATCTTTTTAGTTATTTATTTGGGAGCATTACCACCGTAGAAAAAAATGAACTCTGGCTGATATTTGGACTAGGGATGGTAACCGTTGCAACTATTATAATTCTCTATAAAAAACTCCTCTATGCTTCTTTTGATGAAGAAAGCGCACGAGTCAGTGGTATTCCCATTGAACTAGTAAATACAACACTCATCATACTTACTGCTATAACGGTTTCACTGTCTATGCGCGTGGTAGGAGTACTTCTGATCGGAGCACTCATGATCATTCCCGTTATTACTGCTATGCAGGTAGGAAAAAGTTTTAAGCAGAGTACGTATCTTTCTGTAGGATTTGCTCTTATTTCAGTGATTATTGGCCTCGTTCTTGCCTATTACTTCAACCTCCCTGCAGGAGGAGCTATTGTATTATTGTCTTTAGGAATATTTGGATTTGTTGCAACATTTTCCCATACCTTGACAAGAATTTTGGCAATACGTTCCCATGAATAATGCTCCTCTATGCATCGCCGCGCGGTCTTTATCATATGTTCCCGCTCTCCTTTTTGAGCAAGAAGTAAAGAAACTGCTTCTACCATTTTTTCAGAAGAATCAGCAATCATAAGTTCTTTTCCGTGCGAAACGTCAAGNCCGGCGGCTCCCTGCGTCGTCGTAATTACGGGTACACCACTTGCCATTGCTTCCAAAATTTTAAACTTCGTACCACCGCCGATACGAATCGGGGCCAAAAGAATATCCGATTGCACATATTCATCACGGATCTCAGAAACTTCTTCAAAAAGATTTACACCCTTTGCTTTTATATTTTTTCTTATGCGATGAGGCATATTCCTTCCCACTATTCTAAGCTTCGCCTTTGGATAACGGCGAATGATCAAAGGCCACAGATCAGAAAGGAGGAATCGTACGGCATCTTGATTTTGAATCCAAGAAAAATTACCAACAAACAAAAATATTGGCTCGTCAACGAGCTGATGTTTTTTGGGCGTAAAGGGAAAAAATGTCAGATCAACGCCATTTGGAACTATGGTGATCTTGGCTGAATCAATGACACCACTAATGACTCTTTTGTCATCTTTTGACACGGTCACTACATGATTGGCTTTTCGCCAAATTTTTTTCTCCCATAAAATAAGCTTCAAAACATCTGCATACAACAAAGGTCGAAGAAATACAACGGGAAATCTTCGAACGTATCCTTCATAGACTGTGTGCTCGATATTGTGTTCCGCAACCACCAATGGAATTGATAATGTTGGCAACGATGGAAAAACATATCCTGGCTCAATATGAACAAGGTCGTACTGATTGTTCTCGAGTTCTTCAGCAAGTTTTTTCCGCATCAAACCGTTGACATATGTAGAAAAAAGGAATGGATATGTACTGACAACAGCCCGAGCGATATACAGAAGTTGCCAAGCTTGTCCTCGCCAAACTGTTTCAACTTTTTTGCAACATAATAATTCTTTTTTATACTGGTTTTCTTTCTTGTCGCGGATAAAAGAATATAACGTAATATCATGCTCGCGACTCAATGCTTTCAGAAGGTTATAAATACGTATCTGCCCACCAGAATATAGGGGATACGGAAATACAGCGGATACAAAAAGTACTTTCATATTTGGTTTTTAATGTTACTGAATTCAGTTACTTTAAACGGGATTAATTTATTTTTTAAACCCGTCGATCTCAATCCCTTTAACACTAATTTTTTGTTGTTTCTTATTATTCATGCTTCTGCTCAATATATCTCAAAATCATTTTTTCTTCGGCCCTATGTATACAACCTCAAGCAAAATTTTGTCGGGTGACTCAAACATGATTTGGTAATACGTTTCATCTTCGTTAGAGGTAAATTCTGGTCGGTGCCGTGGCGTGTCAAATAACATCACAATATTATTTTTCTCCAAATAACTCTTCACTTTGTCGACATCATCCATTTGATCAACTCTCAACGAAGTATGATTAACTCCCTTTGCGTCATAGTCACTCGTTTCATTGTGCTCTGCTTTCACAAACCAGAAATCGCCATTCGTACCACTTTTGTAACCAGCGACATTCGTATCTTCAAAAATGACACTCCATCCCATAAAGGCCAGTAACTCTCTATAAAAGGATACATTTTGAAAATCTATGTTTATTTGTAAGTGATAAAGGTATGATTTCATCTTGCTCGTTATCTTGGTTTTGTTAAATCAATGATGGCAAATTTATCATTCCTCACTAACACAGTAAACCTGCTAGCAAGTGCCCTAGTCTCCCCATCGTTGTCTGTCGGAGATACAGTCACATAATGTGTGGCACCCATCTTGATTTTCTTATCAATATCAAATCCAAGCGGCCATCCTTGACGATTTATTTGATAAAGAAATGTCGTGTCGCCATTATATGAGGCAATCACTTTTGCATTTTTGGGGAGTAATTGATCGGCCATCTTCCCTGCTTCGACAATTTCCGGCCTATTAATCCAGTAGTACGTTCGGATAGTAAACCAAGAAAATGCAACCATAAATATAACTGAAGTCACCGCGACACTTATACCAGCAATCCTGCTGATTCGTTCATGTGGTGCAGTAAGAAATGCGATACCTTTTGCTGCATATATAACAACGATCGGTATAATAAGTTGTTGATAATAGTCATGCTGGACGTTTCCTCTTGCTAACACAATGAGATACAACAAACTCCCTAAAAGCCATATTCTAAAAAACCACCCCTCCTTTTTGACAGATGCAATGGTCAAACCTATGCCAAAAGGAATAAGTCCCCAATATCCCAAAATGAGCTCTCCCAAGCGCCTCGCAAACAACCAATGAAACCATGCGCCTTTAAACCGAATATTGCCTTCATTAAAAAGCCACGTATATACAGGAATTCCTTCAGGAAACTTGGTAATCCATCCTCTCCACCACCAGATAGGAAAGAAACAAATAATTGAATAAATAAATAATTGAGTAAACAATGATAAAGATAGAGAATTTTTTCGATACAAAAGATATGGAATTGGTAATAAAATAAATATTCCCACCGGCTTTGCTAACAGTGCCACCGCTCCGGCAACTCCCCCCGCGATGACAAAAAACCAATCGCGTCGACCTTTTGCTTCAAGAGTTTTGGCAACAAGATATAAACTTAGTACTGACCAAAAAACCATAAATCCGTCCGGGAGAATCGTTCGACCATAATAGACACTGTAGGGAAGTACCGCATAAAGGAATCCTGCAAAAAATCCTGTTGTTTTGTCAATAAAATTTGAGACAAGAAGTACCAAGAGTAATGCCGTGCCAGCACTTGCCGCAATAGAAACCAACCGCAAACTCATTTCAATGGATAACATGGGAACGAATGCTTTCAGCCCAGCTCCGAATAATTGATACAACGGAAACTCTACCATCCGCCACCCCTGTGGATTATCTTTTCCGGACTGAATGTTGGAAAGGTCATCATAGCGGGGTCGGAGCGGATCAAAACCAAATTTAAAAAAGTTCCGTGCAACAGCGGCGGTATCTGCCTGGCGCCAGCTATGCCAGTCCGCAATTGGACTGGTCAGATGATACAGACGAAAAGATATCGCTATTAAAAAAATTATGAAAAGAAAAAAAATATCTAATTTCTTCATTGAACGCTGAGTGGCTTTTTTGTTTCTGTGATGATCCCTTCTTTATCAAATACAAATATTCTCTGATTTTTAGAGTCATATTTTACTGCATTGAAGCCTTGTGTAAGCGATGGCCACATATACACCTTAATGTTTGGATTTCGAAAAACAAACCACAGTGCATCCGGCAGACCCACGGGAAATACCCATGCTTGTCCATATCGAATTGGCACATTGACAAAATGAAACTCCATAGGATCTCTCGACCAACTATCAATATAGACACTGTCGACAGAAACGAAAAAGTTTCTTACCTTTTCTCCGGCTTCATACCAGTCGCTATGTATCTGCTGCAACTGCACAATCTGCAAAAGGCTAAATATACTCACTAAAATGATTATACTGGTAATGGCGACATCCCGACCATTACTTAATAGATACATATAGAGCTTATCTATGAAAAATATGAAAAGAAAAATAATGCCAACCGAAGATAAATAACTATATCGGGAGGATATATTTCCCAGCCCTAAAAAGGGCAATAACGTTATAATAGAAAAAAACATTCCAAACAGAAAAACTTTTGCTTCATTTTTCTTTATAAGTTTATATGTTTTCTTATATACAAAGCCAGCAATAAAAAACGTTATAACGACGATACAAAGAGCAATCAAAGCATGACCTCTTAGAAAATTTCGTGATGTTTGATAGAAAGGTTCAGAAAAAGAACCGACAAGAGTAAGAGATAGATACCCTATGGCATTTCCTATGATATTAAAGGGGAGTTTTAAAAAATTATAATTATAATCCCCGCTTAACCAATGACTTCGGGCTATAAATCGCATCACTAAATACATAGGTATGGGAAGAAAGAAAATCCGATAATGAATGTCTTTCCATAAGCTTCTCAGATTGATCTGTTCATCAAATATCCATTGGTACAACAAAAATAAAAGTGGAGTCACAATACCTAATTCATGAAATAACAAAGAAAGAATAAAAAAACCCAGAGTTGCAATGAAATATATTGTCTTCTTTTTCTCTAGCCAGGTAATAAATAGAAGCAAACTTGAAAGCGTGAAGCACGCGGTAAAAAGAAATCCTGTTGCTGAAACCCAAAAGATTGCTTCAGAAAACCCGCTGAGCATAAGAAACAAAAACGCTGCAAGCACAGCATGGATACTACTTCGAAATATTTTTTTCGCAAGTAAAAATACCAGTACGCTAACCGTAAAATGAAGAAGCAGAGAAACCATATGATACGCCGTTTGATTGAGCCAAAACAGTTGGTACATGAAAAGAAAATATGTTTTTGCTCCTGGTCGGTAGAAAAACCCATCCGCTTGAGTGAAGTAACGGAGGATTGTCAACGGAGTAGGTTGGCAACGCTGCGCACTACTCATGTGATTGCCGCAATCTGCCGCCCATCGGAACCATGTAAAATCGTCTCCGACAAAAAAATTTCTCGTCATGGGCGAAAAAAGTAACACCGTAGTAATGAGCAAATATACGATGATTGCATACATTGAAGTAGCAACTTTTTTAAGCTCTTTATATACATCAAGCGACACATGTTGATACAAACGAAGAATCCCAATAGCTACTCCGGTTAAAAGCCATAGGGTAAAAGCAATTTTTGAAGCTTCAAAAACATCAATGAATAGTGCGTTGATTGCAAGTCCCACGATACCCGCAATAAAACCAAAAATGAAACTTTTTACTGGACGTGATTCAATAGCTGGCAATGTTTTTCTTATGTAAATGCCGATGATTATAAATATTGCCAAAAATGAGGCAAAACCCAATACCCCTACTTCTGCAAGCATACGAAGATAGCTATTATCAACAGCCAAACTTACGGACCCATAGCCGCTCCCAAATAAAACATTTCTCTTGAATGCTTCTATAGCATGTGGCCATTCGCCTTGAAATCTCGTCGTAAATGATAAATCGTACGTTAATGCTTTTTTGATCAAGTAGTCACCGTTAATAGTAAACACCTCCACCAAGCCAGTTTTAAGATCGGGTTTCCGTTCATAATAAAAATTCCCCAATCTTCTGATAACAGGTGAGAGTGATAGATTGATGTAGCCGGTTCCCTGTGGCAGATCTTCTCCTGTTGGCGCGTTGGGTTCAATAAGAAGCATAACTTTTTCCGGTAAATATGTGTAAGGGAGCGCCAACACAGAAGATGGACTGGCGTAAGCATCCAAATTCGTTATATTTTGTGAAAATTGCTGCTTAACAATTTTCTTCTCAAAATAGGTATTCGGCACTTCTTTGACATGCCCAATGATATTCCCAGTTTTTGCATCAAGTAAAACGTCAATATCCTTAACAGTACTTCCAAAACGAGCAGAAAGACTTGGCAAAAAACTTAACAAAACAATAGTAGCAATTACTATAGCGGGAAATGAAAAAAGTACCAACTTTTTTTTCTGAAAGAGAAGTACGAGACCCAATGACACAAAAAGAGCAAAAAACGAAATTCGTGACACGGTCATAAAGAGAACAAATAAACCTGACATTGCAGCCGCTATAAAAATCGCCTTCACCAACCAGTTTCGATATCCAAAAGCCAAACTAACCATGATAGGAATAACCAACACAAGGTAAGCAGCGAGATCATAATGTCCACCAAACGTTGATGAAACACGTGATAAAGCAGAAAGTTGTAAAGCTAGTCCTTTGGCAAATTCTTCATTCATGGTCAAAAATGCATAGAAACCTAAATATTTTTGACCGATACCATAGCCAATAATCAAAAAGAGTGTCACCGTCAAAACGACAACAACATACGAGAAAAATCGTTTGTCTTTCATTCCCCAATAGGAAATAAAAAATAAACTCATATACTCAATTCGACGCAAAAAACTTAAAAATGCTACGTTAGGAAACACATTCTGCAGTCCTGGAAAAATCAAAAGGATGCTATGAATAGTTGCCATAGCTCCGATAATCCAAAAGACCAAAATCGGCACAGTAAGAGGAGTTTTTAACGTTGATTTATTACGAACAACCAACAGTCCCCAACACAAAAGTACGAAAAGGACAATAAAGTCTTCTATCCGTACATACACCCATACATGCCGAATATTCACCAATGGCAATTTGGGATAGAGCGGTATAAACGCCAACAAAAATAAGGTAAACAGGAAAAAAATATTATCTTTACACCAATTGAATACCCTGTTCATAAATTGCAACCAACGTCTTATTACCAGTTAATCTTCCAAAAAATAACGCGATGAGCGCCTTTACATAAAGCATCAGTCGAAGTATCCGCTCTTCTATTATAGAACGATGCTTATGGTAAAAGTAAAGGAGTCCCCGATAGATGTTTACTACTGGTTCTCTTCTACTTCCACTACTTGCTGCTCCACTATGGATAAACCGAGCGTTTGGATAAAAAAGGGTAGTATATCCTTTTTGTTTTGCCCGATAAAGGAATTCTATTTCCTCCATATACATAAAAATTCCCTCATCAAAAAGCCCTACATCAATGAATGCCTCTCTTGTACTGATAACACAGGCACCTGATATCCAATCAACATTAGTAATGTTTGAAGGAGATGACCGTGTAATTCCCAATGCATCACCTTTTGCAAAGAGCATCAAAAAAACAACAGGCAACGTGTACATGGGGCCACAAGATGCTTGCGGCGAATTATCTTCATTGAACAATTTTCCGCCGATAAATGCATGCGGATGTTGCTGGGAAAATTCATAAAGAGATTCAATCGCACCATCAAGCACTTTGATATCGGAATTAAGCAGAAGTATATGTTTTCCATGAGCTTTTTGAATACCTTGATTGTTCGCTTTTCCGTACCCGACATTGGTTTTATTGAATAATTTAATTACTCGAGGATATTTAGTTTTCAATAATTGAATAGTACCATCTGCAGATGCATTATCTACAACAATAATTTCGTACTTCAACGAAGAGTCTTTAAGACTCTCACTAATAGAATTCAAACATCGATCGAGAAGCGCTTTTGTATTAAAGCTGGGAATAATGATTGAAATATCCATGGTTATTGAAAGAGTCGCGCGAATTTGAGGCTGTAATGAAGATCTTTTGATCTATTTTTGATAAATTTTGCCGGCACTCCTCCAACCACAGTGTATGAATCCACATCTTTGGTTACTACAGCACCAGAAGCAACAACTGCACCCTTACTAAGATGCACGCCAGGTAAAATAGTCACTCTTGTTCCAATAACCACATAGTCGTCAATAGCAACCGGCGCTCCAACTTCTTTAAAATCTGGATCGTCAATGTCGTGCTCCATAGTATAAATACGGACTTCTCCAGCAATGGATACATTATTGCCGATAGTCAACGGTCGCACCTCCGGGCTAAAAAATTCTTTAAAATACCGCAAGAATTTAACCTCTTTCCCCGACCACTTTCTTGGATATCTCCCGTCCAGAAAGGCATCGTTACCAATAATCGTATTATTGCCAATTGCAATGCCTGATGGTTGATTAAACTCCGCTCGCCAATGTACAGAAGAGTCTTTACCGATTTTGATACGAAAAAGATTACGGTACAAAAAAAGACGAATCATATGGCTAGGAATATAGCCAGTTAGGCTAGCAAGATATACCCAAAAATCAATAAACCATCTCATACTGTCCCCTTTCCTACTTCTTTTAATACCTCCAGTGTTTGCTTTGCCGCTTTCTCCCAGGTAAACTTCTTTACTTGGGTTAATCCCGCTGCAATTCGTTCTTTGCCCGATCTCTTCTCCCGCTCATCTAAAGCAGTTCTCATACCCTTGGCGATACTTTCCACATCTTCGGGATCAACATAGATCCCTGCTTTTTCTGCTATTTCCGGGAGACTAGAAACATTGCTCACTACAACCGAACACCCATACGCCATTGCTTCCAAAACTGGCAATCCGAACCCTTCATAAAGACTGGGGAGCGCAAAACACAAGGCATGTTTGTATAAAGTAGGTAAATCTTCATCCGGCACAAAATTAAGAAACTTGACACGACTCTGGACACCAAAACGCTGTGGAGCACCCAAGATGTCTTCATACAACCATCCTTTTTTCCCGACAATGACAAGCTGCATATCATCAAAATCAGCACCTCTGAGTAAAGAAAATGCTTCTATCAGGCGCACAAAATTCTTCCGCGGCTGCAATGTACCGACGGAAAGGATATAGTTTTTGCCGATCTTATATTTTTCTAAAACATTTGTCATGTGAAGTTTGTCACCTGCCATTTTTGTTATACCCGGATAGGTCACGACAATACGATCAGAAGACACATGATACTTTTGTATTATAGCATTTTTGGTAAATTCACTGATCGTCAAAATCTTTGTTGCATGACGCACAGAATACGCAGTCCACTCTACCAATTGATGAAGATCTTTCGCTTTAAACATTTCTGGATAAGAAAGATAGGAAAGATCCATAATCGAACAAACCCGCGGAATCGAAATAAATCGTGGGATATAATGCGTCGGAGAAAAAACAACATCTGCTTTGGGAAAATCTTTTGATAAAATAAGAGGCAATCCAATAAATGTCCAAAGTTTCGATGGTTTTGCGATACGGTAATTCCACCATGAAGTAACTTTGGGCATGTCAGAGCGTGGCGGGCAAGGCAAATAAACACGAACCGAATCACGTGAACCATCAATCATTTCATGTACATGCATCAGGATTTCAAACGCATACCGGCCTATGCCTACACGATTTTCCACATTTGCTTCATATCCATCAATTGCAATAATCATATACTAAATCCTGGATAGATAACCCGCAGTTTTTTTTCATCAATATGAAGAAGTGTTTTCACATCTTGTTTTGTTACTTCTGAGTCACATAAAAATACCCGACACTCTTTCTTTGCTTGTGCTAATCGCCTCTTTTGAACAGCAAGTATTTTTGCATCAAAACTTTCTGGAAAACGCAGGAAGCTCACGTCATGAATTGTCGTAATGCCCCTCGCGTTGATTAAAGGCGGCTGCGTCCAATCGCTACTCCAAAATACATCTACAGTACCGATTAACCATTCGACAGGAAGAATATGCAATTGATTCCAAAGTAAATCAAGTAATATCGGCGGCAAAAACCATATGCTTAATTTTATTGTTTTATTTAATTTCTTAACTTGATTAAAAAATGTATAAAACTTATTTCTTTGCCGTAAAGAGGAACCAAATAAAACATACTCATTTTCTTGATCTAAACTCAGAAGTGATATTACCATCTCCCGCACATAGCGCCCCACTCCCGTACCCTCGTAGATGATCTGACTAATATCAATTCCTATACGCATAATTATTAATACCCATTTGGATGACTTTTGTGCCACTTCCAGGCAGTTTTAACAATTGTTTTGATGTCCGAGTATTTTGGTGACCAACCAAATTCTTTTTTTAGTTTGCTGGGGTCAGCAATAAGTTCAGCCGGATCTCCTGCCCTCCTCGATTTCACTGTAACTGGAAAATCAATGCCGGTTTCTTTTTTTATCTCTATAATCACTTCTTTATTCGTTATTCCGATCCCTGTTCCGACATTATAGACATCTGACCCATGACCATTGGCAAGCGCATCGAGAGCTAAAAGGTGAGCATTGCAAAGATCTTCAACATGAATATAATCGCGCATACAGCTTCCATCACGCGTTTGATAATCACTCCCAAAAAGATAAAATTCTTTCTTCTCCATTGCAGCTCGAAGTCCCAAAGGTATAATGTGTGTCTCCGGCTTGTGGGCTTCTCCGAATTTACCATCCAAGGATGCACCTGAAGCATTAAAATAACGAAGAACTATTGAACGAATTTTATTTTGACGATCAAACAAAGATAGATACAACTCGAAACACCATTTTGACAATCCATAAGGGCTCGTGG
>JGI1358J11329_10004040_pt1 | contig 10669 bp, 10 predicted proteins | sample Subgroupgradi54m_FD_11329 | JGI IMG/M metagenome (IMG submission 11329)
CCCTGGCAATACCGCCGGGGCCTTGGGCATCGCCCCCAAGGCCAGGATCCTGCCGATCCGCACCACCAGCCAAAGCGAAAGCGACCATGCTGCGATAGCGCGCGGCATCGACTACGCGGTGGCCCACCACGCCACCGTGATCTGCATCGCCATCAGCAGCCAAGACTTCGACGATGAACGGCTCGCGACCCAAACGGCGCTGGCCGCTGGTGTGGTCGTCGTGGCTGGGGTCGGCAACAAGCCTTACGACCTACTCGTGGCCCACCCCGCCGCGTACCCGGGAGTTGTTGCCGCAGCCGGAGTCGACCAGGATGGCAACCACGCCGCCATCTCGGTCACCGGCCCCGAGGCGGTGCTCGCCGCACCCGCCGTCCAGGTGGTGGCCCCGATCCCCAATGGGCACTATGGGATCGGCGACGGCACCAGCAACGCGACCGCGATCATCGCGGGTGCGGCAGCGCTGGTTCGCTCTCGGTACCCCAGCCTCAGTGGTACCGAGGTCGTACGGCGGCTCACCACCACCGCCATCGACAAGGGCACAACCGGGCGGGACAAGGAGTACGGCTACGGCGTGCTCAACCTCGTCGACGCCCTCACCAAAGACCTCCCCCCGCCCAGCCCCAGCGCCCAGCCCAGCCCGACGGACAGAGCCGGAACCGCTGGGCCCGACCCGAACCAACCGCACACCGCGCTCGCGATTGGCCTGATCGGCACCGGCGGCCTGATCCTGCTCACCACCATCGTGGCCGGCACGGTCTGGCTACGCCGCCGCCCGGCCGGATAGACCGGCCGGACAGAGCTGAGCCCGCGTCGGGCAGCGACATCCTTGACCAGGTTCGCTGAGACGCGTAGATGTCGGCTGCGGCGACAAGGCCGTTCCCGATCTTGTAGACACCGTCCATAGAGGACAAGCGTCTGCGGGCAGATGACCAGGATGGGAAGCACCCGCCGGAAGTCAACTGCCGAATACAAGGCCGCGGCGGTACGGTTTGCGTCTCCTGCGGGCAACCCATCGCCGAGGTGGCCCGGAATTTGGGAATCGTCGAGGGGACGATGAGAAGGCGTGGAGCCGTACAGATCTTGGGCCGGGCATTGCCTGGGCCGCGCACCGGTGACTAGAATTCTGGTCATGGCGACGATTCCGTTGGCGGAGGCGAAGGCGCGGCTGTCGGCCGTACTGGACGAGGTACGCGACACCCACGAGCGCGTGGTGATCACCCGCAACGGCCGCCCGGAGGCGGTCATTCTGGCCGTGTCGGATCTGGAGGCGATCGAGGAGACCCTCGACCTGCTGTCCACGCCGGGTGCGTTGGAACAGATCCGGCAAGCCGAGGCCGACATCGCCGCCGGCAACACGATTGGCGCCGACGAACTGCGCCACGAGTTGGCCGCACGGGCTGAGCGGGAGCGGCGTGGCTGACGAGGCGCACAAGCTATCGTTGGCGCCAGCCGCTCGCCGGGCGCTTACCGAGGGACCACCAGTTGGGCTGCCGTTGGCCGTGGCGACCGCGGTCGGCGAGTTCATCGCCGGGCCGCTGCTGGAGAAGCCGTACGTCGTCGGCAAACCGCTGACTCGCGAGCTCGCCGGGTATCACTCGGCACGTCGAGGTGCCTACCGGGTCGTGTACCGCATCGACGACAAGGCGCGAACGGTGCACGTCGTGCGCATCGACTACCGCGCGGACGTCTACCACTCGTAGCCACCATCCGGGACTGTCTATCGAGGACAGTCACTGGCGCGGATGCACCAGATGGTGCAGTCGGGCGCCCAGCGTGCACCTGCGGACCTTGGGTTGTCAGCGGTACACGCCGGCACGTCCGGCTTTCAGGTCGGCACACGCGTCCTCGTGCTGCCTGTTGAACAGGGCAGGCACCTCGGCCAGGGGGAAGTAGCGCAGCTCCAGCGTCTCTTCGCCGTCGCGGCGCAGCCGACCGCCAAGACGGCTGGCACGGAAGAAGACCGTGATCGGCTGGGCGACGTCACCGTTGGGGTACCCGTGCTGGTACTTCGTGTACACACCGAGCAGGTTGTCGATCCGGATCAGTAGCCCGGTCTCTTCGCGGGCCTCGCGCACGGCCGCCGCCTCCGCGGACTCGCCGAGTTCGATGCCGCCGCCGGGAAAGCCCCAGGCGTCGTGGTCGCTGCGACGCTGGAGCAGGATATGGTCGCCGTCACCGATGCACGCGGCCGCGAAGTTGAGCTGGATCGGCGCTGCGCCGACCTGGCTGCGCAGCCACGATATGTAGTCAGGCACGGTGCCAGCGTCTCATCGATGCGGGCCTTGTCGGGGTGCCGGTGGCCACGGAGAAAGGCGCTCGATCGACGCGGCGAGGCGCAGAAGCGTCGCTTCCTCGTCGGGTCGGGCCACCAGCTGCAGCCCGACCGGTGTGCCGTCCACGCCGAGTCCGGCCGGCACACTGACCGCGGGATGGCCGCTGAGGTTGAACGCCCACGTGAGACTGACGTTCATCACCGTGCCTGGCCCTTCGTGCCCGTGCGGGCCTGTCGGGGTGGTCGGTGTGATGAGTACGTCAACCCGCTCGAACAGGCCGGCCAGGCGGCGGTCGTTCTCGTGGCGCAACGCGTCCGCCGTGGCCGTGTCGGTCCCGTTCGGGTCGCACAGGGTACGCCAGGCCGGCTCCGGGTCTTCCAGCCGGACCGGGGTGTCGCTCCAGCGGATTGCTCCGCCGGTGGCCAGCACCTCGGCGGTGGCCCGCGCCACGGCGGCCGTCTGCGGGTCGGTGGCGGCGTAGCCGAGCGTCGTCGACCACACGGCCCGCACGGGCCGCGCCAGCGGGGACGTGAGCGACCGGGCGTAGGTCGTGTCCAGCACGGCGTCGAGGTAGGCGGCAGCGTCAGCGACGGTCCTCGTCAGCGGCCCACCGCTGGTGAGGCCGGCGCGGTCGCGGGCGGGAATGAGGCCATTGGTGGGCTTCACTCCGACAACGCCGCACCATGCGGCCGGAATGCGGATCGAGCCGGCGCCGTCGCTTGCGGTGGCCATGGGTACGATGCCGGCGGCTACCGCCGCTGCTGAGCCGGCCGAGGACCCACCGGGCACTCTGTCGGATCGCCACGGGTTCCGGGTTGGACCGCGGTCGGTGTGTCCCCAGGTCTGCCACGGGGTTCCCCGCGGTACCGCCGTGGCGCCGATCGGGACGCAGCCCGCAGCGATCAGTCGCTGCGCCTGGAGCCGGCCAAGGCCCTCCGATGCCTTGACCGCGATGGGTACTCCGGCCAGCGGTCGATGTGCTCCGCGGCGTACCGCACGATCGACGTCGCGGGCCGCGGCGCGTGCTCTCTCGGGCCAGATCTCAGAGAAGGCCCGTAGCTGATCGTCGATCTGGTCCAGACACCGGAGTGCGGCGTCGGTCACCTCCGCTGCGGACAGCTCGCCGCGACCAACCAGCTCGGCGATGAGGGTTGCCGTAAGCGTCGGGTATGCCGTGTCGAGCCTCACGCGTCGTCCTCCGAGGTCCGGCCGGGGCGTGTCTCAGCCTTTCAAGGTACTTGACGCGTCGGCTCCGTTTGTCCCTTCACCACTCATCTGAATGCGCAGCCAGGTGGGGGAGCCAGGCGTTCGTAGTCGACTGTGTCTCCCGAACGTGCGTCTCGTCGACGGCGGTTGCATCGGCGAGCTGGCCGGATTCGGTCGACTCTGCCCCAGCCGGAGATCTTCAACGCTCCGATCGTCCGGCGGGAGGTTTTCGAGGGCGCAGTTATCCACAGGACGCATCGGAGGGTGTCGCAGTCTGCCGGCGATCGGCTAACCTCGTTTCGGCGGGTGCGTCGGGTCTCGGCGGGTGGTTCGTGCGGGAGGGTGTTGTGACGGACGAGTTGGCGCCGCATTGGCTGCAGGTGGCACACCCGCCCGCGGGCGAGCCCGGGTTCACGGTCCATGCGCCGAGCCTGAAAGAGGTCGCCGACGGGCTGCGGGCCGACCTGGACCGCCACTACGCCGGGGCTGGGCAGGTGATCCAGGACAAGGTCAACCAGGTGGTGGGTGCGCCGGTGCACGCGGGGTGGGAGGTGTCGTTGGCCCGGCTGAGGCTGCGTACGCAACTCGCCGAGTGTGTGGCCGGGCTGACTGAGCACGCTCAGGCCGGTTACCGGCTCGCGAGGGTGGCCGCCGAGGTCAGTGCCCGCTATGGCGACACCGATGTGTACGCCGCGGCGCGGGTGACCGATGTGGCGTCGCTGAGGCCACCGGTCACCAATGGTCCGGTGCAGTAGTGGCGACGCCGCTGTCGCTGTACTGGTTGCTGAGCCTGCCGCAGGTCCGGGCGTTGGCCAACGCTGAGGACCTGGCCGCGCTGCAGGACGAGGTGGTTGCCTGGCGGCAGGTGTACGAGTTGGCTGATGGGCACCGCGACACGCTGATGAGGTACCGCAACTTTCTGGTGTTGGATTGGAAGGGCAAGGCGGCTGGGGTGTTCCTGGCCGAGATGGATCGCCAGATCGACTCGTTGAAGGATGCGGCCGAGGTGGCGTTGGCCAATGAGCGTCAGGCAAGTGTGGCCGCGTACAGCTTGCAGGACACCCAGGAGCGGTTGGCCGGGTTGGACCGGCAGTGGCAGGCGGCTGGCGGCGACAACCCGAGCCCGGCGACTGCGGTGGCGGCGGGTCCGCAGCGTGATCAGATCACGAGGTTGGCGCAGCAGGCGCTGGAGACCCATGCTCAGACTGTCGTCGACGCGAGCGAGAAACTGCTCCCCGCAGTCCGGTACCAGGTACCCAAAGACGATCGATGGGCCGATGGTCCGCCTGTTGTGCCCAGGGGCGGCTCGAATACTGGTCCCGGCTGGCCCTCCCGCCTGCCGGGTGTAGCGCCGAATCCGCCGGCCGAGGTCGCGGAGGCGTTGGCGGTGTTGGCTGGTGGGGTGGCTCCGGCGCCGACCCCGGTCGATGCCACGCTGCCGATCACATCCGATCCGGGTGCTGCGCCGCGGGGGCTTGGGGCGTGGTTTGTTGACACCCCGGCTGGGCGGGCGTTGCGCTACGGGGCGGTGATTGGCCTGCCACTACCGGAACCGCCGACCAGACCGACGGCTGTGCCGGGGCAGCGGCCGGGTGGTGCGACTGTCGATCCGCGTGGTGTGGCGGGTTCGCCGTTGCCGGGGGCGGGTTTCGGTGCACCGATCGGGGGTGTGCCCCGCCCGCAGCAGCCGCAGACGTACAAGGGGATGCGGGTTGCCCCACCGGGTGGGTTGGTTGGTCCGCGCCCAGCGGCGGCGGCTGGTGGGGGTGAGGTGCACACGACGGCGAATGGTTCGACGTTCACTGTGTCGAACAATGGCAACGCGGCTGGTGTCACGAAGTGGCCGACGACTCCGGTGGGGTGGGGTAAGAAGTTGCAACGCAAGCGGGGTCCGGATGATTTGTGGTCGGTGGCCGAGGGGGTTCCGCCGGTGATCTATCCGCCGCCGGAGCCGTATCATGATCCGGGTCCGGGTGTGTTCGGCATCGACCGGTGAAACGTATCGCCGTTCGGTTCTTCGCTGTTTGGGTGGTCGCGGGGCTGTTGGTCGGGCTCGCCCCGGCCCCGGTGTGGGCGGATAGCATCCGTGATCAGCAGTGGCATCTGGGTTTCCTCAACGTCGCTGAGGCGCACCGTTACAGCCAGGGTGAGGGGGTCACCGTCGCGGTGATCGACAGCGGTGTCGACGCCACCCACCCCGACCTGACCGGCAGCGTGCTGACCGGCACCGAGACGTTCGTCGGCGGCACCAGCGATGGGCACACCGACACCGACGGGCACGGCACTGGCATAGCTGGGTTGATCGCCGGACACGGCCACGGGCCCGGCAACAGCGCCGGGGTGTTGGGCATCGCCCCCAAGGCGAAGATCCTGCCGATCCGCACCACCAACGACATCGGCAGCGACCCCGCCGCAACCGCCCGCGGCCTTGACTACGCGGTGGCAAAGGGCGCCACGGTCATCTGTATCGCCCAGGGCGGTAGCGTCTCAGCGGAAGAGCAGCGCGCCGTCCGGGAGGCGCTTGCGGCCGGCGTCGTTATCGTCGCCGCCGCTGGCAACAAGCCCCTGGATCTGTTCGTGACCTACCCTGCGGCGTACCCAGGGGTTGTCGCAGCGGCCGGAGTCGACCTGAACGGCAACCACGCCGACGTCTCCGCCACCGGACCCGAGGTAATACTCGCCGCACCAGCCGTCAACGTAATGTCGGCCCGCCCGAACGCCAGCTACAACACCGGCACCGGGACCAGTGCCGCCACCGCGATCATTGCGGGTGCGGCGGCGCTGGTTCGCTCCCGGTACCCCAACCTCAGTGGTACCGAGGTCGTACGCCGGCTCACCGCCACCGCCACCGACAAGGGCGCACCCGGTCGGGACAAGGAGTACGGCTACGGCGTGCTCAACCTCGTCGACGCCCTCACCAAAGACATCCCCCCACCCAGCCCCAGTGCCCAGCCCAGCCCCACAGACAGCGCCGGAGCCACGGGGCCCGACACGAACCAACCGCACACCGCTCTCGCGATCGGCCTGATCAGCACCGGCGGCCTGATCCTGCTCACCACCATCGTGGCTGGCACGGTCTGGCTACGCCGCCGCCCGGCCGGATAGACGAGAGCGAGCCGTGCTCCTGTCGCATCGACCGGTGAGGCGCACCGCCGCCCGAATCGCCTCGCTGGGTGTGGTCGCCGCGCTGCTGGTCGGGGCCGCCCCGGCCCCGGCGTGGGGGGACAGCATCCGCGACCAGCAGTGGCACCTGAGTCTCCTCAACGTCGCCGAGGCACACCGCTACATCCAGGGTGAGGGCGTGACCGTTGCGATCGTCGGAGGTGGCGTCGACGCCACCCACCCCGACCTGACCGGCAACGTACTCACCGGGACCGAAACGTTTGACGGTGGCACCGGCGACGGGAAAACCGACACGGACGGCTACAGCACCGCCCTGGCCGGACTGATCGCAGGGCACGGCCACGGACCCGGCAACACCGCCGGGGTGCTCGGTATAGCCCCGAAAGCAAAGATTCTGCCGATCCGCACAAGCAAGGAGACATACAGCGACTACGCCGCGATCGTCCGCGGCATCGACTACGCCGTCGCTCACGGCGCCCAGGTCATCTGCATCGCGCTTGTTGGCAGCGAGTCGCACGACGAGCAGCGAGCGGTGGAGGCCGCACTGGCCGCCGACGTAGTCGTGGTCGCCGGGGTCGGCGACAATCCCCCGGCTCTGATCGTGGCCTACCCTGCCGCATATCCGGGGGTAGTGGCCGCCGCCGGAGTCGACCAGGACGGCAACCACGCCAGTGTCTCTGTCACCGGCACCGAGGTCGTGCTCGCCGCACCCGCAGTCAAGGTGCTGTCAACTGACACCGGAGGTGGGTACCGCATCGGCACCAGCACCAACTACGCCGCGGCGATCATCGCGGGCGCGGCCGCACTGGTCCGCTCCAGGTACCCCAGGCTCAGCGGTACCGAGGTCGTTCGCCGGCTCACCACCACCGCCTTGGACAAGGGCGTCGCCGGGCGCGACCCTCAGTACGGCTACGGCGTGGCCAACCTCGTCGACGCCCTCAACAAGGACGTCCCCCCGCTCCCATCGGCGTCGCCATCCGTGACCAGCACTGCTTCCGCAGATCAGCCCGCGGCGCTCCACAATGCCGTGGCTGCGGGGGGCAGCCTGGTCATCCTCCTCATCGTCGTGTGCACGTCCGTCCTCATGCTGCGCAGCGAACTCCGACGATGACGCGCTTCGAACTCGGCATCGACTACGGCACGTCGAACACCGTCGCGTTCCTGCGGTGGCCCCACGGTCGGGTCCGGCCGCTCATGTTCGACGGTTCGCCGCTGCTGTCATCCGCCGTGTACGCCGACCCCGCCGGTCATCTCCTGGTCGGCCGCGACGCGCTGCACAGCGCCCGGCTTGACCCGGTCCGCTTCGAACCCAATCCGAAGCGACATGCTCACGAGCACGAGATTCTCCTCGGTGAGCGTTCGGTGCCCCTGGTGGACATGATCGCGGCCACCCTGCAACGGATCGCCGACGAGGCGGTTCGCACGGCCGGGGCAATGCCCACGGCGGTGACCGTCACCTGCCCCGCGGCCTGGGCTGCGGTCCGCCGCGGCGTGCTGGTCGAGGCGGCGGTCAAGGCGGGGTTGCCCCGGCCAGCGCTGGTACAGGAGCCGGTCGCGGCGGCAGCCTACTTCGCCTCGATGCTGGGACAGCGGTTCGCGGTCGGACAGCTGATCATTGTGTACGACCTGGGTGCGGGCACGTTCGACGTCAGCGCCGTGCGGCGTACCCCCGACGGTTTCACCATCGAGATCGTCGACGGACTCTCGGACTTCGGTGGCCTCGATCTGGACGACATCGTGGTGAAAAGGGTCGGCACCGCACTGGCCGCTGGCGACCCAACGGCCTGGCTGCGGCTCACCGCACCGGATTCGGCTGCCGACCAACGCCATTTCCTCGCCCTCTGGGAGGATGCCCGCGGGGCCAAGGAGATGCTTTCCCGTCAGTCCAGTGCGCGGCTGTACGTTGCGCTGCTGGACCGTGACGCGGTGGTCGGGCGCGAGGAGTTCGAGGCGGCGGCGGCGCCTGCGCTCCGACGGGCGACCCGCCTCACCCTGGAGGTGATCCGCAAGGCGGACGCGGACCAGCGGGATCTCGCCGGAGTGTTCCTGGTCGGCGGCTCGTCGCGGATACCGCTCGTCGCCACCGCGCTGCACCGGGCGACCGGGATCGCGCCGACGGTGCTGGAACAGCCCGAACTGGTGGTAGCCGAGGGAGCATTGCACGCCGTACGCATGGCGCAGGCGGCAAACCGCGCGCCACAGGTTCCCTCCCCCTGGCCGTGGCACTCCGCCGCGGCTCCCGCCCGCCCGCCGGAGGCAGCCTCTGCACCCCTGGTGCCCACCCGGCACGTCAGGCAATGGCCGGTGCATTCCGCCCGCCGCGCGGGGGAGCTATGGCGGCCCGTGATGCTGGGATTGACGCCGTTGGCCTTGACGGCGCTGCTCTCCTTCATCACCGTCGTCCCGCTCGCCGTCTCGGTCCAACTGTTCGTCTCGGCCGCCTGGTGGGTGTCCATTGTGGTCGCGGGGCCGGCCGGAGCTGTCACGTTCGCCCTCAGGATGCGCTGGTTCCCGAGGTGCGGCACCAGCTTCATCGCCCGGCAACAGGGGATGTGGGTAGCCGGCACAATCCTGGTGACGCTCGGCGTGGTAGCTACCCCAGCAATCTGGGGCGTCGACGTGCTCTACGGGTACTTCACCACCTTCACCAGCCGACGCGAGTACCTGTGGCCGGGGAACACTGCAGTTCAGCTCATCGTGGTTGTCGGCGTGTGCATGGTGGCGCCGGGAATCCTCCTCCTGAGCATCACGGGGCGCCCGCGGCTCACGGTCGACGAGAACGGCCTGACCTTCCAACCCGACTACATGCGGGTGTACCAGCTTCAATGGGTGGAAATCGCCAGAACCAAGGTGCGACTTTCCGACGGAGGCACGCTGTCCATGTTGCTCGCGCGGCCGATTCGGGGGTCCTGGACCACCACCGACCCGCAGTTGCAGCACATCTGGCGGCCGGAGCTGAACGTATTCGTGATGGAGCTGGGGGGCATGGCCGGAGTCGATCCGCACAGCGTCACGGCCGCGATCAGCAGGTGGGCCCCGACCCTGCCCGGCGCGCCGACCAGCGCATAGCGCTCGCTTCGCGATCAAGAAGTGGCCGGCAGGCCCGCGCGGGCAACCGCCCAGGGAGTACTGCGGGGCGGAGAGGTCTCAGCTTGTTCGATAAAGTGCCACAACGTACGCTCTGCACGTGACTGCTTGGCCGAGGGTTAGACTTCGCAAACGGTTGCTATCAGGACGAACGCCCGGATAATGGTCGCGCCGACCGAGACACGCGTGGGACGTAGTAGTACCCCATCGTCGCCCAATCGGCGAGGCTGTACGCGCGGCGGTGCACGCCGAGGGCGTACCGGGGAGGTTGATCGATGAGCTTGATGGAGTTGAGTCAGGTCGCGTGGCAGCACGTCGCGCACGCGGTGGACTTCCTCGGCTATGCCCCGGACCCCACCCCCACGACCACAGTCGGCCCTGCTCCCAAGACCATCAACACCCAGGCCGTCATCGGGTTCGTCACCGAGAAGATCGCACCGATCCTGCTCGCTGCGCTCGGCGTCATCTTCATCGGGCGGGCCAGCAAGGGCGAGGTGTCCCGGGTGATGACCAGTTCGGCGATCGCCATCATCGGCCTCGCGTTCATCGCCGGCGGGGTTGCGCTCTTCGCCTTCGGCTCAGCCCTGGTCGCACTGATGTTCCAGTAAGCCGGCAGCAGGCACACCCCCCGACGATTGCCCGACGACGAGTAGGCGACGAGTAGGCGACGATGCGGCTGCGTACCGACGACGACATCTACCGGGCCCGCCTGGTGTACCTGGGCCCGCCCGGGTACACCCTGCCGATCCAACTCTCCTATGCGCACTACGGGCTCTTCGTCGTACTCGTGCCGTTATTTATGTTCGTGCATTATCTGTTCACCCGTCAGGTTGACCTCTTTCCCGCGTGGGAGATCGCGCTCGCCATGGTCGGCACGTCGCTCGTCTTCCGGTACGTCGACCCGGACCGCCCCGCTCGGATGGTCATCCGCACCGCGCTCACCGACTGGCGGCACACCCGCGAGCCCCGGCACGAGCAGC
>JGI1358J11329_10004042_pt1 | contig 10669 bp, 9 predicted proteins | sample Subgroupgradi54m_FD_11329 | JGI IMG/M metagenome (IMG submission 11329)
AGCTCACACAAGAATTTGTCGACCGTGCAATCGAGATCTCAAAGCGCGCAATGGCTGCTTCACCATTTCAGCTTGCCGATATCAACGAAGTTATCTTAGTTGGTGGACAGACGCGCATGCCTGCACTCCAGAAAGCAGTAGAAGCATATTTCGGCAAGAAACCCAACATGACGGTGAATCCTGATGAAGTCGTTGCACTCGGTGCCGCAATTCAGGGTGGAATTCTTCAGGGTGATGTGCATGATATTTTATTGCTTGATGTGATTCCTCTTTCGATTGGTATTGAAACACTCGGTGGTGTTGGAACAAAACTTATCGAAAAAAACACAACGATTCCTGCATCACGTTCGCAAATCTTCTCGACCGCCGCAGACAATCAAACATCAGTTGATGTGCGCATCTTTCAAGGTGAGCGCCCAATGTTTGACGACAATAAATCACTTGGGCGATTCGTGCTTGAAGGAATTCCTCCTGCCCCACGCGGTATGCCACAAGTGGAGATCACCCTCGACATTGACGCAAATGGAATCCTTAATGTTAAAGCAAAAGAAAAGACCTCCGGAAAGGAGCAGTCCATTCGCATCGAAGCAAGCTCGTCACTTTCAAAAGACGATATTGAGCGTATGAAGAAAGAGGCAGAGCTTCACGCCGAAGAAGACAAGAAGAAGCAAGAAGCAATCGAAGTGAAGAATGCTGCGGAAAGCACCCTTTATACCGCCGAGAAAGCATTGCGTGATAATGCAGACAAAATTTCTGCAGAAATAAAAACCGATGTCGAAGCAAAGAGTGAAGATTTGAAGAAGGTAAAAGATGGTACCGACATGGAGGCAGTAAAGAAAGCAACCGAGGCACTTTCACTTGCAATGCAAAAGATTGGTGAGGAAATGGCGAAGCAAGGAAATGCTGATGCAGCAGGCGCAACTCCTCCTCCCAACCCTGAAAATCCCGAAGCAGGTGCAGGAGGGGAAGCAGGCACAGGAACCGTTCACGATGTTTAGCTATACTGTGAGAAAATATCCGTCAGAAAGACGGATTTTTCTTATTTACTCAAAGCCTAATTTACGGTAAAGTACTCCCATGGCAAAAGATTTTTACGAAACACTGGGAGTGAAAAAGGACGCTGGAAAAGATGAGATAAAGAAGGCTTTTTATAAGCAAGCTCACAAATACCACCCCGATAAAAAAGAGGGGAATGAAGCAAAATTTAAAGAGGTGAATGAAGCTTATCAAGTACTTTCTGACGACACAAAACGTAAACAATACGATACTTACGGCTCAGCAGGCCCGGGAGGTGCAGGAGGATTCGATTCGTCAGGATTTTCCGGTGGCTTTGAAGGTGTCGATTTGAACGATATTTTTGGAGACTTTTTTGGCGGAGGTTTTGGTGGCAGCAGAGGAGGGCAACAGGTTGAGCGCGGGAATGATATTCAAGTTGACATTGAACTTACTTTTGAAGAAAGTATTTTTGGTGTTACGCGCAATATTACGCTTGGTAAAACTTGTGCCTGCGAGACCTGTCATGGCTCCGGAGCAAAACCAGGAACCAAGTTAAAAAAATGCACCACATGTGACGGCAAGGGCAAAAAAACTGAGATGCGTCGTTCATTTCTTGGAACATTTCAAACAACCGTCACTTGCAGTACTTGTCACGGCAAAGGCGAGATTCCTGAAGAAAAATGTAAAACATGCAATGGGCAAGGAGTCTATCGCAAGCAAGAAGCAATTGAAATTCCCGTACCCAAAGGGATTCAAAGCGCTGAAACACTCCGTATGAGTGGGAAGGGTGAGGCGGTGGCACACGGTGTCTCCGGTGACCTCTATGTGCGTATCCACGTGAAGCCCCACAAAGTGTATCGTCGCGAAGGTGCAAATCTCATCATGACACTTGAAGTAAAAACTTCCGAAGCAATTCTTGGTGCAACACATACCATTTACGCACTTGACGGAAAACCTGTTGAAGTAAAAATTCCTGCAGGACTTCAGTCAGGAGATACGCTCCGGCTCAAAGATCGCGGTGTCCCTACTACATCACGGAGCAAGGCAGGAGACATCCTCATTCATGTGCGCATCAAAACTCCAACAAAAATCTCAAACAAAGCAAAAAAACTCATCGAAGAACTGCAACAAGAGGGGATATAAATTCTTATCCCCTTGGGAGAAGCCAGAAAGTAACGTAAAATTGGCATAGATTATTCTTTTACATTTATGAAAGGAGTGTGATATGCACATCACAACTCTTCCTATTCAACACTTACGTACTCCATCGGTATCCTTACTCATCTACAGAGGAAAACATATCGGCACTGATCAATGGCTCGACCCCGCGTTGCAACAAAAAACTGAGGAATTGCGACAGTCTTATAATCGCTATGGGAATGTTCCTTCATTTGATTCATTTGATAAAAATGCGGCAATATATCTCGCCTGTACCGAGTATCGCCATAAATCGGGGCTCTTGCTCGATGAGTGGCTTTCCGCGCGTTTTATATTTGCCGATCATGCGCTTACTCCAAATGAGCTTCATGAACTTTTACAGTGTCTTTATCACGATCAGCCTGTTATTGAAATCCTTAGAACTCCCACTGCAGTGACACAACCTGAGCATATTGCAATTGTTTCGCGTATTTGCGGTTCAAGCGGAAAGTTTATTACCGTAGATAATTGCCCCACTGTTCCATTGGTGCAAAAATCTCAGACTCAACTTCGCTATACGGCATATGCATTTGCATTTATGATTAAGCAATTTCTTGATGATTATCACTCGTGGAAAGATATTCAATTTATTGTCGGATTGTTTCGTAATGAATTAATCACGAAATCATTAACGATACAAACAGAAGCGAAGCCACTTCCCACTTTTCATCACGGAGTAACACTTTTTCCCGATGCACCACTTGATGCACTGCGCATAGACCGCGATATTGCAGCATATAATTTTCCGGCCTATTTTTTTAATACTGACTCACTCAATCTCATGCTTCAAGGACTCATCACCGATGGGCAACTTAGTCAACACAGTGTTGCCTCCCACCTCAAAAACCCTGAACAGATTATCCATCTGATGAAAGGGGAGACACTCTCTTATCGAGAGTTTTGTAACATGGGACCGCTTTTTACCAGATGCGGATCAATTCCCAGCTCACTGATGAGTGGGGAAGAATTACGGGCAATGATTGTTGAAAAAGTTCCTGATGGTCCGGAATTTCGCGTACTTAAAATCAGGCAATGGGAAGAGGAATTCATGGAGCTTATCGCCACGATTGTTAACACCGGAGCCTAGCAGCTCTGGTGTTTTTTTGAAATCTTGTGTGCACTATTTCAGTGATGAGTAAAATATTTTTTTACTTGCTCCCATTGCGGACTTTTTTATTTCCCGCTTGAGCTCTTTTGGTAAAAAGATTTTCTTGTTCAACTCTGAAAGTGGCACCCAATGAAAAGATAGATATTTGACGCGTGAATCAATTTTTTCTTTTTTTTGAATTTTTACAAAGAAAATAAAATTTATTTCATGTTGAATTTTTTCTTTGCCCCATTGATGCTCAAAAATCATGAACAAATTTTTGACCGTTACGGAAACTCCTGTTTCCTCAATAAATTCACGTTTAAGCGCAGTCATGGCGGATTCATTTCGCTCAATATGACCTCCAGGTAAAAAGTAATAATTGAGTTTTTTCTGATAAGCGAGAAGTATTTTATCTCCATCTAAACAAATTCCTCGAGCAATATTATGTATCATAAATAAAAATTATTTTTTCATAAAATGAGGAGCGATGATCTTAATGAGTTCAATATACTCCTTGCTATTGGTAATTCCATATTCTTGAAAAATTTGTAAAGTTTTGAAATCTTCCTCCTGCCACAAATGTTGCGTTGAAAGACTTGCCTGAAACGCAAACCAAAGATCATCTTCTTGTGCGGCTGTTGCAGAAACATCAGGAAGCACGTATAAGCTCACCCTATTTAAACCCGCCGCATAACCTGCTTCAAGTATTGTCCCGTAAGAGAGTGTGTTTATTATCGCAACAACGATATCAGAATTTTCAATTTTCATCTTTACCATTTCCCACACATCAAGTGGATTAAGATCTTCAGGAAGATTATTTACCGTCAAGCCTCCTTCTTGATTTAATGGTCGGAGTGTCCATGAACCACTTTGAATATAATTTGGGTAATGAATTTCTTTTTCTTGATAAATTTGTTTTAAGTCTTGCGCAGTATGTTCAGGTCGGATGTTTATTATTTCTTCTTGGTTTTGATTAGTAGGAATACGCCTCGCAAAATATAATTTTCTTTTTGGCGACATCTCTTGTTGCTCTAACGACATTGCATCGACAGGTTTTTCATTCATTTTAAAATAATAACAGTTTTTCACTTTCTCGACTATTATCTCTGTTTCGTGTAATAATAGAGAGGAAGTTTTTTATTGAACATTTTTTTCTTTATCTTATGCAACACCAACATCCTCGTTTATCAAACAAGCCTCTTTTGTTTGACGCAAAAGAAGCACACGAAGCGGGGATTGTTACTTATGATAAAGAGGGTACGGTAACACTAAGGCTTGAGGATGGCGCAAAATATATTATCCCTTCTCATGCGCAATTCGATCTCACCCAAGGGACAATTTTTGGATTGAATGAACGACTCACCAACGCGGCAACTTCACCAAAGATGGAAGGAGGTAACAAAACACTGCGTGAACTTTTTAATGAGGAGTGGAAATCCTACGAAGGAGCAATTGAAAATAGTGCGGGAAATAATTTTTCCTATGGTATCTATGCATACTACCCGAAGGAGGGTCATCTTGTGCGCTACTGTCCGAAATTTTGGCATCATGTTGTAGCGACTGCATCAAGCTCAATGCTTGTCACTGATCCAGAATATACAAAGAGTTGGAGAGAGGTGCGTGAAATTCTTGGAAAGACAACGCTTGCCATCGCAGGGGCAAGTGTGGGGAACAATGTGACCCATGCCGCAGTGATGGACATCCGTCCCGAGCACATAAAAATTGCCGATAAGAGTCGTTATAAAATGGAGAACATCAATCGTGTGCGACTTAGCTATGCAGACATTGTTGAGTCAAACACCTCTCGTGTCGACCCTACACAATCACTCTTGCGCAACAAGGCACTCGTCACCGCAAGTCAGCTCTACACCATTGATCCATTCATCAATGTGTACACGTATGAAAATGGTATCGACCAAGAATCACTGCAAACATTTTTTGATGGAGATAAGGCGGGTGAACCAAAAGCAGATATGATTATCGAAGAAGTTGATGACCCGCGCATCAAGATTCTCTTGCGTCATGAAGCGCGAAAACGGGGAATTCCACTACTCATGGTGAGCGACCTCGGCTCTTCGGTGCAAATTGATATTCTTCGTTACGACAAAGATCGCACACTTCCACTCACTTATGGAAACAGTGACGATATACTCGAGCAAAGCATGGAAGAAGTATACCAACACCCTGGGGATCGCACGCGTTTTTATCATTTTGTTGATGAGCTTATTGGAAAAAATTATCGTACTGACGAACTTGGGCGTATTATTGAAAATAAGCTCGAAATCCCCACTTCGACAATCATCCCACAGCTTGGTTCAACTGCAATGGTTGCGGGGGGCATACTCGCAGAAGCAATTGCACGTATTCGACTTGGGCATAAATATCCCGAGCGTGTCCATTTTAATAAAAAAACATTTGCAGTAACCTCCTTTGGAAAAATATATTAGCAAGGTTTTTCATTGAGCAATATTGCCTCCATTGGTTGTCGAGGAGAGTGAGGACGCTCCATTTTTACTTGTTCATCCTTGAGATATCCAATACGAAATACTGTGGTGAGTGAATCGGCAATTCCCAATGTTGACGCAAAAATTCGCTTCACTAATCGCACCTCAACAATCCCTGCGTGCACTGCATAAGAAATATTTGACCCTTCAAGAGTGAGAAATATGCGCTCCATTGCACGACCTGTCGCAATCCACCCGGAAATATCATCATGGGGAGCGGTAATAAATAAAACTGCAGGAGATTTTTCAAAACCTACTTTGCCACCAAGTGCGAATCGCAACATATCCTCCGGCTCAAGAGGTATTTTCCCCACAAGTCCCTCATGGATACGCTTTGCCTGAATATCGTCGAGGCCAAAAGTGTTTCCGGGCATACCAAGCATATTTTCAGTTTCGTTAGGAAGAAGCCATTCACCTAACTCGCGCGCAAAAAGTGGGGAATTAAGCGCATACCCATCAGCTTGAGCTTGAAATTCGCTAAGTGTAAGTTTTGTTGTTTTGTCTTCGACAACATGAAGAGTAACTCCAAACTTTGATGCATCTAAAGTGAGCTGCCTCAAAATTGAAGGAGGAATTTCTTTATCGGGATCAAACTCTGCACGCATGGTCATTCTTTTTTGCATCACCTTTAATATATCTGCCTGATGATCGTTGACTCGTCCTTTATTAAAAGAAATTTCTGCGAGAGTAACAAGTGCATCATCTGCAACTTCATCAAGAAGAGGGGTGACCTGCTCTCCGGTAACACGAAAATATTTTATTGTGCTCTCAAGCCCGCACACTTCACCTGCACGAACAATATTTTCAATTGCGCACCCAATACTAATGACCGCCTGACGCCCCGTAGGGTCTGATTCGAGCAAAACAAGGTGGCGATCCAGTACAACGCTTATCGTTTGCGTTTTTTCATCGCAATAAAATTTCCACGGTTGAGTGTTGTGTGAACTGGGAGCAAGATGTCCAAGAAGTGCGAGAATTTTGAGACGTAAATTCCAGGAAAGAGCAGTAAATTCCTCTAAAGAGGGGAGCTTGGTATTCCAAAGTTCAAGATATTTTTTATTTACGTGCATGTGTAAAATTACTTATAGCCAGGGCATGCACAAACGGATGATATTCGTGTTTTTCCACCCGAGTGATTTCGGAGAAGCTGTACGTGCTGGTACCGCTTCCCGAAGCGCTTGGGAGAAAAACATGAAGGTCGCCGTTTGTGCATGCCCTATTATAGCCAATCATCATTTGCCAGTGTATCATTAAGTATGTAATTTCTAAAGAAGAAATATGGACACACTTAACCTTGAAATACTCCTCGGCATAGTAGCATTTTTCATAAATACATTTCTTGGTATTATTATTTTTTTGCGCAACCGCACAAGTTGGACAAATCGCTTTTTCTTTTTGTTGGTGCTACTCATTGATGCTTATATTGTCACCAATTTTATCTCACTACACCCCAATGTAGTGAGATCAAGCAATCAACTTTTCTGGATACGCATAGTGATGTTTGTCTGCTCATTTATTGGACCGACGCTCCTCTTCTTCGTGCACACATTTCCGGGTAAAGTGTTTCAAATGAAGAAGCGCTACAGTCTACCGATACTTTGTCTCATGTTGACCTCTGCAGCACTCTCGCTTTCTCCTTATGTTTTTAGTAGCCTTGAATACGTAAGTGGACAACCCATCCCCACGGCAGGTCAAGGAATTCCTATTTTTGGCATAGATTTTGTTGGTCTTTTTCTTGCGAGTTTTGTCGTACTTGGGTTTAAACTCTGGCGTGCCAGTGGTATTAATCGCGTACAATTAACCACCGTTGCTGTTGGTGTTGCGCTCTCTTTTTCTTTAATGGGAATATCGACAGTCATTTCAGTGGCGATTCTTCACTCTTCGTCATTTGTTTTTCTTGGACCTATATATACCGTACTATTGATGGCTGCAATTGCCTACGCCATTATGAAATACCGCCTCTTCAATATAAAAATTCTCGCAACAGAACTTTTTGTACTTATCATTGGACTCCTCTACGCGGCAAAAGTTTTTGCTTCCCCCACAAAAACAGAGCGCGCAATGGATATATTTATTCTCTTCCTCACTGCAATTTTTGGAGCGCTCCTTATTCGTAGCGTTAAGAAAGAAGTGCGCATCCGTGAAGAGATCAACTTACTTGCCGATCGGCTTGCCGATGCAAATCAGGAACTCGGATACAAAAACACGCAACTGCGTATTATGGATCAGCAAAAAAGCGAGTTTGTTTCCATTGCCTCACATCAACTCCGCACCCCGCTGACTGCAATTAAAGGGTACACCTCGATGCTGCTCGAAGACTCGTTTGGTAAATTAACCGATGAGCAGCGCACACCCGTTCAAAAAATATTTCTTTCTTCTGAGCGCATGGTCGAAATGGTTGCTGACTTCTTAAATGTTTCAAAAATTGAACAAGGGGAAATGGTCTATGCGTTTTCTGTTGTTGACATCGGAATCCTGCTAACCGAAATGACCGAAGAATTTACCCACACCGCAACAAAGAAAGGACTCACGCTCAAGTTGCTCAAGGAACCAAAGAAAGGCGAGTTTATTGTCTTTGCCGATGAAGGGAAAGTCCGCCAAATTTTTTCAAATCTCCTCGATAATGCAATTAAATATACTGAGAAAGGTTGGATTACGCTTGATATAAAAGAAAACAAGGCAACAAAAATGATTACCGTGAGCATTGCCGACAGTGGAGTCGGACTTTCTCCCGACGATATCCTCCACTTATTTGGGAAATTTGCCCGTGGTTCACAAGGGCAACGACAAAACACTGGTGGCTCAGGACTTGGACTTTATGTTGTACGCAAGATGCTTGAAGCGCAGCACGGTACCATCCGCGTTGATTCTCCCGGACTCGAGAAAGGCTCCACCTTCACCATCGAACTCCCCGAAGGCATGCAAAGTGCCTACGCAACAAAAAAATAGACTTACAAAAAAGCCCTACCAAAATCTGCGTTTTCTGCTAGAATTCCTTAGATGACCGGAAAAGAAAATATTGTACTTACGGGGGATAGACCCACGGGAAGGCTCCATTTAGGGCATTACGTCGGATCAATCCAAAATCGCTTGAAACTTCAAGAAGAGGGTTCGGCTTTTTTCTATATGATTGCCGATGTTCAAGCACTCACCGACAATGCACATAACCCCGAGAAAGTGCGTGCCAGCGTTCTTGAGGTCGCACTCGACAATCTCGCTTGTGGCACCGACCCCACAAAGACCACGATGTTCATTCAGTCTGAAGTACCCGAAATTGCCGAACTCACTATTTTCTTTTTGAATCTCGTTACCGTTTCTCGTCTCAAACAAAACCCAACAGTAAAAACAGAAATCAAACAAAAAGGCTTCGGCGAAAGTGTCCCCGCAGGATTTCTCATGTACCCCGTCTCGCAAGCGGCGGATATTCTCACTTTTCACGCGACACAAATTCCGGTAGGCGAAGACCAGCTTCCCGTACTTGAGCAAACCAATGAGATTGTCGACTCATTCAATCGCATTTATGGAAAGACATTCGAACGCGTGAAGCCATTACTCTCTGCACATACGCGCCTTATTGGCACCGACGGCAAAGCAAAAATGTCCAAGTCTATCGGCAATACAATCTATCTTGCTGACACTCAAAAAGAAATTGAGCAAAAAGTAATGATGATGTACACCGACCCCAACCACATTCATGTCAGTGACCCTGGAGAGGTGAAGGGGAACGTCGTCTTTAGCTATCTCGATGTTTTTGACCCTAACCATGAAGAGCTCGCCGAACTGAAGAAGCACTACAAGAAAGGCGGTCTCGGTGATGTCATTATAAAGAAACGTCTCGCAAAGATTCTTAATGAATTAATCGTCCCAATTCGCGAACGTCGGGAGGTGCTCGCAAGAGATCCCAAAAAGATAATGGATATTCTCGAAGCAGGAACAAAAGAAGCACGCAAGACGGCACAAAAAACACTCGAGGAAGTAAAAACAAAAATGAAGATTAACTATTTCGCACAATAAATATTATGACACGCACACACATTGGCACACTTAAAGAAAAAATCGGTGAAGAAGTCACGCTCATGGGATGGGTGGATATTCGTCGCGATCAAGGGAAGCTTATTTTCATTGATTTTCGGGACGCATCCGGAAAAGTGCAGATGGTTGCACTTCCGTTCCATAAAGAAGCACATGCCTCTGCAAGTATGGTACGCCCCGAGTGGGTGCTCGAGGTCACTGGCAAAGTGAACGCACGCCCCGAAAAGAACATCAATGCAAACGAAATGAATGGTACTGTTGAGATTGAGATACTCGCCGTCACTGTTTTGAACGAAGCGGAAACCCCCGTCTTTGATATTCGCGGAGAGGGGACGGAGATTGGCGAAGAAGTGCGCCTGAAGCACCGCTATCTTGACCTGCGCCGACCACGATTGCAAAAAAATATTCGTAACCGCCACAAGGTACTGCAACTCATTCGCAACTGGCTCACTGAAAAAGATTTTATTGAAATTGAAACACCGCTCCTTGCCGCATCAACTCCTGAAGGTTCGCGCGACTATATTGTGCCTTCACGTCTTGAGCAGGGAAAATTTTATGCACTTCCGCAATCACCACAGCAGTTCAAACAGCTACTCATGACCGCAGGGATGGAACGCTACTTCCAAGTGGCGCGCTGTATGCGCGACGAAGACACGCGTGGTGATCGCCAGCCGGAATTCACCCAGCTTGATATGGAAATGAGTTTTGTAAGCCAAGAAGAGGTTATACAGATGAATGAAGCCCTGCTCATTAAAGTGGTACAAACGCTTTATCCGGAAAAACGTATTCAGCAGATTCCATTTCCTCGTCTTACTTATAACGAAGCGATGGAAAAATACGGCAACGACAA
>JGI1358J11329_10004043_pt1 | contig 10665 bp, 11 predicted proteins | sample Subgroupgradi54m_FD_11329 | JGI IMG/M metagenome (IMG submission 11329)
CCGGATTGTTTGACACCGCCGAAGGGGCTGATTTCGTTGGACATCTGGCCGGTGTTGACGCCGACCATGCCGTATTCGAGCGCTTCGGCGACACGCCAGACACGGCTGATATCGCGCGCGTAGAAGTAGGCGGCGAGGCCGTAGTCGGTGTCGTTGGCCTGGTAGATGACTTCAGCTTCGCTGTCGAAACGCATCACGGCGGCGACCGGGCCGAAGGTTTCTTCACGCATGATGTGCATGTCAGGGTTGACGTCGGCGAGTACGGTCGGCTGGAAGAAGCGCGGGCCGTTTGCGTCGCGCGCACCCCCCACGGTGACGCGTGCGCCTTTTTCAATCGCATCGCTGACATGGCGCTGCACTTTTGCGACGGCAGCATCGTCGATCAGTGGGCCGATCTGGGTGCTGGGGGCGAAGCCATTGCCGACGTGCAGTTGCGCCACGCGCGCTGAATATTTTTCGACGAAGGCCTCGTACAGCGTGGTGTGCACATAGAAACGGTTGGTGCAAATGCAGGTTTGCCCGGCGTTGCGATATTTCGATTGCACGGCGCCCTCCACGGCGGCGTAGAGGTCGGCATCATCAAAGACAATAAAGGGGGCGTGGCCGCCGAGTTCGAGCGAAAGTTTCTTGATCGTCGGGGCGGATTGCTGCATCAGGATGCGGCCGACTTCGGTGGAGCCGGTGAAGGTGAGCTTGCGCACGATCGGGCTGGCGCACAGGGTCTTGCCAACCGCGATGGATTGTTCGGCATCGGCGGTGAGTACATTGAGCACACCCGCCGGAATCCCTGCGCGGTGCGCCAGCTCGGCCAGTGCCAGCGCGGACAGCGGTGTTTGTTCGGCTGGTTTGATGAGGATGGTGCAACCGGCGGCCAGCGCGGGGGCAATCTTGCGCGTGATCATGGCCATCGGGAAATTCCATGGCGTGATGGCGGCGCAGACACCCACCGGCTGTTTCAATACCAGCAAGCGACGGTCGCTGGCCGGGCTGGCGAGCACGTCGCCCTCAATGCGCTTGGCTTCTTCGGCAAACCATTCCACGAACGATGCGCCGTAGGTGATCTCGCCAAGCGCCTCGGCAAACGGTTTGCCCTGTTCGGCGGTCATGAGGGTGGCGAGATCTTGTTGGTGTTCCAGGATTAGCTGATACCAGTTGCGCAGAAAGAAGGCGCGCTTGCGCGCTGGCAACGCGCGCCAGGCGGGCCAGGCGGCGTTGGCAGCGTCGATCGCCTGTTCTGTCGCTACCACACCAAGATTGGCGACCTGCGCCAGCAGCGTGCCGTCGGCAGGATTGTGGATCGGAAAGTGGGCGTCTGTATCAACCCATTGCCCGTTGATGTAAGCATGGGTGCGCAACAGCGCGGGATCGTTCAGGCGGTAGGGGAAGGGAATTGTCATGACGGTTTTCTTGCAAGGCAATGGACTTGAGTCTAGTCGATTTTCTGGCGCGCTGTCGCCGCATGTGGTCGCATTGTTTTTGTCATACTGGCAGGGCAAAATATCGCCCTGGCCCACCCGGGAATTACCGCAGCTTTCATTTTTTCAGGAGCGCATCATGAACATCACCATGTACACGGCTTCCATCCCAACGCTCAAGCACATGCTGGGTAACCTCAGTGCGATACTGACCAAAGCGGAGCAGCATGCGGCGGCGAAAAAAATCGACCCGTCTGTATTGATTGGCGCACGCCTGTACCCGGACATGTTTCCGCTGGCGCGGCAGGTGCAGATCGCTTGCGACCAGGCGAAAGGGTGCGCGGCGCGACTGGCCGGGATTGAGGTGCCGAAATACGAAGACAAGGAAAACAGTTTTCCCGAGTTGCAGGCGCGGATTGCCAAGACGATTGATTTTGTCAGCAGCATTCCTTCGGCCGAGATCGACGACAGTGAAATGCGTGAGATCGAGTTGCAGGCGGGTGGCAAGACGTTCCAGTTCAAGGGCCAGGACTATCTGGCGCACTGGGTGTTTCCGAATTTTTATTTTCACCTGACGACGACTTACGCCATCCTCCGGCATAACGGCGTGGAGCTTGGTAAAGCGGACTTTCTGGGCGGCAGATCAGTTGATTACTGAGTGGCCCTTAACTGGCCCAGCATTTCATGAACATCGTGCGTCATGATGGCGAGGAAGCTGGCGAGGGCGATATAGTAAATGCCGTAAGTCAATTTTGTTTCCAGACTGACCTTGTAATAGGCAATGTTCTCCGGCGCATTCGGATCGTACTTCCAGGCTTTCCACACCTGTGGCGCGGCAAGGATGGCGAGCAATATCAGGATTGGACTGGGGCGCCAGAAAAATACCGCGAGCAAGATCGGCACACCGACCAGCCAGATTTTCGGACTGAGGACGGCGGTAATGCGGCCGCCATCGAAGGGTGACAGTGGAATCAGATTGAACAGGTTGAGAAAGAAACCGGAATAGGACAGCGCCAGCAACAGATTACTGTTTTCATTACGCGCCAGAAAATAACAGGCCAGTGCGCCCAGCGTTCCCACCAGCGGCCCGGCCAGTCCGACGTAGGCTTCGGTCTCGACATCGTGCGGCAGCTCTTTCATCTCGATCCATGCGCCGACGAAGGGAATGAAGGTCGGCGCGCCGACCTTCAAACCGCGCTGCCGCGCGGCGAGGTAATGGCCCATCTCGTGAATGAACAGAAGCACCACAAAGCCTACCGCGTAAGGCCAGCCAAAAATGAAGGCGTACGCCACCACCGACAGCAACATCGTGCCGCCGGTGGTGAGTACCTTGCCCAGCTTGACGGTGCTGAACAGCAGGAACAGGAGTTTCATTTTTCTGAGGCGCGTGATCGCGGCTGATTACGATTCCTTATCACGCCCGAACCATTTCTTGATGCCGTACAGCACGCCCGCCCCAGCCAGCAGAATCGCCTTGAAGAATTTTGCGAAGAAGGCGGCCATCAGCGCAAACATGCCCAGCTTCTTGGCGGCCACGCCGGTGATCAATGCGGCCAGACCATATTCGGCGATCTTGTCGGTGGATGCGTTGAAGTCGGCATATCCTTTCCCGCCATTGAATTCGAGCGCCGCCAGCAGTTCGTGCGTGGCCGGTTTGTATTGCGCGACCAAGCTCTGATCGGTAATCATGTTCATGCTGATGTAACCTTCCCGGCCGAGCACGTAGGTGTTGTAGTTAACGCCGGGCGCATTGTCTGCCACGCCCTTGTCCTTGACGCCAATCGACCATACCATCCGATGTGTCGTTGCGTCATACGCCGGTTTTTCAACCCAACCGGTCAGTTCGATTTCCGTGATGCCGGCTTGCTTTCTCGCTTCATTCCCGGCTTCGGTGCCTTCCAGCAAACTCTTGTACAGATCGTCGGCATTCCATTCCCGGGCGTCGTCATCCTTGATATAGCCGGACTTTTCATACTTCACCACCACCATCCATTGCGCATTGTCGAGTGGCAGCACCAGTCCGAGCAAACGCTCATCGGCATGGTTGCCGAGCGCGCGCATCAGCCGCGTGGCGGTCGGATTGGGGACGAAGCCATACCCCTTGGGCAGCTTCAGTATCGCCTGATCGGTCAATGTGATGGGCGCTGGCCCGCTCTGCAAGGCCGTTCCAACTTCCTTGAAAGCCGCGTCCAGTTCCGCCTGTGCATTTGGATTCATGGCGTGCGCGCCCACAGCGCACAGCGCCAGCAAGATGGTCAACGATAATTGTCTGATACGTTGCTGCATGTTTCCCCCGGCCTTGTGGTGTGAATGAGTTTGATGATTGAGTTCGATGATTGAGTTAGATTGCGCAGGCAATCACCCGCAGCATAATCTGGCGGCGATTGCTTAGGCAAGCCGGGGAGCGTGGAGTGTGGGGAATGTGGAGCCGCGCCGGCGGCATGTGGCCGCCGTGCACAAATTCTCGACGTTTCAGAAAGACAAAGGGCCTAGCCGAAGCTAGACCCCTTGATTTGTTTGGTAGGCCGTGCGTGATTCGAACACGCGACCAACGGATTAAAAGTCCGCTGCTCTACCGGCTGAGCTAACGACCCAAATACACTTGGCACATCAATCTACTGCGCGATCCGATCTCGAATCTGCGGTGCTCAGCGTATAAGTCATACGCTTCCGCTTCCTCAATTCGACCTCAGATCGCTCGCTACGATTGCTGTGCCATGTGTTTCGATTCACGATCTGAACCGAAGCCCGCAATTCTAGGCGAACAGACTATCCCCTGTCAAACTGGCGCTACGCCGCTGACGATACGCCGCGTTGATAGCGGGTGGGGTCGGGAAGGCCCGCATTGGCGAAGCCTGCGCGGCGCAGGCGGCAGGAATCGCAGACACCACAGGCGTGGCCTTGCTCGTCGGCCTGGTAACAAGAGACGGTGAGACTGTAATCGACACCGAGCGCGGCGCCGCGTTGAATGATTTCCGATTTGCTCAGATGAATAATCGGGGTATGGATCGTCAGGCGCTGACCTTCGACGGCAGCCTTGGTGGCGAGGTTGGCCATGGTCTCGAAGGCTTTGACGTATTCCGGGCGGCAGTCGGGGTAGCCGGAATAATCGACCGCGTTGGCGCCGAAGAAAATATCGGGCGCGCCCAGCACTTCGGCCCAGCCGAGCGCCAGCGACAACATCATGGTGTTGCGTGCGGGGACGTAGGTGATCGGAATGCCGGCGGTGAGTCCGCCGGTGGGCACCGCGAGTGCGTCGTCGGTGAGAGCGGAGCCGCCGAATTGCGCCAGGTTCATGGCGATAATTTCGTGGCGCGCGGCACCCAGCACCTGGGCGACACGCGCAGCGGCCACCAGCTCGGCGCGATGGCGCTGATGGTAGTCCACCGACAGGCAGTAGCATGTGTAGCCTGCGTGACGCGCCTGTGCCAGCACGGTGGCGGAATCGAGTCCGCCGGAGAGAAGTACGACCGCTTTTTTCATCACATTACTTCAGGCTACCGAGTCTTTCCTTGGCGCTGACCGCTTCGGGCGCCTTGGGGTAGGTCTTGAGCAATGCTTCCAGCGTGGCGCGCGCAGCCTTCTTGTCGTTCAGTTGCAGTTGGCTGCTGGCGATGTTGAGCATCGCGGCAGCAGCTTTCGGACTGTCGGGATAGGTCTTGAGTAGTTGCTGCTGACTGGCGATGGCTTGCTTGAAATCGCTCAGGGCGTAATGTGAATTACCCAGCCAGTATTGAGCGTTCGGGGCGTAGGCACTGGTGGGGTAGGCCTTGACGAAATTGGTCAGAGCATTCAGTGCTCCCTTGAAATCGCCATTCTTGAACAGTCCATAGGCGGTTTCGTAGGCCACGGTCTCCTTCTGTTCGACGCGTTCTTCCTTGCCGTCGATGCTGACGTTTTGCGGTTCCAGTTTGGCGATGCGGGTTTCCAGATCGATGAACAAATCTTTTTGACGTCGCTGCGTTTCCGACAGTTGGAAGGTCAGGGTTTCCAGTTGGCCGCGCAGCTTGGCATTTTCCTGCTGCAATTGTTCCATCTGGTTCACCAGTTCGAGGCGACCATGCTGGGTGGCTTCGATGGCATCCATCCGTTTATACAATTCTTGTAATTTTTGCAATTCCTGTTTCTGCGCTTCGACCACAACACGCAGTTCGAGAATCGCCTTGCGCGCCTCGTCGTCGCCGAACAGGGCGGCGTGTGCCGGGATGCTCAGGGCAGACAGCGACACGAACAGGATCAGCAGGGCTGCAATACGGGGCAAGGAGCGAGGGGCGAGGTTTTGCATATAACCACCTTTAGAAGACAGAACGCCCCACCGAAGTGGGGCGTTGGTTACTTTCACAGCATCAACGATTATTTGTAGTTGATGTCGGCGCGGCGGTTTTCTTTCCATGCCGCTTCATCGTTGCCTTGTGCGCGCGGTTTTTCCTTGCCGAAGCTGATCGCTTCGATCTGGCCTTCGGTCACACCAAGTGCGGAGAGTGACTTGCGCACGGCTTCGGCGCGTTTCTGGCCCAGCGCCAGGTTGTACTCGCGGCTGCCGCGTTCGTCGGCGTTGCCTTCGAGGACGATCTTGCGACCCGGATTGGCGCTCAGGTATTTGGCGTGGGCGCCGATGGTGGCATTGAATTCGGCCTTGACCACAAAGCTGTCATAGTCGAAATAAATGCTGCGCACGGCGAGCGGGCTGTTCGGATCGTTCAGCGGATCGGTCACCACTGTTTGGGTGACTTGCGTCTGATTGCCGCTACCGTTGCTGCTGGCGCCGCTGCTGCGATCTTCGATTTTCACGCCATCGCTGAGCGGTACGCTGGAACAGGCGGACAGAATCAGTCCAGCGCAGGCAAGCAGCGCGGCTTTGGTGGTTGTATTCAAATTCAACATCTTCATCTCCTCCTAATATTTAAAAAACGGTCCCCAGACCGGGTCGCGGGTATCAGTTGCGTTGACGCTGGGCAGCGTTTTGCGCAATGTCCCATCCAGCGAAACCATGGCAAGGACGTCGACCCGGCCATTTTTGGTTTCGTAGAGTATAAACCGTCCGTTGGGGGCAAAGCTGGGCGAATCGTCGTTGGTGCCATCGGTGAGGACGCGTTCGTTGCGCGTGGCTAAATCCATCACCGCGATGCGGTAGCGCCCATCGCGGCGCGTCACATAGGCCAGGGTGTTGCTGTCCGGGCTGATGGCCGGGCGGACGTTGTAATCGCCGCCGAAGGTGACGCGCTCGGGTTCGCCGCCGTTGGGTGAGACGCGATAGATCTGCGGCGATCCGCCGCGATCCGAAGTGAAGTAGAGCGTGCGGCCGTCCGGTGAAAAGGTTGGATTGGTGTCGATGCCGTTGCTGGTGGTGAGGCGGCGCAGATTGGAGCCGTCGGCATTGATCAGATAAATCTGTTGCAGACCGCTGCGCGAGAGCACTACCGCCAGTTGCTTGCCATCTGGCGACCAGGCGGGTGCGCTGTTGCTCCCCTTGAAGCTGGCCACCGGAATCACCTCGCGCGTGGCGAGTGTCCGTACATAAATCACTGGCTTGCCGGTTTGAAACGACACATAGGCGAGTTTGCGGCTGTCCGGCGACCAGACCGGCGAAATAATCGGTTCATTGGACAGCAGTGCAGCTTGCGGGTTGTGGCCATCAATGTCGGTGACCAGCAGTTCATAGCGTGTGCCTTGCTTGGCAACATAAGCCATGCGCGTGCTGAACACACCGGCTTCTCCCGCCAGTTTCTGATAGATGAAATCGGAAATCTGGTGGGCGGTGAAACGCAGCAGCGTCGGCGTGGTCGCGTAGGACAGGCTGCCCAGATGGCTTTCCCTGACGGTGTCGAGCAAGCGGAAACGCACATCGTAACGGCCATCAGACAGTTTAGTGATGCTGCCGGTAACCAGCGCATCGGCGCCTCGACCTTTCCAGTCGGAATAAGTGATCGGCGTGGTTTCATTCAGTGGGGCGCCAGACGCTGCGGCAGGTACCAGTTTGAACAGTCCACTGCCTTCCAGGTCGGCGCGGATGATGGCGCTGATTTCCTGTGGCACCCCGGCTTCGCCCTGAAACGATGCAATCGCAATCGGGATTTGAACTTTGCCAACACCGGAAATTTCGATGCGCAGTTGCGCGCCGGCCCACAGGGGCAACAGCAACAGAATGCCAAATAGTGCAGCAGAAAATTTCTTTGCCATGGTCGATTTTTGTAGAGAAGGGCAGCGGGCATTATACCCGCGCACTTATTTCACTTTCTTTTCCAGCGGGTCGAACATCAGTTCCAGCGTACGTGGATAGATGCCGTTCTTCGGTCGTGGCAGCGGGTCGGTGTCGCGGATTGCGCGTTCGACCGCTTCGTCATACGCAACGATGCCGCTGCTCTTGACCTTGCGTGGCGCTCCCATCATTTCGCCGGAAGGCAGCAGGCGAATTTCAAACACGGCTTTCGGTCCCGGTTTCAGATCGCCGGGCACGGGGTATTTGATGTTGGCTTTGATGGCGGAGGCCACCAGACCTTCCCATTCCTGGCTGGGGGTGCTGTTCTGTGTTGCCGTGCCTTCCACGCGTGGGTTTTTGTTGGGTAGATTGAAACGCGCAATTTCTTTTTTGCGATCTTCCTCTTTCTGTTTTTCAAGCTTGGCTTTTTCCAGCCGCTCTTTCTGTTCCTGTTCTTTTTTTCGCCGCAGCTTTTCCTGTTCCAGGGCGATGTCGGGCTTTTCCGCCTTGGGCTCAACTTTCTTTGGCGGCTCGGGCACTGACTCGACTTTTTGCTCGACCGGTTTATCTGGCACCGGCACCGGCTCAGGCGGCAGCGGCGCTTCGATCTGGGGAATGCTGGACCACAACTCGGCTTCGACGGCTTCCGGCGCCTGGTTGTTCCAGCGGATGCCGACATAGAGAAAGGTGAACAGCAGCAGGTGCACGGCGAGCGCCAGTACGAAGGCCCGGCCGCTGCCTTTTTCCGGCGGCGGGGGCAGCCACAGTTCGTTGGCGAGATAGAGGGGTTTGGCGGTGGCCGGCATGGCGCTTCTTAACTGCCAGTGGCCTTGACCATCAAGCCGACGCGTTTGACGTTCTGCTTTTGCAGGGCGTCCATCACCGTCAGTACGGTGTCGTATTTGATATTGCGATCGGCGGAAATGATCACGGGTTGATCGGGGTTGAGCAGTTGCTTGTCCTTGACGAACTGAACCAGAGCTTCCTGCGTGACGCGGAGTTCGTCGGTACTTTTGCTGTCGCGGATGCGCACAGTCATCAGCTTGTCCGACTTGATCGTGACTTCAATCGGTGCGACCGGCACCTGATTGGTTTTGCCCACGCTGGGCAGATCAACCACGCCGGTGGTCATCATCGGCGAGGCGACCATGAAAATCACCAGCAATACCAGCATCACGTCAATGTAGGGCACGACGTTGATCTCGTTCATCATGCGCCGTTTGCTGCGGCTGGAGCGTTGGATGCTCGCCATGATTATCTGGCCTGCCGTTGCAGGATGTTGGAAAATTCTTCGATGAAACTCTCAAAGCGGATCGACAGGCGATCAATGTCGTGTGCGAAGCGGTTGTAGGCGACCACCGCAGGGATGGCCGCGAACAGGCCGATGGCAGTGGCGACCAGTGCTTCGGCGATACCGGGGGCAACGCTGGCCAGTGTCGCCTGTTGCACATTGGACAAACCACGGAACGCATTCATGATGCCCCACACAGTGCCGAACAGGCCGACATAGGGGCTGACCGAACCGGTGGAAGCGAGGAAGGCGAGGTGCGCTTCGATCGCATCCATCTCGCGCTGATAGGCGGCGCGCATTGCGCGGCGCGCACCATCGAGTACGGCGGCGCCGTCGTTGTGGTGGCTCTGACGGGTCTTGAGAAATTCGCGCATGCCGGCTTCAAAAATGCGTTCGAGAGCGCCGGTCTGGCGGCGGTTACTTTGCGCATTTTGCAGCAGGGTGTTCAGATCGCCGGTGCTCCAGAATTCCTTTTCAAAGCGATTGGTCTGACGCTGCGCGCTCTTGATCGTCATCCACTTGCGGAAGATGTAGGTCCACGACAGCAGCGACACGATCAGCAGCAAGGCCATCACGAATTGCACCAGCACACTGGCGTTGGTAATCAGCGAAAAAATCGAAAGGTGGTCGGCGGTCACGTTCATGATGGTTGGCTCTGTTTTTGGCTCAGACGTTCTCTGACAAAAGGGGGCACTTCGCAGGCGGTGAAATTGCTGGCGCGCACGCAGCAGATTCTGACGGTGGCGGTGGATACAGGTTCCTCACCGCGCAGGATTTTTTGCTCGAACACAATGCTGGCGCGGCGCATGTCTCTGACTTCGGCCGTTACGGTCAACAGATCGTCCAGGCGCGCGGCGCGCAAATAATCGACTTCGATAGCGCGCACCGCAAACAGCGCGTCATGTTCCTGCGCCACGAGCACTTGATCCACCCGCAACTGGCGCAGCCACTCGGTGCGCGCACGTTCGTAGAACTTCAGGTAATTGGCGTAATACACGACACCCCCGGCATCGGTATCTTCATAGTAAACGCGCAGCGGCATGGAAAACATGGGCGGATTCTACTCGAACAGTTTCGGTTCGTTACTGGAACTGGGCGCGGTCAGCCCCAAGTGTTGATAGGCGGACAGCGTGGCAATGCGGCCGCGTGGCGTGCGTTGCAGATAACCCTGCTGAATCAAATAGGGTTCGATCACATCTTCGATGGTGTCGCGCTCTTCGCCGATGGCGGCAGCGAGGTTGTCCAGTCCGACCGGGCCGCCGGAGAATTTGTTGATCACGGCGTCGAGCAATTTTTTGTCCATCACATCAAACCCCGCGCCATCGACATCCAGCATCGCCAGTGCCGCATCGGCGATTTCTGCCGTGATGGTGCCGTTGTGTTTGACCTCGGCAAAATCGCGCACGCGGCGCAGCAGACGGTTGGCAATACGCGGCGTGCCGCGCGCGCGTTTGGCGATTTCGAGCGCGCCGTCGGGATGGATCGGCGCATGCAAGAGCGAGGCGGAACGCGTGACGATGCGCGTCAATTCCGGCGGCGTATAAAACTCCAGCCGCGCGACGATGCCAAAGCGGTCGCGCAATGGATTGGTCAGCATGCCCGCGCGCGTGGTGGCGCCGACCAGCGTGAAGGGTTGCAGATCGAGTTTGACCGAGCGCGCGGCCGGACCCTCGCCAATCATGATGTCGATCTGAAAATCTTCCAGCGCTGGGTAGAGAATTTCCTCCACCACCGGCGACAGACGATGAATCTCGTCGATG
>JGI1358J11329_10004047_pt1 | contig 10662 bp, 13 predicted proteins | sample Subgroupgradi54m_FD_11329 | JGI IMG/M metagenome (IMG submission 11329)
AAAAGTAATTTTTTCTAAAAAAGCTAATCTTTGGAGGAATCTTACATTCCAACGCAATAGATAACATAGATGCCTTTTCAACGGCTTTTTTATTCAGAATTGGTAATGAGCCAGGCAAGCCCATACATACAGGACATATGTTAGAATTTGGCTCAAAGCTTCGATAGTCTGCTTTGCAAGAACAGAATAGTTTACTCTCAAGTTTTGTAAGTTGACAGTGAATTTCTAATCCTATCTTGGTCAAATTGGCACTCCGGGAAGGTTTGTTGTTTTTTGTAATGCATGGGCAGCTTGTAAAAGTTGTTTTTCTTGAAGTGAGTTTGCAAAGAGCTGAATTCCTATAGGCAATCCTTTTGCAATAGCAAAAGGAACAGAAATTGCAGGAATTCCAGAAAGATTGGCTATTATTGTATTAATATCAAGCAAGTAGATCTTTAATGGATCGTCAATTTTTTCGCCAATTTTAAATGGTAAAATTGGCATTGTTGGTGCTAAAAGAAGATCTACTTTCTTAAAGGATTCAGCAAGTTGTGATTTAATTAAACTTCTAACTTTTTGTGCCTTTTGATAATATTTCCCGTAATATCCAGTTGATAATACGAACGTACCAAGTAGCATCCTTCTTGTGACTTCTGGACCAAAATTGCTTCTTGCTTTCGAAATGTATTGGTTATACTCATACCCTTCTACGCTAAAATCAAATCCGTATCTTAGATTATCAAATCGTGCAAGGTTACTACTTGCTTCTGCAGATGCTAGTGTATAATATGCCGCAACAGAATGTTTTGCAGAATCAAGAGAAATTGAAACACATTCTGCACCGAGTTTTTCAAATCTTGACACGGCGTCTTTTGTAGCTGATTGTACCTCTTTGTCTACACCGTCACCTATCATTTCTGAAATTATTCCAATTTTTTTTCCTGAAACACCAACATCTAGATCTTTTGTATAATCAGGTTTTCCACTTTCAATAGTAGTATTATCGTGTAAATCATGCCCTGCAATAATGTTCAAAATAAACGCGATATCTTCTACAGTTCGTGCAAGTGGACCTACCTGTTCAATGCTGTTTGCAAATGAAACAAGACCATATCTGCTAATCAGACCATAAGTGGGTTTTAATCCAACCACAGAACAGAAACTAGCAGGACTTCTCACAGAACCGCCCGTATCAGAACCAAGTGAGGCAATGCATTCAAGCGCACTTACAGAGACACCACTTCCACCTGATGAACCGCCAGGAACATAGTCTGGATTCCACGGATTTCTGCTTGGACCAAAATAACTAAATTCCGTAGTAGAACCCATTGCAAATTCATCCAAGTTTGCTTTACCAATAATTATTGCGTCTTGAGATTTTAATTTTGAAATAACAGTTGCATCATATGGAGCAACAAAATCTTCAAGCATTTTTGATGCGCAAGTAGTTTTAATCCCTTTTGTGCAAATGTTGTCTTTAATTGAAATTGGCATACCAAGGCAAGCGCCAACTTTTTCTTTTCCTTTTAGTTTCTTGTCTATCTGTTTGGCTTGTTCTAAGGCGTTTTCGTTTATGGATATGAATGCATGAAGGGTTTTGTCAACCTTGTTTATTCTTTCAAGTGTTTTTGCAATAAACTCTTCAGATGACAACACTCCGTCATGTATCTGTTGCACATATTGTGATATTGAGATTGCAAGGTTCATTTTAAACCATCTTTGGTGCCCTAACAAAATTTTCTTTTGTTTTTTTCAGGTTTTCAATAAGTTTATCCTCAAACGGTACAAATTTATCTTCACGTAGTTTATCAAGAGTTAATTCTTGTCTTGANTAAATCATCTGTCTTAATCTCAACTTTGTCCAAAAGTTCAAAGTAATTCAAAATTTTTTCAACTTGCGTAATGTATTTTTGAGGATTAGAAATATCTATTTTTATTAAATTACTAAGGTGTTCTATTTCTTTTCTATCTACCATTGTTTTCACTACGGTGTGAGTCTATCCACATCTCTTGGATAAAATGTTACATCTCTAATATTTTCTGTTCCGGTTAGTGCCATCATCAACCTTTCAAGACCAATTCCACAACCAGCATGAGGTGGAACACCATAATCGAACACCCTAAGATGATAGTCAAAAGCGTCTAGTTTGAATCCTTTGTTTTTCATTCTTTCTTCAAGCTCGGATCTTTTCTCAATTCTTGTGCTGCCAGATGAAAGCTCCAAATCTCCATACATAAAATCAAATGATTCAGATATTTTGGAATTATCGGCTTTGGCCTTGACGTAAAATGGCTTGGGTCCCAATGGCCAATCCTTTACGAAATAAAATCCTGCAAGGTCGAGTTTTTTGAGATTAGATGCATATAAGTCGTCTCCCCATTCGGTTTTTATTCCAGTTTTTTGCATCTTTTCAATTAGCTCAGAATATGTGTATTGAGGTATAGAATTAGGAACTTCTGGAATTTGAAACGTGATACCTGAATTTGATTTTGTGTGATAATCTTGTACTGTCTGAACTGCTCGCTTTACGATGTTTTCAATGTGTTTCATGATATCGTTATAATCCGAAAAAGCTTCTTCAAGATCTATTGAAATTGCTTCGGAAAGATGCCTGTTTGTCCTAGAAGGTTCTGCCCTGAAGATAGGAGCAATTTCAAAAACCTTCTCAAAGCTCATTGTCAATTGTTCTTTGTAAAGCTGCGGGCTTTGGGCAAGAAATGCTTCCTTGTTATAGTAAAATATCGGAAACAGTGCTGCACCTCCCTCAGTCGCTGTTGCAATCATTTTTGGAGTATTTACTTCAACAAATTCTTTTTCGTACAGATAATCTCGGATTGATTTTAAAACTAAACTTCGTGCTCTGAAAACATGTTGCAAGATATTCCTTCTGAGATCTACAGCACGTATTTCTAGTCGAGTATCAATGTTGGCCACTATTTTTGTTTGTGAAGTAAAGGGGGCAATCTTTTCTGCCATGGAAAAAATTTTCATTTCAAGTGGTGCAATTTCTGCTCCATGCGGAGCCTTGTTTGATGGTTTGATTATTCCTTTGATGGCAACACTCGATTGTTCTTTTAGCTTAACAATTTCTTGTCTTATTTCTTCACGACAATCTCCTTTTTTAGCAGTAACCTGAATTTCACCATTTTTGTCATTAATCATCATGAATACAAGGTTTCCATGGTCTCTAACACTAGAAACCCATCCCATTACAATTACTTCTTTTCCATCTAAGGTAGGATCAATTTCGTTTGAGTAAATCGTTCTACGCCAAGTTCCAAGATCGCTATCTGCCAAGCCTTTTCATCAAATCTGCCCTAGTTAGTGTTAATTTATGTTTTGAATGGACATTTTTGAAGTTTTGAACAAAAGCAAATACAGAAATCATGGGGAATAAAAAGTGGTTCTTGTTGAGAGGGCCATCTCAGCAAGTTAACCACGTACCTGTGTCTGGTATGAATATAATTTATCTAGATATATTAAAAAAGAGTTGTCTATTTTGTTTGAGACAGAGACCCTTTTGAAGATTTCAAACTTTGATTATACCTCCTTTTAGAAGGAACGGAATCAAGGAATCAGTAGGTATGGAAATGGCCTTGGTCTGAACGACTTGATAATTTTTTGAACTAGACACTTTTTGTTTTTTATTAAAGTTTACAATTTTCTCACGCATCATACGAAAGATGGCATGACGTGCACCTTCACTTAACCTTGCCTTAACGCTAATATCATTTTTTATTATATTAATTTCTAAATTCCCAAATAGTGCAACATATTTTGTAACCTTTTTCCCAAATTTTCTTGGAATTTGACCGTCTGGAATTAACAAACCATTTTTTATAAGCGAATTAATTTTCCTGTAAGAAGAGGTTTGAGGCAATTTGCATGCATTTATGATATCTAAAATTATACGGGGTTTGTTTGCTGTAACATTTAGAATTTTTTTCTTGTCGTCATCAGCATATGAATGGAGAATTAATGAAATTATCGATTTAGTTTTAATTGTTACTAATCTAGTATTACCATAACCCAATTTTTCCAATTGCAACCCTTAATTATTTAAAATCTATAATATAAGGACTTTTTCATCCAAATTTGGAATAGCACCAGGGATTCATTCGTGGACACTAATTTCCATTTCCTAAAAAACTCTATAAATTAACATGATCAAGGTTAGATTTATCAAATTGATTTAATTGATGATGTGTTCTCTTTTATTTCCAATTCCTACGTGGAACTTTCATAAAGAGCCGTCTGTAAGGAAAATTATCGAAGAAAAATGACTACAATTGCTACTCTTGGGTCTCATTGTGCATTACAGGTCTTAAAAGGAGCAAAAGATGAAGGTTTCAAGACTTTACTCATATGTGAAAAAAAACGCGAAAAACTTTATCGCAGATTTAGATTCATAGATGAATTAATACTCGTCGATTCATTTTTAGAATTAACAGAACAAAAATGTACTTCAAAGCTAAAAGATGAAGATGCGGTGCTAATTCCACACGGAACTCTTATTTCCCAAATGGATTCATCGCAGATAGAATCAATTAAAATTCCGATCTTTGGCAACAAATGGATCCTCAGATGGGAATCAGATAGAAAGATGAAAGAAAAATTAATGATTGAATCAAAGCTCAAAATTCCTAAAACCATTCCAAGCCCAAAAGAGATCAAGACATTAGTAATAGCAAAGAGATACGGAGCAGCTGGAGGCAAAGGATATTTTTTGACTACAAGTGAGAAAGACTATAACAAAAAACGTGACAAGTTAATTTCTCAAGGTATTATCAAAGGAGATAGTGATCTATACCTGCAAGAATATGCATTTGGAGTATCAGCATATCTTCAATACTTTTTTTCACCGTTAACTGACGAATTAGAGTTTTTTGGAGTAGATAGAAGATATGAGTCCGATATTGATGGCCTTGGAAGAATTCCCGCACCCCAACAAATAGAGGTTGATTTGATTCCATCCTTTAACGTAATTGGAAACATCCCAATAGTTTTGAGGGAATCACTTCTTGATGAAGTCTATTCTATGGGAGAGAGATTTGTTGATGCCTCAAAAAGACTCGTTGCTCCTGGAATGAATGGGCCATTTTGTTTAGAAGGAGTTTATGATGATAATGGAAAATTCACTACATTTGAGTTCTCTGCAAGAATAGTTGCTGGAACCAATCTATATGTTGACGGGTCACCCTATTCGACATTCCTTTATGATGAACCAATGAGCATGGGAAGAAGAATAGCTAGAGAAATCAAGAAGGCTAAAAAGGAAAACCTATTATCAAAAATAACAACCTAAAACTTTCTGTTATTAAAATAGTTACGCGCCACCAAGTTTGACCACAAGATCGGTAACAAACCCAATACACAGACCTATAAAAATGCCAACCATCAGAATATCGTTTGTTGTATACTTTCTTCCTGTGTTATACATCAACATGGAAACGTAGATGAGTGCACCACCTGCAATAGATAAGAACAGGATGTATGCTATGTTAGAATTCCACAAACTGCCTAGTATCGTACCAATAAATGTAGGTCCACCACCAACTAGACCTACCTTTGCAAGAAATCTAGCAGATGGCTTTGTTACAAGCCCTGTAAGTGGACCTGCGATTCCAAATCCTTCAGTGGTATTGTGTGCTCCGAATCCAATTATCAAAATTATTGCCAGCCCTATCTGTCCTGCAATATATGATTGACCAATCGCTAATCCTTCACTAAAGTTATGAGAACCAATTCCAATTGCAATCATCATGGCAAGCTTGTATGCACTTGCATCATGGAATACCTTGTGAAGATGTTCATCACCACTCTTGATATTTTCAAGAGATAAAACTTGTGGAAACTTTTTTGTCATTACCTTTGTTTCATAGTACACTAATCCAATAAGACCAATGGCAATTCCACCAAACATTGCAGTAAGATCAACTACTGCATCTCCTGTACTTCCTTTTCCAGAAAATGCATCAGTCGCCGCATTTGATGCAGTCTCATATGCATGACTGAACACATCAATTATTAAAAATACCAAAATTCCTAATGCAAGTGCGTTAAGGAATCCCTTCTTTTTTGAACTTAGATTTTGTAATCTAGCTACTGGAAGACCTAGAAATATTGTGAAACCTGCTATAGCACCCAAAAGTAAGAGCTGCCAGTAATCTATCATATATCTCAGTTAGGATAAGCTAACTTTATTTAAACAACAAAGATGCTCCAAATTTTTAGAATGAGTTACATCTCGTTTAAATAGTTAGGCTATACTAATTGAGAAAATGTTGAGAAAAAGGCTCTCACTATCACAACTAAAAAAGTATGACGTAAATCAAAAAGTCATAGAGGCTTTAGCGGATGCTCAATCAAGGTCCATACTGTTTTCCATAATCAAACAAGGAAAGACTGCGATGGAGCTTTCTGAAGAACATAGAATCCCACTGAGTTCAGTTTACAAAAAGATTTCGGATCTTGAAGAGATTGCACTTGTTAAAGTTGACAAATGGATTTTGTCAGACAATGGAAAAAAATTCAAGCTTTACAAAAGTAGAATAAGTAAAGCAGATGTAAGCATAAGAAAACCCGAACCAGTAATTATCCTGACACCAAATGATCAAAATGGGTAGACATGTAGATCACATTTTAGTGTGGTCTCAAATATATCTTTGAAGATAAAATTAACTAAGTTTTTGTTCTTTTTCAAGATGCGGCTGGAATCTCTTCCATAGATAGCCAAGTATTATGGCATTTGCAATCCAATATATCGTCATTGTAACTGCTGATATTTCTCTAAATCCATTTACCAGATCCATTGGAGTCTTAATTACATCTGGATTTGGTGGCATGACCACAAATAATATCATCACATATACCGCATATCCTAAAAACGCAACCAATTTTTTACTCTGCATTTTTTTGTAGACTCTGGAAAATCCAAATGCCCCAAGACTTGATAATGCTACGAACAAAGCATACGTTGTAGCTCTGAAAACTATTGTATTAGGATCTCCTACGGTTGGAGGATTTGCTGGATATTTCAAAAATGGAATGAAATAAAGTACAGCCCACATTATACCTGCAAGCACTAGAGCTTTTTTGATATCAGTTTGACCTAGAAGCATATGCCTAGAGTATGCAAACACCAATCCAAACAATGCACCTGTAGCAATTCCCAATATTCCGCCTGCAACTATGGAACCCTGCTTCTGCCATATTCTATAATCTGTAAACTGTTGCCAAAATTGCGGGGTATCTTGGGCTTTTCCTTCTGCAAACAAACGCTGGTTTTCAATTCCTATGGCGTTATCAAGATATGGTTCCACAAATGCGACATTAACAAGACCGTGAACCAGTCCTGATAAAAGACCTGCGACTATTACAATAAAAAGAAAAGAAAGGGTTTTCATTTTATATCACATTAGTGACACGCAAAACCCGATGCGTGTCTCATGTCGTGGGTAAATTCGTGCAGATATCCCACACCATTCATCTGGGGATATGTCATATGCCCTTCCACTATGCTAAATAGCTGCCCCTGATCAAAACCCACTACAAAGTATCCTAGTCCAAACAATGCAAACAGAACCGCTACAGCAATTATTGGGACTGCACTCTGTGATTTTGTTATCTGAGATGTATTTGTCAACTAAAATCCGGTAAAGAGAATGTTATTTAAACGGTTGGGTGGTTTATCCAACTAGACTCAATAATTAATATTATGGACTTGCATGTCTTTAGATCAAAGCAAATGCACCAAGTAATTCGAACACTATCTAAAGTGGCAGACAGATATGCCCCTAGCAGAATCCTTACTTTTGATCTAGCACATGTTTTCAAAGCGTTGCAACTAATGGAAAAAAATAGAATAAGTAGAGCATTATTGATCAATGAACTGAGGCTTGGGGAAGGTTCTATCAAGACACTCGTAAAACATTTGAAAATGAGCGGCATGATTGAAACTTCTAATGCAGGAATGTGGTTAACAAATAAAGGAAAGTCCGTATATGCTAAATTACATTCTACCGTTCCTGCAGAGATGGATATTCCAAAATGCTCTATCGCACTTGCAAAATTCAATCATGCAGTATTAGTAAAGGGACTTGCTGGAAATGTAAAGTCAGGGATAGAACAACGAGACGCGGCAATAAAGATCGGAGCTGTTGGTGCAACAACTCTGATATTCAAAGAAGGCAAATTTCTGATGCCTGATAATAAGAATAATGATGCCCTGCAAAAGGATCTAAAAATACGTACTTCCATAATTAAGGGATTGAATCCACATGATTATGATATAATAATTATAGGAAGTGCGGAAGACACGAAAACAGCAGAAATAGCAGCAAAAAGTTCTGCATTGCAGACCATTGCTGATCATGAAAAACATTTGTAGGGGCTTAGGCTTGGTTGACTGGTATTAATATAACCGAGAAGTTGGGTTAAACAATCTTAATATTCGATTCAAAACACAACTCGAATGTGAAAAAATACTATGTCATCGCAATACCTGTAATTATCACGCTTATTGCGTTATCATACATGCTTACCCCCCATAATAACCAAAAGGATTCCAAGATAACCATTCAAATGTTAAGTCAGAATGGGTCTCCTATTCTTGGAAACCCCAATGCTCCAATTACGATAGTAGAATGGGGTGATTACCAATGCACGTATTGTCATGCCTTTCATCAAACTGGCTTGAATTCACTTATCCAAGAATATGTCAACACAGGCAAAGCAAACATTGTATTTCGAGACTTTCCATTAAACGGACCCGATTCAGTTCTAGCTGCAGAAGCATCATACTGTGCTAACGACCAAGACAAGTATTGGAGTTATCATGATGAGTTATACAAAAACTGGGCTGGCGAAAGAACAGGATGGGTAAATAAAAAGTCATTAGATCAGTTTGCAACAACGGTAGGATTAGACCTTGTACAATTTGACAAATGCCTTGACGGTAAGAAATACGAACAAAAAGTTCTTGACAATCAACAATTTGGAGAAAAAATAGGAATTGATGCTACACCGTCATTTTTGATATTGGATAGTAAAAAAGTCTATGGAAAAATAACTGGAAATCAACCATTTTCAGTTTTCAAGCAAGTTCTTGATACAATCTGACAAAACTCAATACACTAAAAGATGAATATTAACAACATAAAGATCAAAAGCAAAATAATTCAACGACATAGACATTAATTCATTCAACTTTTTGAATCTAAATTTTCAATTCAAACCAAACTTAATATTCATAATCTCAAGAGGTCATGTTAATGGGTAAGCCTACAATTGAAAAACAAGACTCTGTAAAAATGTACAAATTACGAAAAACGTTAGAGGAACTTTCAGACAAATCTGGTCGTGGGACTGAGCTTATCTCTTTATACATACCGCCAAAGAAAGCTTTACACGAAGTAATAAACGGATTACGGGAAGAGCAGGGGACTGCAGATAACATCAAATCAGATCTTACAAGAACTCATGTTGTCGATGCACTCTCACGTGTCATTCAAAGATTAAAGCTTTACAAAAAACCTCCAGACAAAGGACTAGTGATCTTTTGTGGCGCACTCCCAGCAGAAGGAGGGGGACCCATTGGCAGTGAAGTCATCAAACTTTACGAAATAGAACCCCCAAAAGAGTTACAGACATTTCTGTATAGATGTGATGATCATTTTCATGTTGAATTGCTAAAAGACATGCTAAAAGATGAAAACATGATTGGATTTTTGGCAATTGATGCAAAAGACGCAGGATGGGGTCTTTTACATGGCGACAAGCTAGAAGTATTATCAGAAACTTCCTCTGGAGTAGCAGGAAAACACAGACAGGGGGGTCAATCAGCAAGAAGATTTGAAAGGTTAAGAGAAATGGAGCTTAGTGGATATTATCACAGAGTTGCAGATACAACAAGAGAGTATTTTATAGACGTTTATCCAATAAAGGGGCTAATAATTTCCGGTCCTGGTCCCACAAAAGAGACTTTCATACGAGAAGAATATCTCGAATATAGACTTCAAAACATGATCATAGCAACTCTTGATACTTCATATGCTGGTTCAGAGGGAGTTCGTGAAGCATTTGCTAGAGCACAAGAAGTATTATCTGATTATAGAATGGTAGAAGAAAAGAAGTTTGTCGAGAAACTATTTCATGAGATTCATTTTTCAAGAGGACTTGCAGTTTATGGTTTGAATGATATCATCGATCTTCTAAAAAGAAATGTTGTAAGCTTGATTCTTATCACTGATGACACCAATCTACGAAAACTTGATGTTACATGTAGAAGATGTCAAAATGTACAAACAGAAATTTTGGAACGACCCAAGCTAATACAAAGAACTCAGGAACTTTTAAGCTCGCCTTGTCCTAATTGTAAAAGCATGGATTCTGAAGCAACTGAACGAGACATCGTAGACTATTTGGCATTAATTGCTGGAGAAACTGGTGCAAAAGTAGAGGTAATATCAGGCACAACAGAACATGGTACAATGTTATCTAGTATTGGAAAAGTCGGGGCGTTTTTGAGATATAATCCAAATCAATAAGTTGACTCGTTTTAAATTTATTTTTGTAATAAAAATTCATTTTCGGTAGCTCTAAATATTTTACAAGATCAGTTCAACCTATGGAACATGTATTGCCTGAGGAATTTGATTCTAAGGTATTAAACAATGGACAGA
>JGI1358J11329_10004048_pt1 | contig 10659 bp, 9 predicted proteins | sample Subgroupgradi54m_FD_11329 | JGI IMG/M metagenome (IMG submission 11329)
AGCGGTTTCCGGGCATGGAAGTCCCAGACCACCACCGCATCGCCGAACTCCTTCATCGCGCTCGCATCCTTGACCAACTCGCCGAGAGGCCGCATGTAGTTCTTCTTGCCGGTGAAGGAGGAGGTGAGCATGCGGTTCAGATTGATGTTGACCCGCACGTCATAGCCATAGGGCGCCTCCTTCGGCATCCAGATCGTCCGGATGAAACGCCCCTCGTTGGAATACTCCGCCAGCCCTGTCCTGCCTGAGTTGTCCGTGACATTCGAGAGGGCCGTGATGAGCATCCGCCCCGGCAGGGCGTAGAAGGTGTGGGGGCCTACCAGGCCGCCGGTATCCTTTACGAAGCTCTTGATCGTCTTGATCAGCTTGGGCTTGGCTGGGTTCGCGGCCACGTCGAAGATGAAGATGAAGCTGTCGTCCAGACCTCCCGCCCACAGATACCGCCGGTCGTCGGTGAACCCGGCATGGTGGGCCTCATGTTGCCCAGGCACCGGGGCCCGATGGATGATCTGCCCGTAGGCCTTGGAGGTGGGGTTGGCATCGATGGTCACCAGGCTATCGTTCCCATCGGCCACCCCCTTGACACCCAGCGTCCAGACATAGATGTAGTCCTCTTGCCCGGTCACCTTCGGGAGGAAGGGTGACTGGCAGGTCTCATCGGCTAGAGCAGGCCCAACCATCAGCATGACGGCCACGAGCCACAGCATTCCTGTCAGGCGATATAGTTTTTTCATGCTCGTTCCCCTCTTTCGGCTCTTTTGGATTGTCACAGCGCAAGCGTATTCTTTCATACCTCCCAACTCGGGTCAAGCCGCGCTCCCACCATCGCTACAGTAGGCAACCTCACCGATCATCCCTTTTACAACTCCTTGACGCGGCAGGCATCGATTTTAACGGCCTTTTGATTTGACCGGACGCCTTCCCCGATCCTAGGGTAATTAAGGGAAGGGGGAGAGCGACGGAGGGAGATGATGCTGGATCTCGTATATGTGGGCGTGGTGCTCGCCTGCTTCGCGCTTTCGTGGACGCTGATCAGGCTGTGTGCGCACCTGTAGAGATGGAGTGATACGATGCCCGTACTCGATGAAGAGACTGAAGCAGCTGTATTCCAGCGGCTTGCCGATTACCAGCCACCTCCCTCGTGGCGCACGTGGCTCGTTGGCCGCCCGCTACGGAGCGCGGATGCGCCGCATCAAACCATCGGCAAGACGATCGGCTTGGCCGTCTTCGCCTCTGATAACCTCTCGTCTACCGCCTATGCGACGGACGAAATTCTGTTTGTTCTGGCTACGGTGGGGATTGCGGCCTTTGTGTACGCCCTCCCAATCTCGCTGGCCATTGTCACGTTGCTCACGATCCTCACCCTCTCGTATCAGCAGACCATCCACGCCTATCCGGGTGGCGGAGGCGCGTATATTGTGGCCCGTGACAATCTGGGCGAGCTCCCGGCCCAGACGGCAGGCGCGGCGCTCCTCACGGATTACATCCTCACGGTATCCGTCTCTGTCGCGTCGGGTGTGGCCCAGCTCACCTCTGCCTACCCGTCCCTCTTTCCCTATCGAGTGATCTTGTCGGTCGGGTTCATCCTCTTCGTCATGCTGATTAACCTGCGCGGCGTCAGGGAATCGGGCGTGACCTTCGCCATTCCCACCTATTTCTTCGTCGCCATTCTGTTTCTGACCGTCGGGACCGGCTTCTACCGCTACATGACGGGAAGCCTCGGTGCGGTCGTCAATCCGCCGCCCCTGCGAGCCCCGGTGATGGCCTCGGTGACGCTCTTCTTGATCCTCCATGCCTTTTCGAACGGCACGACCGCCGTCACGGGGGTGGAGGCCATCTCGAACGGCATCACGGCATTTAAGGAGCCTAAGAGCCGCAACGCGGGGATCACGCTGATCTGGATGGCGGCTATCCTGGGCACGCTGTTTCTGAGCATCACGTTCCTTGCGGTCAAGATCGGCGCCCTCCCCTCGGAGGAAGAGACGGTGATCTCGCAACTGGCCCGCACAGCATTCCAGGGACAGGGGCTGCTCTACCTGGCCACTATCGCGGGCACGACCCTCATTCTGATCATGGCCGCCAACACGGCCTTTGCGGACTTCCCCCGACTCAGCGCCCTGCAAGCCGGCGACGGCTTTTTGCCTCGCCAACTCACCTACCGAGGTAGCCGGCTCGTTTTCTCGCGTGGCATCGTGGTCCTCGCCCTAATTGCCTCGCTCCTGATCGTGCTGTTCCAGGCCAGCGTGACCGCCCTAATCCCACTGTACGCCATCGGGGTGTTCCTCTCCTTCACGCTCTCGCAGGTCGGCATGGCCCGTCGCTGGTGGAAGGTCGGCCGCCTCGCGCCCGGCCAGGAGGTGCAGGAGCGCGGCTCGACGCTCCGCTATGATCCACGCTGGGCGCTCAAGATGGGGATCAACGGGTTCGGCTCGGTTTGCACGGCCGTCGTGATGCTGGTCTTCGCCAGCACCAAGTTCCGCGACGGGGCGTGGATCGTCGTCCTCCTCGTGCCCGCGATGGTCGTGGTGTTCTACGCCATCCACCACCACTACCTAGACCTGGCCGCGCACCTGTCGTTGGAGGACTTCGGTCCGCCCCATCGCATGTCGCGGCATAGGGTACTCATGCCCATCGGCGGCGTCCATCGCGGGACCGTCGCCGCGCTCCGCTATGCCCGATCACTCTCCGACGACGTCACGGCGGTCTATGTCTCCACGGATCCGGCTGAAGCCGAGCGGGTGCGCAGCAAGTGGGAATGGTGGGGAGAGGGGGTCCGCCTCGTCGTCCTCCATTCCCCCTACCGGCTGTTCCTCGAACCTCTGGTTGGCTACATCGAGGAGATTGCGGCTCAGCGCCAACCCAATGAGACCATTACCATTGTCGTGCCGCAGTTCGTGCCCCGCCGCCGATGGCAGAACCTGGTGCACAGCCAAGCGGCCTTATGGCTGCGAATGGCCCTCCTCTTTAAACGCGGGATTGTGATTACCGACGTTCCCTACCAGCTCGATTAATCACGTAGAGTCATTTTTCAGCCTCCGGCGGAGCGTGTGCTATGCTTGGTTAGCTAGGCAGATCCAAATAGCCGCACCATCGTGCAAGGCAAATGTGACAACGACGTCATGAAACGAGAGGGGCTGTCGACCTCGCCGGTCACCGTAACGGCTCGTCCGCACAACCCGGATTGGGCTGCCTACGGCCGCGCCGTGGCCATCGTCGCGCTGTGCACCGCACTGGCCTTCCTGATGTTCCCCTATTTTGAGTTATCCAATCTCATCATGGTGTACCTGCTCGGGGTGACCGGCGTCGCCGCCCGCTCCGGACCTGGCCCCTCCGTCCTGGCCTCCATCCTCAGTGTGGCGGTCTTCGATTTCTTCTTCGTCGCCCCGCACTTTACGTTTCGGGTGTCTGATGCCCAATACCTTGTGACCTTTGCTGTCATGCTCGTCGTGGCCCTCGTGATCAGCGGGTTCACCGTGCGCATTCGCGCCCAGGCGGAGTCCGCTCGCCAGCGCGAGCGGCGAACGGCCGCGCTGTACGCGCTGAGTCGGGAACTGGCGAGTGCGCGAGGCGTGGAACACGTGTTGCGGGCCGCCGGGCGACAGATGGCCGAGGTGTTTGGCGGCCAGGTGGCCGTGCTGCTTCCGGACCCGGGCGGCCACCTCAGCCTGCAGACGGGTCTCGCAGCCCAGTTCGAGATGACCAGTTCTGATCTCGGGGTGGCCCAGTGGGTATATGAGCATGGACAGATCGCCGGACGTAGTACGTCAACGCTGCCGGAGGCGAAGGCGCTGTATCTCCCGCTGGTCGCGTCGCAGGGGACCCTGGGCGTGATGGGGCTGCAGCCGGCGGCTCCGCGCGTCCTCGACGCTCCCGAGCAGCTCCATCAGCTTGAGACGTTCGCCAACCAGACCGCCCTCGCCCTCGAGCGCACCCAGCTTGCTGAGGCCGCTCAAGAGGCCCAGATACGCGCAGAGACTGAGCGGCTGCGCAGCTCGCTCCTGAGCTCGGTGTCCCACGATCTCAGGACGCCCCTCGCCACCATCACCGGCGCCGCGAGCAGCCTGTTGGAAGGAGACAAAATCCTCGATGACCAGACCCAGAAAGATCTGCTGGAATCGCTCTCCGAGGAGGCCGAGCGCCTCAACCGCCTGGTGAACAACCTGCTCGAGATGACGCGGATGGAGTCCGGGACCCTCCAGGTTCGCAAGGAGTGGCATGTGCTGGAGGAGGTCGTCGGTGCCGCGCTGGGCCGACTGGCGAAGCTCTTGCGCGACCGCCCCGTGACCACTTCGTTGCCGGCTGATCTGCCCCTCGTTCCGATCGACGACGTCCTGCTCGAGCAGGTGCTGATCAATCTGCTGGACAACGCCGTCAAGCATACCCTTGAATGGGGCCCTCTAGAAATCACGGCGTGGGCGCACGACGGAGCAGTCACCGTGGAGGTCGCTGACCGGGGCTCTGGGCTTAAGCCAGGCGACGAGGAGAGGGTATTTGAGAAATTTTATCGGGGACCTGGTCTCACATCGCGCGGCGCCGGTCTTGGGCTGGCCATCTGTCGGGGCATCGTGGAGGCGCATGGCGGCCGCATCTGGGCCGAGAACCGACCGGGGGGCGGCGTGGCGTTCCGTTTTACCCTCCCTCTGACCGGGACACCTCCAGAGCTGGGAGGCATCGATGCCTGAGATGCCAGAGAGTCGGGCATCAGCAGGCGACGCGCTCGGACTGGGCGGCCCGGCCGTCGTGCTCATCGAGGATGAACGACCGATTCGGCGCTTCCTCCGCGCCACCCTGATCAGCCAGGGGTACCGCCTCTTTGAGGCGGCCACGGGTGAGGAGGGCTTGGCGGAGGCGGCCGCGCGCCCACCCGACGTCGTCATCCTCGACCTCGGTCTGCCCGACATCGACGGCCTCGAGGTCATCCGCCGGCTTCGCGAGTGGACCGCCATGCCGATTATCGTGCTGTCGGCGCGAGGCCAGGAACGCGACAAGATCGCTGCGCTGGATGCGGGCGCGGACGACTATGTGAGCAAGCCCTTCGGAGTCGGCGAGCTGCTGGCGCGCATGCGGGTGGTCCTGCGACACGCAGCGCGTAACTCGACAGAAACTGCCGAGTCAACGTTCTGCGTGGGCGATCTGCATGTGGATCTGGCGGTGAGAAGGGTTGTGGTCGCGGGGAGGGAGGTCCACCTGACCCCAATCGAGTACAGGTTACTGACGACGCTCATTCGCTATGCGGGAAAGGTGGTAACCCAGCAGCAGTTGCTGAAGGAGGTCTGGGGGCCCCAGTGCACCGAGCAGGCGCATTACCTCCGGGTCTACGTCGCCCAGCTCAGACGCAAGCTCGAAGCCGACCCGGCGCGCCCGCGCTATCTGCTGACCGAACCCGGCGTCGGCTACCGCTTGGCATCGGAATAGCCGCAGGAGGCTAGTCTCGTTCGTTGTCCAGGCCACCCAGGGCTAACGCCGCGAAAGTCTCGGCCAGCCCCGCTGTCAATCGGGTCAGCTCCGGATAGGCCAGCTTCTCGGAAGTGTCTTGACTCCTATGGTAGTACGGGTAGCGGTAGAAGGCCGTATCGGTAACCATGAAGGCAGGGTAGCCTTGCCGCCAGAACGACCAGTGATCGCTCCAGGCGACCCCAGGGATAAAGCGGGAGGTCGCCACGTGCTCGAGAGGAAAGTCGGAGCTCTTGCGGAAGACCTGCACCGCGCGGCGCATCAGGGTGCGGGAACGGAAGTCGGAGACGAAAGCGATAAAGTTGGCCCGGCTCGGGTAGAAGAAGCCGAATAGGGGCGGGTAGCGCTGGCTACCGCGCTCGTCCCGGTAGCAGCCGATCGTTTCCAGCGAGACCATCAAGCGAATGGCATCGCCGCGGGCACGCGCGGCCTTGGCATAGACGACGCTCCCCTGCCGCCGTGTCAAGAAGAACGGCGGCTCCTCATTGACGAAGGCCACGAAGCGAACCGTCAGCGCCGGCGTGATGTCAGCGAACAATCGGGACAGCTCCAGCAGGGCGGCGACACCGCTGGCGTTGTCATTGGCGCCCGGGCTTCCCCTCACCGAATCGTAGTGGGCGCCGATGAGCAGAATCTCAGTCGGCCGAGTGCTCCCAGGCCGCGAGACCTCCAGATTCGCCCACTGCGCACCGGAGAGCTCGTACCAGCGCGGGACGACCTGGTAGCCCTGACTGCGCCACTCGGCCTCGATGTAGTTGGCGGCGGCGCGCAGCGCCTGGGGCCGGGACACGTTGCGCTCGCCGATCTCGCCGGCGAGGCGTTCAACATGGGTCCGAAGGCGCTGAGAGGAGACGTCCTGTGTAATGCGCGCGGCATTGAAAGCCGGTTGCGGTGTGGGCGACATGGTATCATTCAGCGACGTCAGATCGTGTTGGTCTCGATCTTGATCGATGTGGGGTGGTTGTCAAAAGTGGGCTCGACGGCGTGCAACAATCAACGGGCAACCCCACTGCGATAAAAGTGGATTTGCGCCTTTTCGAGTGTCGCTAACCCTTCCGGGATCTCGTGGTCAATCAGGGCCAGGAAGGCCTCCAATTTCTCCCGCGTGTCGACGATTTCGATCACCACGGGCAGATCCTCAGAGAGGCGTTCGATCTTGAACGTGTGGAGGCGGCTGTGGGCTCCGTAGCCCATTATCCCGCGCAACACCGTGGCGCCCGCCAGGCCGTGTTCCCGCGCCTTCAGGACGATCCGCTCGTACAGCGGCTTCCCATCGCGTTTATCGGTTTCACCGATGAAGATGCGCAGCAGAGAGCCTTCTTGCGGGAGGATCATGACTCACCTCCAGATGAGAAAGGCGGCGACCCTTCCGGCCCACACCGCCCCCAGCCCAAACGCCACTTGGGCAAGCACATTTGCACTGGCGAGCCACCGCTCGCCATCCCGTACAAGGTTCATGGTTTCGTTGCTGAAGGCGGAAAAGGTCGTAAACCCACCGAGGCAGCCGATGACCAGAAAGGCCCGGGTGTCCGCCGTGAAGGCCCCACGCGATTCGGCGAGGTGCGAGAGGGCGCCGACAAGCAAGCAGCCAAGCACGTTGACCAGCATGGTCCCGTACGGAAATACCTCGCTCCGCATTAACGTCTGTACGGCGCCGCTCAACAGATACCTGGCGACTGAACCGGAAAAACCGCCGATACCGATCAGTAGGATCCTGGTCATATGGGCTTCTTGGAGGTGCTCTCTCACAGTTCCTGGAACAGGATTGGGAATCGAGGCAATTATACCCAACGAAGGGCTTGAACGTACAGCTTTTTGTCTGGCGACAAAGGGATTGCCCTTGAACTTCTGCCCTTGAACTTTCCCCTTGGAAAAACGCGGCAAGCGTGCTACAGTGACTCGAAACTGCAGCAGCAAGATTGATCGAGGCCGTGCGCGGCTCGATCCATTGTCGAGCTGGGACGTTCAGAATCTGCACGGCGACTTCTCCGGTGATCCCGCCGTAAGCCCCACTCAATCCGACCGGACAAACAGCGCGGACGCGTTTTGCTCATCAAAGGACAGGCGCGCCCAAAAACCACATTAGGAGGATCATGTCGTTTTCATCATTCACACTGAACGCGAACCTATTGAAAGCTATCCACAACATGGGGTTTGAGCACCCCACGCCGATCCAGCGTCTCGCCGTTCCGCCCCTCATGGAGGGCCGGGATGTCATGGCCACCGCGGTGACGGGCAGCGGCAAGACCGCCGCGTTCCTACTGCCCATCCTCCATCGCCTGATGGAGAAGCCCAGGGGAACCACAAGGGCGCTTATCCTGGCGCCCACCCGGGAGCTGGCGGCGCAGATTGCGGAGCACCTCCACGAACTCGCAGCGCACACGTCCCTGAAGGGCGCCGCGGTCTACGGGGGCGTCTCCATGGGACCCCAGGAAGGGGCGTTCCGCAGAGGCGTGGACGTTCTGGTCGCCACCCCCGGCCGGCTCCTCGATCACTGCCAGTACCCGTATGCGCGCCTCGACGGCATCGAGCACCTGGTGCTTGACGAGGCGGACCGCATGCTCGATATGGGCTTTCTGCCCGACATCCGCCGCATCCTGAAGCACGTCCCCAAGAAACGGCAGACGCTCTTTTTTTCGGCGACCTTGCCGGCGCCCATCCTGGAACTCGCCAGGGACATGTTGCAGAACCCAGTCTCCCTGAACATCGAGCGCAAGTCCGCGCCGGCAGCGGGGATCACCCATGTGGCCTACCCCGTCCCGCACGAGTTAAAGTCCACCCTCTTCCTGGAACTGGTGAGAATCAGCGCGTCCAAGCACGTGCTGGCCTTCACCCGAACCAAGCACCGGGCCAACCGGCTTGCCGACTTCCTCGAAAAGCACGGCGTCACCTGCGAAAGGATCCACGGCAACCGCAGCCAGGCGCAAAGGACCGACGCCCTGGCCAGCTTCAAGAGGGGCCGGTGTCGCGTCCTCGTCGCGACAGACGTCGCCGCCCGCGGTATCGACGTGGAGGCGTTAGGCCTCGTCGTGAATTTCGACGTCCCGCAGCTCTCCGAGGATTACATCCACCGGGTCGGGCGCACGGGACGGATGGACGCCACGGGCGATGCCTACACTCTCGTCTCACCGAACGAAGAGGACACCCTCCGCGCCATCGAGCGCGCTATCGGCACACGCCTGCCGCGCCAGAAGGTCCCGGGGTTCAATTACGCCACGACACCCACAGAGCGCTTTGAGGTTCCCCTCGCCGAACGCATTGCGGCCATCCGCGCCCGAAAAGCGGACGAGCGGGTCCGGGCGAAGGCGAATGCGGCGCGCCGCGCCGCGCCAGGGATCACGGTTGGTCCCGCCGGAAACGGGACAGCGGGGCAGAACCCCAGGAGCCATCGCTCAGTCCGCCCAAGCCGCTTGGCCGGAAAGCCGGTCACAGGAAAGTCCTTCAGCCGACCAGTGAGTGGACGCTTGAACGGGAAGGCCGGCTGGCGAAGCCATGACTCCACCACAGAGTCACGAAGCGCTCAGAGGACGTAGCACACCTCTAGGCGGGCCGGAATGGGCTTGGTGGCTGGCGCCACCAAGCCAGTGTCCCTCCGGCCTGACGGTCTTCGGTCGTTGCCCTCCGCTTCTCGCTTCGGGCAACCAATCCTCCTACCTGGCCTTTGGCCAGCTTTGGCGGCAGAGCCGCAGGCCCTGGCCTCGCTTGGGCTCGCCCCGCGCGTCCGCCTTCGGCGGACGGCGGACCGCCCTACTGTCATGACCGTCGCTTCGATCACACGCTTTCCCTGCATCTTGCCTCACCCCCGCCCCTCCCGCCAGTTAGGGCTTCCCGCTCTGCCTTTCGAATTCGGCTCGCCACGCCTCGCCGGGCGCATTTGGCTCGTCGGGTGCCTTTCGAATTCGGCTCGCCACGCCTCGCCGGGCGCATTTGGCTCGTCGGGTCGGCAGAGCTCCCATCCCCCAGGTCTGGGGACTCCTCCGCCCCCTGGAAATAAAGCAACTGATCGGGCCTCAGCCTCTTGGTGCTACCCAATTTGTTGACTCATGGTGCACAACTAGGATATTTTACGAAGAAGCAATTGATTCGTCGTAGCGGTAGCTCAGCTTAGTGTATTTACGAGCATTTCGTTACGAAGCTACGAGCCAGGTAAACGGGTTGTGGGCCACATGCTTAGGCGTCAAAGACCTGACCCAAAGCTGACAATTAAGTGTGGTTACGTGGGTAACGAACGGAGTGGGCAACATGCTCATCTTTTCAGTTCGGACTTGAGAAACCGCTGAGCGCCTATGAGTCGATCGTAAAGAAGCAAATGAATACGTGACGCCCAGGCGTGACCATGGGAGAAAGAAGGAGTAAGGGATGACCGGAAGGGTGCCAGTCTTCATCGGTGTGGTGTTGGGTTTGGTCCTCACTACGGGGTGCGCGAGGAAGAGCGATCCCCATCTCAAAACCGTCATGGTAGGTTCTTCGGCCATTTACTGCATCTTTGATCCATCCTGTACGGTGACCTTCACCGACAGTAGTACCACTCCCATCCCGATGTCGGCTGGGGGAACGAGTTTCCTCCATTCCCGCACCTTCGTGGGCAAGTCGGGTACGCCGGCGAGCGGCCTGTACGGGTATGAGTACCGGATTGATCTCTCGAAGGCCGTTGCGACTATGGTTGATGTCGATGGCGTTGCGACCAAGCACATGCCTTGTCTGGGGTCTATGGAGCTTGAGTTCGGTCCCATCGTCAACACTCTGGATTACAATGGCGATGGGGAGGCCGGAGATCTGATCTATGTCGTTACTAGCGGTGGTCCGGGAAACATAGGCATCGAATCTGTGCACAAGTGGAGCAATAGGATCATTGTTAACTTCGACTCCCTTCTCTGCGTCGGTGGCTCCCAAGGCCATGGCGATAGTACCTACTTCTTTGGCCTTGTCTCCGCGCAGCCGCCGAGGTCCGTCACAGCAGAACTTAAGGAGAAGGCCGATCTAGCCGCTAGGTCGCTAAAACTCGAGAAAGAGCTACGATACGACGTGCTGGTTCGCGCGCCCCAGACAGGCACGGCGAGTGAGCCAAATCGTCCCGGAAGTCCTTGAGATCAACCCCGGGATTGCCAGACCTAGTAAAATAGGGACAGACACTATTATCGTGACGATTCGTGGTGTATACGGTCATGATCGTGCAGGCTACGGATTACCCAAGCCGTTGCATCC
>JGI1358J11329_10004054_pt1 | contig 10645 bp, 10 predicted proteins | sample Subgroupgradi54m_FD_11329 | JGI IMG/M metagenome (IMG submission 11329)
GAATTTTTGCGATGAATTATCTATTCTCAAATCATCGATAATTGAACGTAAAGAATTTTCTTTTGAGTTTCCTCCTCCAGAGGCGCAGTAACAAACTTTCTTCAAGATAAGGAAAAGTAGAAAGCGTGACTATAATCTGGAGAAGAAATGTATAAAAACGTTAACATAATCTTTTGTTTCAGGGGGATTATTTATCAGGGTTGTTTCTTTTTTTGGGGCTTATGGCATATAATGACTTGAGATTCTGACTTTAAAAAATCAAGTTGGTCTGACTTTCCCAAGAAAGTTTGTGTACAAGTTGCACACACCGATGCTGGGGTTGCCATTCGCGACAGCAAAGACCCTGACAAAACAACGTTATTTTTCACTCACGAGGAATTTGGTGCCTTCAAAAAAGGTATCATTGCCGGCGAATTTGATAAATAACACCAGAGGGAACTTGTTCCCTCTTTTTAATAAAATGAAAAAGATCGTTTATATCATCCCCGGAATGGGGCAATCTTGTGCACTTTTGCAATACAAACAACTTGCGGAAGATTTTTATGCAAAAGGGTATGAAGTGAGGACAATAGACCCTGATTGGTATAAACCCTTATCAATGCAAATATTTAAGGTGCCAAAAAATGCGGTGATATTTGGTTTTTCAATGGGCGCAGTACTTGCATATCTTGTCGCAAAAAAATATCCCTGCAAAAAACTTATTCTTGCTTCGATCGCCCCGACACACACCTTTCATCAAAAAGAATTTGAACAATTTTTAAGTACGCACATGGAAAAAGAATTAGCGACAAAAATTACTAAGGACATACGCAAGATAAGAGTCTCGCTCAAAACTCTTTCAACTCCTTCAGTTACCTTTATGGGAGAACTTGAGCCGATGACAAGAGGGGAGCTTGTGCCAGACCACCTCATTCCCAAAACAACACATCGTATCACAAAGAAATATCGCGAGGTAATTATGAAGGCAGTTTCCTGATATTATCATCAATGCCTCCACCAGGGAGCAAGAAGCAATTGTGGATGGGGTTAGTTACTAGCGCAATGTCTCCCAAATTGTTCTTAATGATAACTTTTACTGTTTTGCGAGGAACCCACTCTGTGATCTCCACCATTTCTTTTCCAGGAAAAATATCTTTATCATTAATTATTTTCAAGTGTGTCATATTGATAATTATGACACAAAAAAGTGGGGTGGTGCTTAAAAATTTAAAAGTATTGTATTTTTTGAAATATTTTATATGATAAGAATATCAGGCAATCTGATGATGTTCTTTCCAACTCAACCTACAGGTGCTCTCATGCGCAATCTTCAACCGACATCCAGACAAGATGCCGTTACCTTGGCAATCCTTTCCCTTGATTTGGGACCGATCAAATACAAACTCATGACACCGGAAGGTGGTCAAATGGACCAGTCCACAGTCGAAGAATTGGAAATTTGGTACAAGCGCTATCTGATGCTTATCCATCTTTATCCAAATACATCACTTGTTCCAACAAAACACATCGACACATTCTGGCACACTCACATCCTCGACACGATGAAGTACGCGACTGATTGTGAGAAAATTTTTGGGAAATTCTTGCATCATTTTCCTTACTTCGGAGTACGAAGTGAAAAAGATCGCAACGATCTCAATGCTGCGTGGGAATCAACGCGAAAACTGTTCCAAAAAGAATTCGGGGAAGACCCGAAATTTGAAGCAGGATTTGCACTATGCCAAGGCGGTGAAGACTGCGGTAATGGCTGTGCAGTCTGTATTGAACCTCACAAAAAAAATAAAGTGCTTATGAATTTTGAACGCCCCACAGTAGGAAGTCCGATTCATTAGGACTATTTACACTACCTCTCTCTGAGGGGTATTTTTTATCCTCATTTCCATTTCAGGTATCAGTACCCCCGAGAGAGGCATGCGATGTCGTTCTTCGGTAAACCTTTTTCCCGTATCAACAAAACCCAGATGCTCATAAAATATGATTGCTCCCTTGTTGTAGGTTGCTACCTGTATAATAATCTCTTTGTTTTTATCAAAAAATCCCAATATTTCATTCCAAAAAAGCCTGCCAATTCCTCTTTGTTGATATGTGGGTAATATATATATTGCTTGAAGCTGGTTTACCTTCTCCCTTACAAACACCCTGCAAACACCGACGATTTTCTTGTCATCTCGAGCAATAAGTAGCAACATGTTGGGAGGTGCATTTTTTATTCTTTCCCCAAAACTACGAAGAGCTTCTTCGGTAAAGGCATTTTTAAAATGTTCTTCAATATCTTCCTTGGTTATTCCCACCTCTTTGTTGGGATAAGTTGCCAACCATGTCTCATGAAACACCCCTTGAATGCCTTGAGCATCTTCAGGTTTTGCTTTTTCTATGACAATCATAAATATTATCATACATTACTTTTTGCCGTTGTGCCCATGCCCATGAGGTTGTTTCTTTTTTTGGGGCTTATGGCGTATAATGTCTTTATGATATCTCGTCGAAAAATTTCTGAGGTTCGACCTTTTAAATTCCAAGGTCAAACCTCGAAAATTCTCCTCATGGTCTCGGTGCTTTTTCTTTGTTCAGCTTCGAGTGCTTTTGCACAATATGTTCCCGTGAAGGACGAGGAGCTTATTTCAAAGTTTGATGACTACTCAAGCAGTTTTGATGACTATGTCGCAAATTTCAACGAGACATTGGGCGACCGTACCCCCAACGGCACCACCGACTCCCTGCGCGACCTCATCGCCGGAAGTGATCCAAAAACATTAGGAGAAACTTGCGCGACTGAACCGACACCGGCAAAAGTATTTGGCTATAGCGATGGGCCGTGGAAAAACGCTTATGATGCATCGAAAAAAAATACCAACATATCTAATAACATCCCTGCAGTTGATGCATTTGGCGATGTGCAAATCAACAAAAGCAAATCCTTAAGCTGTCTTCTGCAAGACATCATTCAGTGGCAAAAGTTAAGCTCCTCCATCCAAATCCACGCCCTCTTAAAAAGCCAAATCTCCGACGCACAAAACAAGCAACTCCAAAACCAGCTTGCCAACAAAATCGTCGCGGCAAACTTAAACTGGGCAAAAGCGGCACAAGAAGTCAATGACAATGGCGTTATCACCACCGAGCCTGCGTGGATTACCAATTACGGCAAGCAAGCGGCAAATCAAAATACGCGCGTCCAAGCAAAATTGATTGACCAAGCCATTGCCGACCCTAAGGCAAATGATCCGCAAGGCTCGCTTGGAATATGCCGTCCTTATGCAATGAAAACAGCGGCAAACCTCGCGCGAAACAATCGTGCCGACAATCCCGAGAACTTCGTTGCGCAGTCAACCCAGTGCTCGGTGGCAAATTCAAAAACTGGTGTCTTCAAAAACGAATCTGATGCTACTGCATTTTTTGATGGCACCTTAGACGACAAAGATCTTCCAAAAGGACATGGTGCGGCAATACAAAAAGTAATCAGTGATGATGCAAGCTCTCCGCTTGGAGCAATGTTTCTTGCTGACAACGAGGCAGATCGGCGCAAAGAAGAATCTGACAAAGAACTTGCTGCACAAAATTCAGGAACTGGCTATGGTTCAATCAAGGAATGCGAAGGCACCGCCAGCGACCCCCACTGCACCAAGCAAACCATCATCGATCCTTCAAGCTCTGTAGGGAGTCGCGTCAACAACAGCCAAGGAGCAGGATTGCGCCAAATAGAAAACGCACCAACGAGCGATTCTGGAGCAATGAAACCTGCGCAAGAGCAGACAAATCAAATCGACCAAGGCGGTCTTGCGGGGTACGACACGACCAATCTGCAAAATTCAACAAATCAAGTCAATGATCTGGTGCAAGAATTTTATGACGTTATTGAGAATGGCTATTTTGGAATTGATGGTGACACTACGAAGTGGGCGCAGGCGGCAATGCTTATGATTTACGATGAAATGAAGTTTAAAGATAACTCTCCGGACACAGCAATCCCAGGCGGTGCAAGTAATCAAAGTGGTTCCGCCTCTGACCCTGGTGTGGATGTACCCTATGTACCCGACACCGGCGCGGCAATTTAAAACACAATAATTTCTCAAAAGCGCTTATCCTAAAGCCTTATTTTCCCCTGTGGATTACTTCCTTGACGAATTTATAAAGTATGGAACAATTAGGTCGGGATTGACAAGTGAATTTTTCTCTTGTTCCTTGTAAAATTTTCAACTGTCCAAGGAGGACATCATGAAACATGTCATTCAAATGGTAATGATTGCCCTTTTGGGCATTGTCACACAAGCAGCACAAGCAGGGGATTCTTGCTGGAAAGGATGTAAGGGTGGACACACCTACAAAGAACGTACCGTGGATGGAACTAGTCTTATCCGCGATGCGCATCATGCCACCGTTATCGACCGCATGAATTTGCAGCCGGTACTGGCAACAAAAGAGGGTACACCTCGTACTGCATGCAACAGCAGGACGGGCAATCTGCTCCCATTTCAAAATGGAGCATACGAAAAAACTGCCCAAGCGTGTTTCTTCCATATCGACCATGCTCATCATCAATTGGTACGCGCATTGTACACCCAGGAAAGTAAGGGTTACTTGCAATCATTGTATCTGAAAGATGCGCGTGAGTGTGGGAATAACTTGGATCGTTGTGCGGCCGACAATAGTGGCTGGGTACTGCGCATCAAGTACACTCGTGATGCAAATTACGACCCGAACAAAGCCCAGGAATCGATTTATGTTTTCTATGATTCCGCAAAAGACGGCAATCGTTATGCGCAGAAGAGCCTGCTTCCCCGACTGACTTGGTGATTCTCGGAGAAAAGAAACCGACGCAAATCGCACGAAGCGATGAGCGCCGGACTGATCTCCAGATCCTCCGCGACAATCGTGCTCCTGCACAACCTGCAAAGAGCAAGGATGACATAGGAGAAAAGATTGCCAACGAATTTGCAAATGCACTGTTCGGCGGCAACAGGAAGTAAAACCCCTCAAGGTGTGTACGAAAGTACGCACCTTTTTTTATTTCCCCCTGCATCAGGGTGCCACCTTGATGCAGGGGGGTTATTACTTTATTGGTGTCCAAGTTTGTAATCGTTCGATATTTTTTTGTTCAATGTTCCCAACAACATTCATAGACCAATTGCTTGGAGTGAAATATTTTTGGGCAACCGATTGCATCTCATCAACACTTATCGACTCCAGTTGTCCCATATATGTCTCATAATCAAAATCTTTATTAATGAGGATTCCGTATGCATTTTTCTCAACAATAGATTCCACTGTTTGCATGCGCACCCGTTCAGAATTTATCATTCGATGTTTTGCTGCAACAACATCAGCCTCCCTGACCTCCTCACGCAAAATACACGAAAGGATTTCGCGAATTCCCTCAAGTACACCTATCGCATGCTCATGTGCGCACGATGTCCAAATACTAAAAAGACCAAAATCGCATCGACTTTGTTGAGATGCATCAATTTTATATAAAAGTCCACGCTCATAGCGAAGCACCCGATAAAATAATGACGCGGGTGATCCAGTAAAAACATTTGCAACAAGCTCAAGAATGAGTGCATCTCTTGTTCCCGTTGGTACGGTGCAAAAATAAATTGCGATCAGTATCTCTTTTGCTTCTTTATTTTGCTGAAGAATAACAGGGTTGTGTTTATTTTTTGGCATAATTGCCGGCGCATCCAAACACACTGCTTGCGTACTATTTATTTGGAGAGATGCAAACGCAGTATTACACATGCGAAGCACTTCTTCGCCACAAACTCCTCCTGTAATAATGACAGACATCTTATTTGCAGTGCACATATCACGATAATAAGACTGAATATCCTCCTGAGTGATCGAAGAAATCCCCGCCTCCGTACCAACGGTCGGACGCGTGACTGGTGATCCTTCAAAAAGATTATTATAAATAGCTCTTATCATCGGTTCAGTTTGAGTACTATTTTTTCGACGCATTTCTGATTGAATAGCTCGTCGCTCAGTCTCAAGAGTATCACTGGATGAAGCAAAATTAAGTAACCCCGTAAAAATAGCAAGTGCGTCAGGCAGGTCGCCAACATCGGCAATCACAAAATCAAACTGAATAGTGTCGAGCTTGGTAAGTGCACTTATTGAGCCACCTCGCTCTTCAAACCATAGAGCAAGTTCTTGTCGTGAACCATGATGACCCTCCTGTGCAAGAAACATGTGCTCAACAAAGTGCGCGAGACCTTCCTTTCCTCTCGGGTCAAAACGAGACCCCGCAAGAAAAGTGACGCGAAAAGCAATTGGTGCATCGGTTTTTTCATAAGTCGTCAATGACACACCACAATCAAGGGAAAATTGCTTTCGCACAACAGCGCTTTTCGTTGGAATATTCATACGAAAAATAATAACACAGAGCATTGACACACACAATGAAACATGATATTTTCTATCTGTTGGCATGTGCCATCATAACGACCATGGAGGTCATCATGTTGTTCATCACCACCGCGGGACCCGGTGAAGATTCGGAGGGTTGCCCCGACTTCACCCCAAGTGATCCGCCTGATCCGCTATAGCCAGGTAAAGGTGTGTACGAAAGTACGCACCTTTTTTTATTTCCTCACTCTCGTTTTTTCACCAAAAATGTCAAGTCCCGGTCTTGACATTTTTTCGTTGACTCAATTTTGTCGAATGCTACAATAAGTTTGGTAATGTTACCGTTCTTTTTTGGAGGTTTATCATGAGCAAAACTCATATTTGCGTTCCCAGCGAGCCACACCCAAGTAAGTCAACAAATGGAGAGTTGCACGTCGACAAGCAACACAAAGAAATCTACGACAACGGCGTTGTTGCAGACAAAGGACGCTGTGAAGGTGGTCAACATGACACTGGCTGGGTCGGCACTTTTGTCGATTTCTTTTCAAGCAAGAAGTAGTAGTAGCAGCAACACGGGGCACCATCGTGGGTGCCCCATAAATCAAATTACCTATGTTTAAATCTCAATATCTTGCAGAAGACTATCGACTACCTGCCCATTGGACTCATGAGGATTTTTGGAATATCGTTGAACGGCTTGAGGGGTATTCTAAAGATGACTTACTTCAAATTTCTTCGGCGTGTGGCATTGACTATCCTCTTCCTGGATCAAAAGAAAGAATTGATATTGCTGAAATCATGTGCACCATCATGGAAGAAGGGGTTGTCGAGGATCTCCACAAAGCACTTGATGCGACCAAATTTTCTTGACGGTCTTCCGTCTTAGAAAATGGAAGTACTCGTAGTGGTGCAGAAAAATAGTCAGCGGGGAAATAAAACCCATCAAGGTGTGCACGAAAGTACGCACCTTTTTTTATTTCTCTGCAGGACAACGTATTATCCACAGCGGTGAATGAGGATTCGGGATATTCTTTGCACAATAGCGTATAATAGAAGGATGATTTCGACGCGACGTGGACCGCTTTTCTTTTTGGTATCTCCCTCTTTTACTACTGCTTTTTTTGCCACCCTGAACTCATGAATTTGCTCAACCTGAAAACTAAAAAGGGGATTTTTACGAAGTTTTTTGTCCTGCTTCCGCTGTTGATTATTTTTTTCATCCCGCAGTCGGTTTTTGCCGGGGTACTCTCAGGCCTCGAGGAAGGAAAGCCAAAAGATCTCAATGGTGACGCAGTGTGTTTTCAGATTACCTATGACGAAGACATGGGGCCATCTGAATATAATCCCGCGGGAGAAAAATTAACCCATCAAGAAACTTACTGTTTCGCAGATATAGCAACTTGCCAGTCGAAGATAGGGCAAGCAGGGTCGTATGAAATACTGAGTCAATGTAAAGATTATGCTTCACTCAGAACTCCCTTAGAAAAAGCACAGGTTGCGGTAAGTAATGCTGGAGGAATACTTTCGTGGATTGGGAAAGGACTCCTTGATGGAATTGGGTGGGTCATTGGGCAAGTCTTTAAGTTTATTGCATGGATTTTTTTCAAGATTGCGGGGTGGTGGCTTTGGATGGCAGCATTTACTCTTGATGAAGCAATTACGCGTACGATTATGCCGAGCACTTACAATGGTCTTGGGGTAGTCCACGTCGGCTGGACACTCCTTCGTGATGTTGCAAATATGTCCTTCATTTTTGTTCTGCTCTACATCTCAATGCAAACCGTACTCGGCATTGCTGATGGGAAAACAAAAAAATGGTTTGTGAATATTGTTTTTGCTGCACTACTTATTAATTTCAGTCTCTTTGGGACACAGGTAGTCATTGATGCAAGTAATATTATGGCGACAGGATTTTGGGACAAGATACACACCAGAGTGGGGACCACGGAAGTTTCAGGGATTTCAACGCAATTTGTCGAAGCCTTTAAAATTCAATCTATCGTTGATGCAGGAAATGCAAGCAACGACATTGGTCCATTTGACATGGCAATGATCTACGGCGGCGGAGCACTGATCATGTTTATTGCGGGTTCACTCTTTCTCACTGGTGCATCAATGATGATTGCGCGTATTGTTCAACTCCTCTTCCTCATGATTGCTTCACCGCTTGCAGTCTTGGGTTATGTGATACCTCAATTAAAAGCAAAAATTACTGATAAATGGTGGCATCATCTCCTTGGTCAAGCCTTTGTGGCACCGGTATTTATTTTCATGCTGTATCTTAACTCTGTCCTCATTCAATCAATGGACTTGGTGAGTCTCACGGGAACAGGTGCAACAGGGGACACAAAATTTGCAGAAGCATTTGGTGGACAAGCGTCTCATATGACCATCTACTACAATTTCATGATCATCATTTTCCTTCTTGGCACATCAATGACCGTGGCGAGTGCAGTATCAAGTGAGGGGGCCGCAGCAGCAATCGCATTAAAAAAGAAAGCGGGAGGGTATGGTGCCTCAGTAGTGGGTGCGTCGGGACGAAAACTTGGTGGAGGGGTGGGGAAGAAACTTTCAGACAGCGCAGGATTGCGCTCAGTAGCAGCGAGGGGTGGCGTTATAGGCGGACTCGCAAATATTGGTCTTGCCACAGGGGAAAAGATGAGAGGAGGAAGTTGGGATGTTCGTAATGCTCCTGGCGGCGAAAAACTGGGCTTAGGTAAAGGAAGTGACAAAAGTTACGGAAAAAATCTTGATAAACAAAAGGCAAAGGACGCGGAAACAGTTAAGCAGTATGCCGAACGATACAAAAAAGACCCTAAGGCTCTTGAAACACAACTTCGTGCTAAGTTTGGTACTAAATATGACTCTGATGACATGAAAGGAGCTCGAGAAGAAGTAAAGAAGGCGAGCGTTCTTGCGCGCAATAAAGAAGTTGCTGAAAAACTTGATACTGATCTTAAGAGTCATCTTGGCGACTTACCATCAGTAAGAAAAGAATCCGAAGAGGCAGACGCATTGCTCACGGCAACAGAAAAACAAATGCGTGAAGCAGAGGGAGATAGTCTTGAGCAAGCTCAATTGAGTGCACAGGTAAACGAACTGCGTGTGGTTGCAAATGAAAAGCGAGAGAAATTAAATGTTGTTAAAACAAATGTTGCACAAACCGTAAAGAAGATGAGTGGTGATAAGCTCGCCGAAAACAAAGACGCAATCAAAAACTCGGAAGTTCAGAAAAATATGGGTGCACGCCATATTGCTGCCGCACAAAAGAAAATGAGTGAAGGAGACTTGGGCTCACTTGAGGAGAGCGACACACTTCTTAAAGATATTGAGAAAAATTCTGGTAACGACAATGCGAAGAGATATATCGGAAAACAAAAAGAGAATGGTCTGTGGCCTGACTAAAATTGAATTATTATGCCAACACTTTATCAACAATTTCGTGAACGACTCCCTCATCTTCCAGAAGAAGTACGGAATGCCATGTACTCCGAAGAGACACTTGATGCACTTGAGCTCATTACGAACAAGCAAGAACTCACCGCCGATCAAGCGACTATTGTTTCTCGTTCCACAATGAAACTTTTGGCAGGACTCATTAAACCAAATGAGCTTGTTGGGCTTATTTGCACTGAAACAGGGCTTGCGCGCGAAAAAGTAGGTCTGGTCGTTCAAGAAATCAATACTGATATTTTTAATCCAATAAAAGAAGCGCTGAAGAAAGTGCATGGACTTGATGAAGCACCTCAAGCAGCGGAACCAAAAACTGCTCCAACATCAATCCCATCAACTCCAAAACCTTCAGCACCAATCCTTTCTCCGCTCTCGGTGCCTGCACCTCTAGAACCCAAAGTTCCGCAAGAGACAAAACAAGTGCCACTTCCTCCAATTCAAGTGAAGGTCGTCGTACAGCCGGTGATAAAAAAAGAAGTTGCACCTCAAGCGCCATCCACGCCTGTCCTGACAGGTGACCGAGGTGACTCCTTGGCCTTGAAAGGTGTCTCCTCGGTCACACCCACTCAAGAAAAACCAAAACTCCACGTGCCACACAAGCCACGAAACGGAAGTGGTGCGATCATGCCCAACATTCTTGAGCAAAAACTTGGCGGAGCATTTCGCATTCAAAAAGACTCGACCGCATACGCTGCACCACACAACGCCCCCGAGACGATCAGTCCACCGACAAATACACCCTCTGACCCCTATCGCGAGTTACCATAAAAACACTCACTACAAAAAGTAGTGAGTGTTTTTTAAATGGAGTATAATAATAGGACTTACGCAATAAGTATATGCAATTTCAAGT
>JGI1358J11329_10004057_pt1 | contig 10638 bp, 14 predicted proteins | sample Subgroupgradi54m_FD_11329 | JGI IMG/M metagenome (IMG submission 11329)
AAATCCTTTGACACCGGTATATTTACAATGAATCTTGTGGTAAAACGCCATGAGGCTATGGCCTCAAAGAGTCTAATATGTATGTGGCATTATGCATCCCGCTAGAAGTCAAACACCACAGATGTTTATCGATGCAAAAAGAGCATTGGACTTCTAACGGGATAAATAAAAAGTGCGGTTTATAGACCACACTTTATTTTTCAACGAAAACATTATCTATGATTTATTGAATCTAGCAATCATTATAACTTCATCTCCCCTAAATAAATCTTGAATACCGCATTCAACATTTGCGCCTAAAGTTTTTTCATAAAGATTTTGAGCTAAATTTTCAGCTCCTGTTGTTACTTCTATAATTTTTAAAGATGACCCTCTGCCTTTAAGATATTTTTTAATTTTTTCTAAAGATTCTCTGATAAGAATAGAACCAATCCCCCTGCCTTGAAATCCTTTTTTAATAGCTATTTGCTCTAACTCCCATATGGATTCTTTTCTAAATCCCCCCTTTTCCATCCATAAAATATAACCAACAATTTCACATCGTGATACAATATCATATTCGTTAAAAACAGATATATTTTCTCTTTCACTGATAGCTACATAATATTGCATTCTCGGAAAAGCTTTAAAATTACAAGTAAGCCATTCTAACGCATTTTTATAATCTTTAAGTCCAGAAAAATTTTCAGAGGCTATTTGAGCAACTTTTTCAACATCCATTTCTAAAAGTCTTTCCACCATAATGTTTGTCATAACTTAACTCCTTTTGTAAAAGGACTAAAAAAACACTACATGCATCTTAACAATTACTAATAATTTGTCAAAAAAAAGAAGCCCATTTAAAATGGGCTTCTTTAAAAAAACTAACGACTTAGCAACACTTGCACATTTTAGACGTCAATTTCATAATACCTCCTGCAATAATAAGAATTGGCCAAACAGTATTCACAAAACCTGAAGTTAATATACCCCATTGCCCCAAAAGAAAAGTTAAGCCAAATAATACAATTAATACTGGAATAACTTTATGATGAGGGCATGGACACACATTTTTCATGTTTTCCATATTAAGATAATTAGATAATTAATTTTATTATTTACCCGATTAAATAGCCTAACAGGCTAATTTCGCTTTGACGAAATTATTTAACCGGGTGAATTATTGACCTTTATCCCGTTAGAAGTCTTGAGCAAAAAATTATTTTTTAAAAATAATTTTTGCATACTCATTACAGATTATTTCACCAATTACCCATTTAACCTATGAAAAAGTTTTCTATCTTATCAAGACTTCTAACGGGATTTATTACATTATACCAAAAAACAAGCAATAAAGATATATGGAATTAAAAATTTGACTAATTTAAAGAAAAAACCCGAATATTCATAATTCGGGTTTTGAAAATCTCAAATTTTATCTGTAGACGCAAAGGGACAGCTTGTCTTCTTGTTGAATAATAACGCCATAGAGATGGCAAGACCAGTCAATAAATTCGCCGGCATAAACTAAATCTTTACCATATTTATTGCAAAATAATATTTCGTCATCTTTTTGAATGAATAACCTGTCGTGATAATCATCCCAATCATCCCATTTTCCTTGATAAATTAAGGTTTTGCCTTCGTTTATAAAAAAACGATCATTGTCTTCGGTAATTATTCTTTTGGGCTTATATCTAACACACCACTCTTTCCGGCTACAAGGCACACGGCCATTAATAAGAAATCTGTTATTTTTTTCAATAGCTACGCCATCTTGATCTGGGCGCCATCTTTTCCACTTTCCTTGATAAAGCAAAATAACTTTGCCATTTTTTGCTTTATCAAATGCAAATGGTTTAAAAAAATAACCATTTCTTTTAATTTTCCTTTCTAAAAGAAGTTTTCCCATTGCATCTCCTTATGTCAAAGAGCTAAAATAAATATTATTACATATTAGCAGTCATTAATAATTTGTCAAAAAGCACTCTTAATATAAAGAACTATTAATGCAACTTATGTCAAAAAATTTAAGAATATCTTGAAAAAATTTAAAAAATAAATTATCATAATATTAATCATTCCGGTGTAGCTCAGCGGTAGAGCGATTCCCTGTTAAGGAATGGGTCGTAGGTTCGAATCCTACCACCGGAGCAATGATTCCAAAGGTTGTTTACCACATTAGGTTGTTTACCACATTTTTGTTTTGTGGTACAATTAAAACAATAATATAATTAAAAAATAATATTATGAAAATTATAGATAATTTCGTTTCTAGAGAAAATAGAAGATATACTTTTATAATAGGAAGTGTTATTGCTTCTTCTCTGACTGGATTCATTTTTGGAGCCATAAGCGCTTCTGTTGTCTGGTTTATTTTATTGAATTTTTCACCTAAATAGCATTTATTTTACTTTTTAATTCCTTTTGAATTTTTATATTCTTCTTTTGAGGAAAGACAATTTCCCGAGATTTACTTGTCCCTCCGAAGTTTTAACGAAGGAGGATTTCTCGGGTTTTTGATTTGCATTTTTTCTGGAAAGAAGTCAAAATAAAAAAATAAAATTAAATATAAATAAAATGAATTTAGTTCCATCAAAAATATTTTTTACAAAAGGGGTTGGAATCCATAAAGATAAGCTGGCTTCTTTTGAACTTGCGTTAAGGGATGCAGGAATTGCGTATTGTAATTTAGTTTTAGTTTCAAGTATTTTCCCGCCTGGTTGTAAAAGAGTAACAAAAGAAGAGGGGATAAAACTTCTCTCTCCTGGGCAAGTAGTGTTTGTGGTGTATTCACGCAATCAAACTAACGAGCCGAACCGTTTAATTGCGGCATCAGTAGGAGTAGCAATACCTTCTGATGCAACCCAATACGGATATCTTTCTGAGCATGAATCTTTTGGTGAAAGTGATGAAAAAGCTGGAGAGTATGCCGAAGATATTGCTGCTTCAATGCTTGCAACTACTCTAGGTATTGAGTTTGATCCAAATCAAGCATGGGATGAAAGAGAACAACTTTATAAAGCTAGTGGAAAAATTTTTAGAACCTCTAATATTACCCAATCAGCTATTGGTAATAAAGATGGTCTTTGGACAACTGTTTTTTCTGCAGCAGTTTTTTGTGATTATCCCAATAATAAGGAAGACGGGAAATGAAAAGTCTATCTTAATCTAGTAAATTTTTTATTTCAAAAAGCTTAAACTATTTATTTCTTCCCTCATTTTTACCCAACCCAACGTTCTGACCGCATCTAATAGTGGGAGCAAACTATTGACAAATTTTCTACATTGATAATATTAAATTAGCACAAGCCACAAACATACAAGTGGAAGCATCCTCCACCGAGACCTATGTCAACGCCCAGTGACACAGGTTTTTTTATTTATTACAAATCAATATTAAGTCGCACGGTAGCGAAACTATCTATTGTTATTTAAAAAAACTAACCCTCCCATCCTTCCCATAATCAACTTAATCAACGGATATATCCTACAAAGTTCGGAAAAGAGGTAATCTGGGGAGATTTGATTCCCGAGATTTATTTTTTGGGGTTTTGTTTGTTGCATAATGCCACATACATATTAGACTCTTTGAGGCCATAGCCTCATGGCGTTTTACCACAAGATTCATTGTAAATATACCGGTGTCAAAGGATTTTTGACGGCATACGAAGATGGGTTAAGATATCGTATGCTTACAGAGAAAGCCAAATACAAGGCCAAGATATTAGTGTTTTGGGAAAAGCATGGCCTTCAGGCAACCATAGACGCTTTTCCCGTAAAAAGACCCACGCTCTTCCTTTGGAAAAAGAAGTTAAAGGAAAGTGGAGGCAAGCTCGTATCTTTAAACGAAAAAAAGAGGACTCCAAGAACCAAGCGCAAAAGACTCTGGCCGTTTGAAACACGGCAAGAGATTAAAAGAATCAGGGAAGAGCATCCTAATCTGGGTCCTGAAAAAACCTACCCCTTGTTACTGGAATTCTGCCAAGAAAAGAGCCTGACATGTCCCAAACCAAGAACTGTGGCCAGAATTATCGCCGACGACCCCGAAAAGATGAGGATATTCCCTCAAAAGATTTCTCACTTCGGCAGAATATGCAAAGCAAACAAGCAGAAGGTGCTGCGCAAGCCAAAAGACCTCAAACCCTTCTATCCTGGCCACTTAGTCGCATTGGACACTATTGAAAAGATTATCAACGGCAATCGCAGATATGTCATCACCTTTGAAGATATTTACACGCGTTTCTCATTTGCCTGGGGTACAAAAAGCCATGCCTCCAAAGCCGCCGAAGAGTTCTTTACCATGTGCATCAAGGTGTTCCCGTATTCGTTTAACTTTCTGTGGGTGCTGACCGATAATGGTTCTGAATTTAAAAAACACTTTTCAGAGAAACTGAAAGAATTACACTTAACTCACTATCACACCTACCCTAAGACTCCCAAGATGAACGCCCACGTAGAACGATTTAATCGCACGATCCAGGATGAATTTATTGACTGGCATGTTTCAGATTTGTTGCATCCCGAAGTCTTTAACCGAAAACTCATCGACTACTTGATTTTTTACAATACTAAGAGAGTCCACTACGCTTTTCAAAACAAACTATCTCCAGTACAATTTATGATATCCACACAGGAGAACAAGCAATTCATTCTTAACATTCCCGAGGAGTCTAAAAATGGGTGGCATTATACATTTGTTTGCATTTTTATTGGAAAAAAGACAAAATGAGATAGTAAAATTAATTTAATATTTATGCCAACTAATGCAAATAAAATTATAATTGTTGATAAAAAAGACAAAGAAATTGGAACAGAATTTAAAATAAAGGTCCATAAAGAAGGTAAATTACACAGAGGATTTTCTATTTTCATTTTCAATTCTAAGGGAAATTTACTTTTACAAAAACGTTCACCTAAAAAATATCACTCTGGTGGTTTATGGACGAATACTTGTTGCAGTCATCCAAGGCCTGGTGAAACAGTTAATTTTGCCGCCCATAGAAGACTTAAAGAAGAAATGGGATTTGATTGCGATTTATCAGAGATATTCAGTTTTATTTATAAGGCAAAACTAAATAATGAATTAATTGAGTATGAATTTTTGCATGTTTTAATTGGAAAATTTGACGGAAAACCAATAATTAATGCCGAAGAGGTAGAAGATTTTAAATGGGTTAGTTTTGAATTTTTAGAGCGTGATACTCATCAGAATCCAAATACTTATACTTATTGGTTTAAAAAATGTTACAAAAAAGTTTTCAAGGCATTAAAAGTTTTAAATAATAGTTAAAAGCAATAGTGAGTCGCACAATAGGGTAGGGTAAACTATATATTAATATTTAATAATCTTAAAGTGTTAATGTTTATATCTGGTACATAAATATACTCTTCTTCTTCCTCTTCCTCTATTTTAGTTCTAACTAAGTCCACGATGCAGAGCAAATATAATTTTCTGGTTTTTTGCAAACCAATCAGTAATGCAAAACACATAAGAGAAAGAAACACTTTTTGACAGCACATAGATATGCCTCTTAGTTGGGTAAGACCTGTTTGTATTTGACGTAGATACGATATGCGAGCTATACTAGTATTAGAGACTTGTACATTCACAATTTATATTCCACAAGTAAACGCGCACTTTTAGCCGCGTGAAACATGGAATAGAAACACAAAAAGGAGACAGACGCACATGGGTACTGAAAAATGCAAACATTTCTTGTTAAGTCAGACGGAGCGTACAGAATACATGCTCAAATTGAGTAGGGTGGTCAAGGAAACAGGGGAACACGTTCTGCACATCGATCGCGCAAAAATTTTCGACACAGTCGAGGTTGCACGCCATCAGTTCTCAACTGTGGACGCTGAAGCAAGTAGCAAACTCCGAGCTGCCTTAGATCGAGAACTTGGAATTTTTCCAGGGACCGTACTCGAGGAGTCGGACACACCTCGCGCTCGGCTGGAGCCGAATCAACTCAAGTATCCCCTCCTCCTTTGTGACGCTCTTGAAGGATCAACAAACGCGAAACGCGGACTCGCTGCTTATCTTCGCCGTCCGATCTTAGCAGGAACACTCGCTATGATTTTGGAGTCCGAAGAACTCTGCATGGTTGCTGCGAGCGCTTTCTATGACTTCGCATCGCGGAAAGTTTTAGCTAGTTTCCGTACTGAAACCGGGTGTTTCGTTGCGTTCATAGACGAGCGCATTGTCACCCAGGAGTGCATCGTAGAGACGAAAGGGGACTCACATACGTATGCGATTATCCCAGGATACTCGCACGCAAACGTAGAGGCCCGGGCCGCAGTTGAGTCAGCACTCCTTGAGGTAGGTATTGAAAGTGCAGGTGGCTCTCGGTCGTCCGCCCAAGACCTTGTAAACCTTCTCTGCAACCAAGCCGATGCCTACGTGGACCTCCGGGCTCTTTTCCCCGGCAGTACGGAAAGCCGCGATGAAGTTCTTCACACCTGGGATGTTGGTGGACTTCTCCCTGTACTCGACAGTGTTGGGTTTCGCATAACCGATGTCACTGGCCAAAGCTGGCAAAAACTGCATATTTGGGATCGCTTAGCGATTGTCGTGTCCCGACCGGCGCTCCAGTCTCGCATCCTTGATGCGTTGCACTCACTTCCATTTGTCGCTTCCCTATTTCCATCTGAAAACCAGAACACCATCAATTACCCTAGGCCTGCACTCGGGTAACAGAAAGGAGAATGCTATGTTGTTTGAAATCAGGCGCGTGTGTTTATACAAACTGTGCCCCAAATGCGGTGGGAAGCTCTTCCGTTACCTCCGGAAAGGCACATACGAATCGGAGGAATACGGCGTAACCCACGGCCTGCAAGTGTGGGACCGGTGCGAAGAGTGCCGGGAAGTTTTCGGCTCGACTGACATCGCTCTGCACACCGCCAGTTTAGAAGAAGGTATTGTATCTATATTCACTGGTTGGGAACAGCAAGGCTTCACGGATAAGGATTTTGTGGAAATGATCCGATGCTCATTTCGTGCTGTAGGAGGTTGGATTATCAGCCCGGAACAGAGAACGGGATAGGATTACTCCTCCAAAACCATAACTTCTGTGAAATACACATGTCAAGAGACCAACACTTGTTGGTCTCCTTTTCTTTTAATATTTTACAATATGTTTTATATCTATAAAAAATATAGAGTTTGATGGCGAAGTCATAGAAGATAATGGTGAAGATACGTTTCCGCCTATACCAAGTATTAACATAACTTTCAAACCGAGAAAATATGTAATTATTGGTAGAAGGATTAAATATTTAGAGTAATAAAACTCTTTTATTATACCCTGAGATAACATCAAGGGGCTTTTTTATTTCAAACAAATTCTAACATCGTTCCGTAGGCAGAATAAATAAAAGTCGCCTTTGAGGTGATTTTTTGATAAAATACATAGAATATGCAAATTATTTTAATATCTTTGATAGGATTGTTGTCTGGATTGTTTATAACTTGGTTATTTGAGTTGGTTCTAAAAACAAATAAAAAATTAAGAAATAAATATTATAAGCATCACGAAATTTTCTTTGGATATCATATCCACCACAGCACTTTTGGTTTACTATTTATTTTTTTAAGCATTATATTATTTTTAACTGACCAAAAAATATCCGCTGTATTTACTTTTTGGCTTGGTATTGGAATTATTATTTTACACACTATTTCAGACGGCAGGTTTGTTTTTATAGAAAAACAAAGATTATAGAATTTTTATCCCAAAAAGCTTCTCGCCAAAGGCCCGCTTCGACCGCCCAGGGCGAGGTTCGCCAAAGGCGACCCGCAAAGCGAGGCGAGCGAGGCTCGCCAGTGGCGGATGACATCGTTCCGTAAGCTGAACAAAATTCCCCGAGATTTATTTATCCTTCCATAATTTTAACGAAGGAGGATTTCTCGGGTTTTTGTTTTATGGTATAGTGAAAGTATAATAAAAGTAATAAGTAATTTAAAAAAATAATATATGAACATTAAAATGAACAAAAAATTAGTTACCTTATTTTCATCAGCTATTATACTTACATTGCCTGTTGTTATATTAGCGGATATAAATCCCGGGCCAGCGCCAGACACACAAAATCTTAGCGTTACGCAATTTATTAATATTGTATTAAATTTTATCTGGCCAGTATTTGTTGGATTTGCTGTTATAATATTTCTTATCGCTGGATTTTTATTTCTAACAGCTCAAGGAGATCCAGCTAAAATATCAACAGCAAGAAATGCTGTTTTGTTGGGGGTAATTGTAGTAATTTTAGGCATATTATCATTCTCTATTCCATTTATTATTAGAACTACGCTTGGTTTCTAACAGATTGTGATTCAAAAATAGGTTAAACTATCGTATTAATTATTAACACAAAAAACCCTAAGATTAATTCATCTTAGGGTTTTTTGTGTTTGTTGACTTTATAAAATTTCTTATTTTCTTACCCTTATTAAAGTAGCAGTAATTGTTTTGGTAACAGAATCAAACATGCCCGATACAAATACCCTCATACCATTAACTAAGCTGTCAAATGAAGACAAAATATGAGGGAACTTAAAAACTTCTACATTTGAACTGCTAGTTGTAACTGTCAAATCTCCTAATTTCTCAGTTAAAAGAGTAAATGTTCCAGCAGAAGCATTAAGGTTGCTGATTATACCTTTAAAGTTAGACTTTTTCTTGATATTATCTTTATCTTCATCTTTTTCATTAATAAAATTATCGTGAATCATTGTTGCGATAACAGATAATCCTGTCTTAGATGCTGTTCCTGAAACAGTAACCACATCGCCTGTTTTGATCAAAGAGAGATTAGAAGTTTCACCAATGCTGGGCGTAATCTTTGCTTTGGATGAGTCAACTGACCATGTTCCTCCCCAACTAGAAACCAAAAGAGTTGAACCTGATATTGAAGAAACTGTTCCTTTAAGGTGTATAGCGCCCAAACTATTTATTGAAACCACAATAGAATTATCTTCAGAGTCATGAGACTTATGTGAAGACTTGGCAAATGCTAAAGCTGGAGTTAAAGTCAGCGCATAAATAATTGAGAAGCCAATAATAATTATTTTTTTAATTGTATTATTCATTTTTTTATATAACTTAATAATATTTTTGCCAATGCCATGGTGACTAATCATGTTCTGGTAAAATATATGACGGTTCAACAAACTATTTCTTACAAAACTTCATTTATTATATTTTTTAATTTGTTTTTCATTATTTTGTGAATCAAAACCATCTTCATCTTCATTAACTGAATTAATTTTAATTTTAGGCAATTTAATCTTTAATTTTATTGAAGCTGCAACATTAATTTGAGTTTCCTGGGATATACGTATTGCTTTCTGGAAGAGAGAAAAAGCTTGGCTATAATCGCTTGATTGAAATTTTTGCTGGCCTTGTAAAATTATATCTTTAGCAACATTCAAATTTGCCTCAGCGTCGTTATAAGAACTACTACTGATATTTTCTTTTTCGTCTGAAATAAAATCACCCGCTTTTGCAACTTTATCTTCTGCCTCCTTCAATTTACTATCAGCCGAATCTTTTAGATAATTTAAGGATTTTAAAGATAATTCATCTTCGCTGTCTTGTCTTGTTTTTTTTATTTCTTCGGTCCTACTTTCAACATCCGACAAAATATTTTTGATATTTTTGGTAATACCGTTATTTTCTCTATCAGCAAGGTTATCTAAAATTTTGGCATGGGCATTTAATGAAGCTTCTAATTCAGAATTTATTTCTGCTGATAGTCTTATGTTTTTATATTTTATATCATTAGAATAGTTATTGGCATTTTCTATTTGCTTGTTTAACAATAATTTAATTTCTGTGCTAGTTTTATTGTCTAATTTTTTTTCAGATGCCATTTTTTCACCTTCTTCTAACCTTAATTGAACAAGATGTATATTATACTTGGCTTTAGATTCGTCAGAAAATAACATAGATGACAAAACTTTTTCGTTAACTCCTACTTTTACGGGATAAAGTATATCACCTGGCAAAGAACTTTGAGAAGCAAAAGAAATACCCCCACAAACAAGAACTGCAAAAACCGATATAATTGATGCATATTTTAACGCGGGCCTTTCTGTAATTAATTTAATTACCCTTGTCACATAGCCAACAGACAAACTTATTGCTTTATAATATTCATATCCAAATTGCTCGCTTCTTACGGGATTATCCTTCATGAAAGAAATTAAACTGGAACGTATTGCCTCTTTTTCTTTGGTTGACAAAAAAATAGCTTTTTTTGCCTGCCTTATTAAATAATTAAATCTTTTTTCTATTTTCATATATACTCTTGTTTTTTAAGTATTTCTTTAACTTTTTGCAACCCGCGATGAATTTTAACATAAACATTATTCTCTGTTTGACCTATAATTAATGCGATCTCTTTGGTAGAAAAACCATCAATATATTTCATAATTACTACATCTTTGTATTCTTCATCCAAAGAATTTATTATGCTAATAATTTCTTTGGCTGCAAAATAATCTTCAGTGCTTTTTCTTGGGTCAACATTAGGAGAAAATCCTTTTTCCATAATTTTATTTAAAGACAAATTTTTCTTTTTTCTTGATTCGTCAATGATAAGATTATTTGCTGTTTTATAAAGAAACGCTCTGATATTTTCTATATCGTTGCC
>JGI1358J11329_10004059_pt1 | contig 10633 bp, 12 predicted proteins | sample Subgroupgradi54m_FD_11329 | JGI IMG/M metagenome (IMG submission 11329)
GCCGAGCCACCATCGTCTTTGCGTTCTTGTCCGGTCGTCGCCGAGCGTTCGCGGGCCTCTTTTTCGCTAGCCACTACAAAGAATTCCTCGCCAAAATCCGGCAGTTCTTTTAGTCCAGTAATAATAACCGGCGTTGATGGCCCGGCTGAGCTTAGAACTTCGCCAGTAGTAGTTTCTAAGTTGCGGATTTTGGCGTAGGTACCGCCGGCAACTACAAAATCTCCTTTTTTCAGAGTCCCCTGCTCAACCAAGGCTATAGCCACCCGTCCACGGCCAGTTTCCATATGCGATTCAATAATAATCCCCTGGGCCGCCCCTTGCGTATCAGCTTTCAGCTCTTCAACGTCGGCTACCAAAACGATCATATCAAGCAGTTCCGGCAGGCCGTCTTTAGTTTTGGCCGATACCGGCAGTACGACTGTATCGCCGCCCCAGTCATCTGGTATTAATTCATTTTCGCTGAGTTGTTGTTTTAGGCGGTTAATATCAGCATCGGTTTTATCCATCTTGTTGGCAGCCACAATAATTTTAACGCCAGCACCGCGGGCAAACCGGATAGCCTCAACTGTTTGAGGCTTAACGCCCTCGTCGGCGGCTACAACCAGTACCACCAGATCGGTCAAGCGAGCGCCGTGTTCACGTAGGGCAGCAAAAGCCTCGTGCCCGGGCGTATCGATAAAGGTTAAGGGCCGGCCACCGTGTTCTATTTGATAGGCACTGAGGTGCTGAGTAATACCGCCGGCTTCGCCCTTGGCGACTTCGGCCTGACGGATGGCGTCCAACAGGCTGGTCTTACCATGGTCAACGTGGCCCATAACGGCCACCACTGGGGCCCGGGCCTCGGCTTTGTCGCTGACTTCACGCTTGGGGCGGGCAGCTGGAGCCTGGTGCTCCTTTTTAGCGAGTTGCACATCTTCTAGGTCCAACTCGCCAAGAATAATTTGGGCCGTATCAAAATCAATCTTCTCATTAATGGTTGCCATGACGCCGTTTTTAAAAAGTTCGGCGATTAGTTTAGAAACGGGCAGGTCAAGCAGACTGGCCAATGCGCCGACGGTGATTTGTTCGTCAATTTCAATGATTTTTGCCACGACGTGCCTCGTTTCATCTCTGCTTTATAGGGACATTTATGTTAGTGCGATACACGGAAGAAATGAAGCCCGCAAGCGAGATGTATCTAGATATACGTTGAGCGCGGACTGGAGTTTCTGGCAAAGTAGCGTACAACATAAATGTCCCTATTTCTTTACGTCTTTAAGTGATAGAGCAATTTTTCTATTCTCTTTGTCGATTTCCAGGACTTTGAACTTTTTCTTTTCGTTAAGCTTAAACAGCTTTTCGGGGTCGATGCCTTCATCGTCACTCATTTCTGAGACATGCACCAGCGCCTCGACGGCCGGCGACAACTGAACAAAGGCGCCAAAAGGCGTGATCCGCGTAATTTTACCCTCTACAATGTCGTCTTTTTTGAACTGCTTGACTTCAGCCATCCAAGGATCTTCGCTCATTTGCTTGATGGACAAGCTCAAGCGGTCTTTATCAATGGCAATAATTTGGGCCTTAATTTGGTCGCCAACTTTGACATATTTTTTGGGGTCTTCCACCCGCTCCCAGGAAATTTCGCTAATATGTACTAGTCCCTCGATGCCATTAACGTTCACAAAGGCGCCAAAATCAATCACGCCAGTTACAACGCCCTCAACTACGTCGCCGACTTTTAGGTCGGCCAGCCGCGATTGCATATCGTCGCGGACGGCTTCTTTTTCGGAAAAGATCAATTTGTTATCTTTGCGGCTGACATCCAAAATGCGCACCCGCAGGCTCTTGCCGACCAAGCCATTGAGCTTGGTTAGGATTTCATCTTTATCGGCATCAGAAACGCGCGGATAATTTTCGGCTGACAGCTGGCTAACTGGCATAAAACCACGGATACCTTCCAGTTCCACCAGCAAGCCGCCACGGTTGGCACTGTATGGCGAGACTTCAACAATTTCCTGAGCTTCAAAAACCCGCTGCAGCTCGCCCCAGCCGCGGTCCTTGCTGGCCCGCTTCATGGAAAGTAGGGCATAACCCTCGTCTAGCTCCGGGTCGACGACGCTGGCAGAAATGGTTTCGCCTTCTACTAAGTTGGCACTGCCGACTTCGCGGCGGAAAATAACGCCCATGCCATTGGGCCCTAGATCAATCCAAACTTCGTGCTTTTTGACCGAGCTGACTATGCCCTCCACCACGTCGCCGGCCTTAATTTGGGCAACGTCAGAAGTCGCTAGTAGCTCGTCCATAGTTAAATTTTTAGTAGCTGTTTTTGACATGAACAATTATGTTCCCTTCCTTCGCCCGCAAAAACTTTCTTTGAAAGTTTCGGCGGGTAAAAAACCTATTTCCGCTAATTATCTTAAAGTTAATAAAGCAGATTAAGCATAATTGTAAGGAGTTTTACCCCTTTTGTAAAGCTTTCAGCTTTTGGCTTTTGGCTTTATACTTTAGTTTATGTATTTGGGGATTGATGTCGGTGGTACCAAGACTTTGCTAGCCATTTTTGATGCCGGCGGTAAAATCATAAAAGAGCATAAGTTCCCTACTCCCAAAAAGTACCCAGATTTTTTATCCGAACTCAAAAAGAGCCTGGAGCAGTTCAATGAATACCACATCAGCATTTGCTGTTGCGCCATACCTGGCAAAGTTGACCGCCGCAGTGGCATCGGGTTGGTCTTTGGTAACTTAGCTTGGCGTAACACACCAATAAAAGAAGATCTGACGAGCTTGTTAGACCACGCCAAGGTACTAGTCGAGAATGATTCAAACCTGGCCGGATTACATGAAGCCTTGATATTTCATAAAAATTATAAAAAGGTGCTCTATATAACAATTGGTACTGGTATAGGCGATGGAATTATCATAGACGGTAAGATTGATCCAGATTTTGCTGATAGTGAATCCGGCCAGATGATGCTTGACTATAACGGAAAACTTACGCGCTGGGAAGATATCGCTTCCGGCCGAGCACTAGTTGAACGCTACGGTCAGACCGGCAGCCAAATCCAGGATCCCAAAATCTGGCAACAGTTTGCCAAGGACTTAAGTTTGGGATTAATCGAGTTAGTGGCTGCCCTGCAACCGGATGTGATTATTATTGGCGGCGGCATTGGCACCCATTTTAATAAATACGCGCAGTTTTTAAACGCTGAGCTAAAGCGGCACGAAAACCCGATGGTACCAATACCGCCGATTGTTAAAGCTAATAAACCGGAGGAAGCCGTAATTTATGGTTGCTATGATTATATTAAACAAAATATCTGAAACTCTTCGGGAAGGTACCCCGAGTGTCGGATTCATTCCGCATCCGGCGGTGATAGGAAACCCGCGATTTCGGGTGTCTTATAAGGCGGAGCCGCATTTATGGCTGTTACGATTACCTCCGCCAAAATTAGGATGAAGACGTGGCAATAACAAACAAAATATCAGGCTCCATGCCTGCCAAACTAGGGCCTAAGGTCCCGGCAGACAGGTTATCCAGCACAACTAAGAAATTCATTAGCGATGTCGGCAAAGACTACCCCGATTTTAAGGTAGAACGCGGCCAGCAAGAGCATTGGTCGCCTAAATCCAATACCATTACTTTCAATCCCAGCCAAACACCCGAACGCATCCGCTTCGGCATTCTGCATGAACTAGCCCACGGCCTGCTGGGCCATAGTACCTACCAAAGCGACTTCGAGCTGCTAAAGATGGAAGGTGAGGCTTGGCACCTGGCCTCCAAAATTGGCCTCAAATACGGCGTCAGCATCAGCCAAGACCATATTCAAAACTGTCTGGACACCTACCGCGACTGGTTGCACCGCCGCAGTCAATGCCCTACCTGCGGCATGCATATTTTGCAAGACAGTAGCTCAAGCTATAAATGTTTTAATTGCGGCACATCGTGGGATGTCAGCACTGGTCGGTTCGTGCGGCCATACAGAAGGATGCGTAAATAGCAGTTCAAGGCGAAGCCTAAAAAGTAGCCGTAAGAAGTGCACGCATTTTGATGTGTATCTCAATACATTGGAGGACCAGCGCAGCTTCTGACGCTGTAATACGCAAAAAGCCCGACTAAAAGCCGGGCTTTGCCTGGTTTTTTGCCGGGCGTTGCGTGTGTTTAAACGGTTACTTTTTTGCCGCGGCGACTAATTCGGCCACCTTTGGCGCCAGCCTTGCGGGCTAGTTCGCGGTTGGCGTAAAAGCCACCAGTGTGGCCCATCTTACCGCCCATAGCCCCAATGCGGGCGTAAAAGTCTGCACCGTATTTTTGTTTATTACGAAAAGCGGCTTTCTTGCCGCCTGTAGCTGTACCAGCCATCTAAAACTCCTTTGGTTAATGATTTTCTCGATACAAAAAGAGGGCTTCAAAACCCTCTATATGAATCGAAACTACGCTTATGGTATCACTTCATTGCGGTAGTGTCAATAGAATTATCGTACTTAAAAACCGCAGGTTATTTGACTGTTTTTGTTCCAGATAAAGCGCAGCCAGCGATATATTCGTCTATCAATCTCTTCAGAGTCTTGGGGCTGGCAATTTGATCACTCAGCACATCCCTTACGACTTGGGTTTGATGGCGTTTTTCACTAGCCGGTAACGAAGCGTCCTCAGAAGCCTGTTGGGCGACGAATTCTTTGAGTTCAGATAAAGTTTCGGTGGCGTTTTGATTCATTTTTTTTATTTTTTAACTAACAAATGCATACTACCATAAGCATCTTAAAAAGTCAAGCTGAGCCCTGTTACCAAATTAAGTTGCTTTCAAGAAAATCTTTAACCAAAAGGGATTAGCACTCAGCTATTTCTACTATTTCTACATTCCAGGAACTGGCATAAGTTCAAATACCTCGACTGAAAACTTGCCGGATTTATCGCTAAGAAACGGATGGCCTTCAACTAGTTTTTTTGCTCCCGCCATATCTTCCGCCTGAATTATCGAGTAGCCACTGAGCTCCAGCGCTTTGCCGGCTGAGCCGTCATCAACCACAGCTTCACCGTTGGCCATTGGCTGACCCATATCAACCATTGCATCGCCCACTTTGCCCATCCACTCACCCCATTTAGCCATGATCCCCTTCACCGTCTCTGGATCCATATCTTCGGGCTTTGTGGCCGGACCGTTATACAGTAATATAAATTTTTTCATTTTAGCCTCCTAAGCTTTTCATTAAATTATGTTGCGTAGTTGATCTCTCAACCGAAGATTTTAGCTAAGACTGGCTTCTTCGCCGGGAAGCAATACATCTAGGAATGAAAAGTTTCGGCGGCTGAAACCTCCTTAGTACCTATATTGTACCGCGAAATGACCAAACCGGGCTCTATTCGCTCCGCCCCTCCCCCCGAAAGATTATCTCATCATTTTTCGGAGCGTTTCTTTCTCTGATGCTTCGGAAACCTCTGTATTGCCACCTAGTTTTTGTTGTACAATTTCAACTGTTTCTTGTCTGGCTTCTGGACTTGCACCGCCATAGCCATTACTCCAACCAAAGATTGTAAAGTCGGTTATCTCGCCATCGGGGCCTAGCTCGAATTCAAATCTGCCAGCATCTTTGACACCGGCCTTATCTAACAGTTCACCTCCCGATGCCGCCGCCGCCGCTTGAGCGCCCAGCAATCGACCCTTAAAATCTTCGTTTTTGCTCTTGAGAGCCAAGCTAACGAATTCATTATGCTGAGGTTTTGAGGCGTTATTCCCCCACCTTTCTTCTAAAGGAGCGAGAAGGACTATGTCGCCAACCCGGACAAATTTCCCATCTTGCTGCTCATAGCGCTCAAGCATATAGCGTAAAAATTCAGGATCAACTTCATGTACAAAGCCAAACCGATGATGGAGAGGTTCAGCTTCGGGCTCGGTGACTGTAATGGTTTCTGGCGGCTTATTTCTTTTGAATAAAGGCATTTTTAGCTTTGGTTTAACCGATGCAATGCTAGCATAAACACCTTAAAAAAGTCAATGCGGGCTCTATTCGCTCCGCCCCTCCGCGCGTATAATTTGAGCTATGCCTACGGTTAATGTTTTTTATAACGACGATTTGCCAAAAGAGTTCGAAGAATTTACGAGTTCCTTAAAGAAATTTGTAGCTGACCAGTTGACCTGCGGTGATATAAAACTCGAATCTGATGAAGTTAGTGTTAGGCTTATTAGCTCACACGGAAATGCGATGTTAGCTCCAGTTGAAGTTGAAATAACGGCCGCTGGTTTTAAGGAGCGTGTCGAAAAGCAGGATCAAATTTGCCTGAACATCCAAAAGTTCATCTTAGATAGAGCTATCTCTCTAAAAGATGTAAAAGTTTGGCTAATCCTTAGCGAACTCGGCCACAGTTGGGAATAATCCTTGCTTATGCTTGCAAAATAGCTTGGCTAATCTTAGCCTGAGAGATAGCACTAAAGTCTCATGTAAGGATATTAAATGTCCCTGGAATTTCCCAGACCAAAATATATGCCTTGTGATGGATGCGGAGTTTCTGTGGCTTGTGACCAAGAAGCAGACCACGAATGTGATCAGGAAAGACGACTGGATTTTAACATATTCAAGTTAAAATCCGAGCTCGACGGTGTTGAGGCTGAAATAATAGAATACCTTGTTTCACCTCATGGTCTTTTCGAAGCATATTACGCTGCTCGGGCGCCAAAACAATAATAGCTAGCCTAGCTAGTCAGCTTAATTCTGGTCCCGTGGGTTTTATCGCCCTCTGCCTAGCCGAAATAGGTTCGTGCAGCGGCTCAAAACCCCGGCACTAAAAACTTGAAGCTCCTTAATCTGATTGCAGACTACCCCGCTCAGGTTTTAGTGCGGGGCGCAGCAGATGAATTTGCTTGATTAGCTGTTGCCAAAACCCATTACTCTACTTCGATTTGCGGCCAGTTTGAACACGACGTATGGCATATAGTAAAGCGCCAATGGCAAAAACCCCTGCGACTAGATAGGTTTTGTGCTCTCCGGACCACTCGAGAACTCGAACCATCCTGGAATCTGATCCTTCAGCTTCAAACATCGTAGATTGAGTATCAAACTCACGCTCACCTACCCTAAAAGATTTTGGATCTCCGCTTAACCAAGTAGACTGTTCATTTCCTAGATGGCGTAAAAGAGTTTCTTCATCAATTGGCGGCTGTTCGCCTTGGATAAGATGACGATCATCGGGGTGCGGCTCCATAAGCAAAGAAAGTATAACATTACGCCCAGCTGCCTGATTTGCTGTTGCCAAAACTAAGCAGCTTCAGTTTCTGGAGTGTCTTCAGCCGACGGTTCGTCCGGAACGCGGCTCAATAAATCGTTGAAAGCTCCACGGAGCATAGCCGCATCGGCGTACCGGCTTCTTAGTTCAAGATCATCAATGAAATTCTGAACTTTATTGATATCAAAGCCTTCTGCTTCAATCTCAGCAACTTCATCGTCAGAAATCCTATAAAAAGACTCAAAACCACCAGTGGCTAGCGCGCCTGCTATCCTATGGACTCTAAACCGAGGCTTTGATAGCATTTCCTCCGCTAGTTTCCTGACTAGTCTTTCTTCCATTTCTCCTCCTTATTACAAGATTATACAATGTTTTTGTATCTGGGGGGAGGTAGCCCGACAAAATGTATTCCATTTTGCCGGCGCGATAGGAGGGGGAATCACCCCCTCTTATAAGCGAAGAGCCGCCCGATAAGGGCGGCTCGTAGCGTAATTCGGCACCGTGCTATTTTCCCAGGGCTAAAACCCAAGTATTGTAACCGCTGCTGGGCTTAACTGCTGTGTTCGGGATGGGAACAGGTGTTTCCCCAGCGCCATGGGCACCGAAGAAGCGACCCCTCGATGGGGGAGCTTCTTCGGCAACCATAAGGTTGGCACGGAACGCTGTAAATATGACAGCAAAAACTGCCAATTTACAGATGAGAAAGTTGTTTCACCCGCCTAAACTTTCAAGGAAAGTTTGGTGGGTTAAAGCAAGCCGCCGAAATTTCAAAGAAATTTTTGCGGCTAAAACGACGATAATCGCCAAATAACCGTAGTTATTATTGCTGATTACCAATAGCTAGTCAATGCACAAATTTGTCCAGAACGAACACGGTGGATGCTGTGTGGTGGCGCGCCCGAGGACCGCACGCAGCTGTATTGAAATACAGTGAGTACGAACCGGAGGGCAGCAACACCGCACGGCGCCACAGCGATAGTAAAAGCCTGGCTTTGCCAGGTTTTTACTATCGCGGCGTGTTTGTTCTGGTCACAAAAAGTCAATGGCCCTATTAGTACGCTTCAGCTGAATGCATTACTGCACTTACACCTTGCGCCTATCAACCTGATAGTCTTTCAGGGGGCTCTGCAGCTCCTCGCTCACGCGACGAGCCATTATCCGTTCACAGTTAACCGTTCACCGTGCATTATCCGTGATCCATGGTCAATGGAAAACGGAAAACATATGGTAAATAGTAAACAGTAAATGGTAAACGGCTTCTTCACGCAAGTGAGAAGCTGCGAGAAATCTAATCTTGAGGTCAGTTTCGCGCTTAATATGCTTTCAGCGCTTATCTGGTCCGCACGATAGCTACTGGGCAATGCCCTTGGTAGAACAACCCATACACCAGCGGTGCGTTCACGGAGGTCCTCTCGTACTGTCCGTAACTCCTCTCAAATTTCTTTGCGTCCACAGCGGATATAAACCGAACTGTCTCACGCACGTAACCTTGAAGGACAACCTACGGTTTTCCTTCAACGCCGCTTTCGGAATAAATCCGAATTCGCCTATGGCGAACCGCGGCTACTACCTTTCCCTAAGAAAAGCAGTGGTTTTATCCAGTATTACTACTGGCGTGGACTATATCTTCATCCTTAGCCAAAGTCATTAATAGCTAAGGAGCTAACATCTGAAATCTCGCTTTCGCGATCATTCTCACTGTTCCACTTGTCGACTAGACAAGTTTTCCAGATCAGTCTCTACGGGATCAAACCAGCATTAGACTGGTGCTTACCCTCGGTGTTGCCCTCTAAAGTGTTCGGCTAAAAAACTTTAGTAGGGTTTCTCCGATTTTAGTTAGTTTGCTTCTTTGGATTACTCCAAAGTGACGCAATGTTTTACGTTCTGAACCCAGCTCACGTACCTCTTTAACCGGCGAACAGCCGGACCCTTGGGACCTGCTCCAGCCCCAGGATGAGATGAGCCGACATCGTACTTTAATCCATATTCTCGTATGGCGTAGACTATATCTTCTTCCTATCGTCCGAACGTAGACCCGAAAGCCATATTCATAGACATTTATTGATAGGAGGTGGCGTGTTATCCTGGCGTATCAAACTACCAGAATCTTGTCTTTCGACTCAGTCGTTACGGGGTCATTGGCCAGCTTATACTTCATACATTCAACTACGTAAGGCTCGATCAGCTTTGATAAGCTTTTTGAACTTTCAGTGGTGAACCTGATCCTGAAGTAATGTTTGTCTCGATTTAACGCACTCTGTAACCTAAACGTATCCAGCAATAACTTTTGTAAGAAAACTTGTTCTTCTAGAGTAAATTGCTGCGTATTTAGATAGAGCGCCGAACGAATCTTGGTGCCATCGTCCATAAACCAAATGGCTAAGGACAATGGATCTAACTTGAGATCCTTCGGGATCCGCTTGATGCCATCTACGTAAAACCAGTTATGGTAATCCGTAAATATTGGCAAGCTGCGGGTCGTAAACCGATAGGCAATACGTACACCTCTGCCCTGACGGGCTTTTGGTGAACTTAAGATGTAGTTTTGAAAGTTTTGATACTTCCAATCTACATAATCGCGGTGTTTATGCGCGTGATTAACTTCGAACAAAGCATTTAAACGACTGCCTTGCCGCCGAAGCGAACCATCGCCCAATAAGCTACCGATTAGTATTGCATGTTGAGCTGAGCTTAGACTTCCCACGGTATTGCCCTCATCTCCTTATTATCTCACAAGAGATGGTTGGGTTTCACCGTTATAAGCCACATTTTTAGTACAGAATTACTTCTGTAGCACCCCAATGCGTTAAGGTGCCAAACAGCGCCGTCTATGTGAACTATTGGGCGCTATAAGCCTGTTATCCCCGGGGTAACTTTTATCCGTTTGCGCTGNAGATACCACNNTCAGTGNGCCTCGCAAACGCGAGACGCAACAGTAGACAGAAGACAGTAGACAGAAGACAGTAGACAGAAAATAAAAATTTCCGTGGCTACAGTCTACCGACTACCAACTACTTGCTACTGCGTTCTCACGTTAGTGAGACGCACGTATCAGCGGGTCATTTACTCCTGCTTTCGCACCTGTTTGGCTTGTATGCCTCACAGTCAAGCTGGCTTCTGCGTATACACTTTCACTACGATTTCCATCCGTAGTAAGCCAACCTTTGAACGCCTCCGTTACTCTTTAGGCAAAGTGTTACTCCAATGCGCCAAATTTATAGAAAAAATATGGCAATACGTATGGCCGAATGATTCTAACGAATTCTTCGGCGCTGCGACCTACAATAATTAACTGTAAGCCTTCTTTTTGCGGTCTTAGTCGTGCCTCTATGCCGTAATTTAGCAAAAGAGCTTCTTGCAAAAGTGCAAGTTCTTTTTTGCTAAAACAGTGAGTGTTAATGATGAGTGCCCGATGCTGTTTCGACTTGGACGAAC
>JGI1358J11329_10004060_pt1 | contig 10632 bp, 12 predicted proteins | sample Subgroupgradi54m_FD_11329 | JGI IMG/M metagenome (IMG submission 11329)
AATCCCTTCGCTAATTTCATAAGGGTCGGCGTCGTCAGGTTCGGACGCCTTCCGTTTTCGATATCCGCGATCATGCTTTGACTCAGACCGCTCCTCTCACCCAGCTGTGCCTGGGTCATTCCGAAGTCTTCCCTAAGGCCTTTGATTTGCTCACCGATTGATTGCATATTAGATCACCTAATTAGAATATATCACTTATTAGATATATTATAAATTAGATATTTATCATTTGTACGATATATTATTACAACCAACTGATTCAAAGGGGGTTTATGTCTTTTCGTAGTTGACTTCACCACTCCCTGTCCCAATCCTCCAAGTGAACTCGATCATACCTAATGGCGTAACCGTTCTCAAGCAAGTGGTTATTCAGGTAGATCACTTCCCCATCCGTCCCGCCTGAGGGCGAGGCCTTCGGCATTTCAAGAAAGACATCCGAGAGGTAGCGGTCCCACTTATCTGGTTTGGTTGTTGTGATCGTAATCGATCGGCTTTGGTTTAAGACAGAGATGATGAAGCGTTTGGCGGCAACTCCCTCAGGCGTACTGAGCTCGGGGGCGTCGATTCCGCGGAGCCTGAGTTTCTCTTTGATCCAAAGAGATCCAGCGAGTGTAATTTTCATCCAGAGCGTATCGCCATCTACGACCCGAATGAGTTCAGCCGGATAAGCGTAGAGGTCGCTTGCTTCGGCATCTTTCAGAAGGACAGGTTTTGTACGGCCATTCCACTTGACGATGGCACCATCCCTCAAACCGCGTGACTCATTCTTTAAAAGTTCCACGTAGGAAGCAAATCCGAGGTCAATTGCAAAGAACTCGCCTGATTTCACAATGCGGTAAAGACCGGGTGTGCCGGCTTTGGGCTGAACGAGGGGATCCGCGATTCCTGCGGGAAGCCGGCCATTTTCGTACCTCATCTTCCTGATTCGCTTCCTTAGCTCGGTTGAGTCCCAATGCTCATGCTCGGCGCGCTCCGCTAACCGGTTGCGTTCCGCTTCGTCTTTGACGGGAAGAAGCGCCCGGTAGTGGGTCCAGGTTAATTCGCGCCTGTGGGCGCGAATTGGGAAGGCGGCCTGAAATTGAGCCGTACGTCTTAAGACAGTGGCATCAATTCCAATGTCTCTTTCGAGCTTAAGTAAAATTTTCTGGGCGTAGTCGGCGCGCCCGTTATTGAGTCGGACGTGGTCGTTGATGAGTTTGCCCGTGTTCCAATAGGCGAGTAATTTTTCGCGCTCGATCCGTTCCCGGCTCTCGAGAAGCGTTTCGCGCACACGGACTTTGAGAACCGAATAAAGTTTGAGGCTTTCGCTTTTCTTTAAGGAAGTGCCGGCCATTACTGACGAACATTATACCAACAAAAAAGGGACAGGCACACAATCGTTATTGCCTGTCCTTTTTTTACAAGTCGTCTCTCTTAATTTTTCGGAATAGTTTCTTTTCGCTCTGGTGGCGTTTAGCTTGGAGTACCTTGTCTTTGGCGCGACGGGAGCGCTTCCGCTTCTGGCGTTTGATTTTAGAAATCCTTTTTGCTTCTTCGCTTTCTCGGCCGTGGATTTGGGCATCTAACCGAGCGATCAGAATTTTACGGGCCAGATAGCGGTTCATTCCCTGCGAGCGATCCATTTGACATTTGATCACGAGACCACTGGGCAGGTGTTTTAAAACCACACAAGTCGCTACTTTATTCACATTCTGTCCGCCCGCTCCACCGGAGCGGACAAAGGACTCTACCAAATCCGCTGCTTTAATTCCAAGACGGGTCATTGAGCGTTCGAGAGCTTCTATTTTTTTCTCGGAAACGGGAAATTGAGACATGTGTGTTATAAAAACATTTTAGTTCAAACTCCCGAGGATTGGAAGGTATGTTAGTGGCACGCTTACACCAATGTGTAAGTACTGCTCTTAACAACAAATAAATAATAATCCGAAGTTAAGGACTGTCCCAATTTCCAATTTATTTTATTTAATGAGAATTGGGGCTGCACCGGGAGGGTTATGGGTAAACCCTCTCCGGTGCTACCGTGTTTGGAATTCTAGGGAGCGGGGATAAAAGAAAAATTAAAGGTGGAACTATTAGACGAATTCGACGTCAAGTTCCTTATGCAAATTCGCAAATTCGGGATGGTTCTAATTTCTTAACTATTTATGGATGAAACTGCAATGAAGCGCGGTTGAGAACGAAGTAAGAAAAAGTGAAAAGCTAAGCTGCGCGTTTAAATACCTTAACTTGTTTCTTAAGCTCCGTAGCGATAGTCTCCTTTTGAACCTCAAGATCGTATCGAGCTTGTAGATTGAGCCAAAATTCCGCTGTACTGCCGAAATACTTACTCAACCTCAAAGCCGTATCCGCAGAAATCGCCCGCTTTTCCAGAACAATCTCATTGATGCGCCGTGCGGGAACATTGATATCTTTGGCAAGGCGATACTGAGAGATTGCCAGAGGCTTAAGAAATTCTTCCGAAAGCACTTCTCCCGGGTGAACTGGTCTTCGGTTTTTCGGTCTCATGGTTTCTCCTAGTGAGAATCGGTAATTTCAACTTCAAATGCATTTGAACCTAAAAATTTAAAGCAGACTCTAAATTGATCATTAATCCGAATACTATATTGTCTTTCTCGATCTCCCTTAAGCTGCTCTAATCGGTTTCCAGGTGGTATTTTTAAATCTTCTAAGCTTATAGCTGCATCCAACATCATAAGCTTTCTCAACGCAACTCTTTGAATATTCGCCGGAATCTTTCTAACACGATCCCTATAAAATAGGGCCTCGGTCTTTTTGCACGTAAACGACCGAATCATCTGGCTAAATAATAACGCATAACGTTAATAACGTCAAGCGTTATTATCTCCCAATGAGGTGGTAACAAATTGTGACCACCTACTCCCTCTCCAGACATAAAAATACCCTCGACGTTTTTTGTCGCCCCAGGAGCTCTGAAAAGCCGACGCGGGGTTACATCTTTGTTGAGGGCAAATCAAAAAATTGATTTTTCTACAGGCGCCTTTGCGCCAGTACTTTGCGCGAGGATTTGGAAATCCTCTGCGCATACGTATGTCCGCCAAAACCCTGAATGTGGAAATGTTATACCAGAAAAATTAAAAATTCCAATAAAGAAAACCCCGTTCAGTGAAGAATATAGGAACTGAACATTTCCAATCCTACCCTAAAGGACTACTGCGTTAAAGGGCTGCTTTGCTGAAGCGCCGGGTTCAGTCGGTATCAAAGAAATTGAGGACGGTTTCTTCGAGCCATTTCCGAGGAGCAAAAGGGGTTCTTCCGGAAACAAAGCCGAGGTGGCCGCCGTCGGGGGTGAGGATTAGTTTCAGTTTTGGGTTGCTTTTGATGGTTTCAAACGGCAGATCTTTTTTGGGGAAAAATGGATCATTTTCGGCATGAATGAGCAAAACGGGAATTTGAATTGAGCTTAAATAATTTGCGGAGCTTGACTGGTGCCAATATTCCAACTCATCTTTGAATCCGTTCAACTTTGCAGTAATTAAATTGTCATATTCCTTAAACGTACGCGCCCGGTTTACTTTTTCGAGATCAATCACACCGGGGAAACGAGAGGCTTTTCCCCTCGCTTGTTTCTTCAGATTGCCCAATAAAAATCTGGTGTAGACTTCGCGGTTAAAACCCGTGTCCAAATTCTTTGCTGCAATCTCCAAATCATACGGCACCGAAACTACCACTGCCTTTTTGATTTCTTTTGGCAGCGACCTACCCCGTTCGCCGAGCCATTTCAAAACGACGTTTCCGCCGAGCGAATATCCGGCCAAATAAATTTCAGGCGGCTTCTCTTTTTTAATGATGTGAGAGACGACAAAATCTAAATCTTCCGATTTACCGCCGTGACTTGTTTCAAGAAGCACGTTCGGCTCATCACTTCCACGCGCGTTAACGGCCACAGCACGCCATCCGGCTTTTTGGATTTGGCCGAGGAAAGAAAGGACATACGAAACGTGCGCTGAACTTCCGAGGCCGTGCATCACAATGACGAGGGGCTTATTTGGATCACCATCCAGCCAATCCAAATTGAGGAAATCACCATCCGGTGTCGCCAGACGCTCTCTTCTCAAAGCAAGCTTTGGCTTGCTTCTGAACACATCGCCGAAAATACTTTGGAGGTGTCCGCCTGGCAGCCACCAGGCCGCTTTGAATTCTTTTGTCTGTTCTTCAGCGCCGAGGGCGGAACAAAAAAAGAAGACCCATAAAATCGCGGCCGGAATTTTTTGGAACTTTCCCTTCATATAGTATATAGGAGGCGTCCTGCGAGCGGACACCCTGATTTACGAAATGTTAATTCTATCCCCCAAATCCTCAGAATTAGAAAGGGTTTACCAATAGAAAAGATTTATCCGATTTGATCCAGAAGGGTCTCAAACGTTTCTTTAATTGCTTGGTTTATTTTCTTCTCTTCTATCCATCTTCGAACAAAAGGCCGAAGCATCAGGTAACCCGGCTTGCTTACGTCTGCCAGATATTTCTTCAGATTCTGCTTAAACGATTTAAACAACTCGTGTTTTTTGAATCGTTTCAGGGAATCGAGAAGGGCTTTCTGATCCGGGCAAAACTTCAAAACGAAATAGACATAGAATAAATCCTTATCCCGTTTTGCCTCATCAGAGCGCATGACAAAAGTGATGCCCTTGTGGTAGAGAAAAGTTTCGGGCCCCGGAACGATTAATCGCAAGCTCTTTCCCGAATATTTAACATTTGTTTGAGCGGGCTCATCGAGTAATATTTCAAACGCTTCAATTCGGTTACACGCTAATTTGTTTCCAAGAAAGCGGTTGAGTGTATCGTCCGAGGTTTCAAAAGAGGTGATGAATTCAACCTTCAGCTCGAGTGCTTTCTTTTTATAGACAAACTCAATGGGTTCCGGCTCTTTCTGGTAAATTCTTTCAACGGCCAGCCCCGCTTCTTTAAGCTTGTCGTAAACCGTATGGTCAAACCTTTGTGAACCTGTTTCTAAAACGCCTAGATCAATATCCGTAGTTGTGGGAATATTAGGAATTGCCTTGCGCCAAAGGTATTTCGAATAAAGATAGGGACACCAGCCACCCACAATGATGATTTTATTAAGGCTGTCTTCGATGGCGAGAAGAGTATCCAGGAATCCTTTCTCGAGTTCCTTAAATTCAGACAAAATTTTGCCTCTTCTTTTTGAAATGGGAAATTAAATGCCGCGCTTCCTCAGGACCCGTCGGGGGGAAGGTCATTAAGTCGAGGTAAAGCTGTAAATGGGAAACGATGGGAAACCCTTTCACCGTTATGGAATCCCTGCAGACCGAACTCCGATAAAAAGGAACGACAAAGCAGACGTTCCCTCCTCGTACAAGTTTGTATAAACTGAGCTGAGCTTCGATTTCCTTCAGGAAAACGGGAAATTCATCACGCTCAATATCCACGTAGATAAAATGGCGGTCATCCTTCACGTACGGAGAAATCAGGCGGCTTGCGCTATAAAGGGTAAGGGCAAACGCCTTTTTCTTTTTTTGTAGAAATTCGGTGCAGGTTTTTAGAAAGTTTTTGTCAGTGCTTAGATAATATTCATGGTCGCTTTGTTCAAAGGCATAAGCATCCACCCAATCTTTCAGCAGAGCATCCTTGCGAATCAGACGAGTGTAGCTTTCCGGCCCCCGGATGACCCTTTCCACATACCCTTGCGCTTCGGCTTTGCTCAAAACATCGCTCGCGAGTCCCAGGGAAACTCCTTCCTTCTCCAAATCAGGCAGAGTCCATTTCTGATCCGGCTCACGCAACAAGGCGCGCAAGGCCAGCGATGAACGGTCGCTGAAGATATTTTTGACCAAGCGCCTTCGGGTTAAAATTTCTTTATCTTTCTGCATACTATATCTTTCGACATCTGTTGAAATTTATACTATGTCGGAAGTATACATCAGAATCACCCCTTATGCAAGCGGACCTACAAAGGCAGCGGCGGGAAACCTTCGTGAGCAAAGTAAAAACACATTTCAGCACATTTAGAACATTTCCGAGAGTACCGGGTTCATCTTGTACTAAAATGGTACCGGTTCCGCCGGAACTGGTACCGTGTTAGGTCAATAAAAGGGCAAGCGCAACTCTGGCTATTATCTAGAGAAACGAGTGCTTTAACTGTGCGGGACCTTTCAAAAGACGATGGAGTTTATTTTTGACATTGGGGATTAAAGCGGGTTGCACGCTAAAATTCCTTAATCCAATTCCTAAAAGATCTTGAGTGAATTTCACATTTCCAGCCAATTCCCCACATAGGCTACATTCTTTGCCCTGCTCTTCCGCTTTGCGGATGACTGGCTTGAGGGCATTCAAAATCAAATGGTTCCCGGCTTCATAATAATCGGCAACGGCAAGCTTTTCCCTCCCCGCGGCCATGACATATTGCACCAAATCATTGGTCCCAAAACTTAAAAAATTAGAAAATTCAAGGAATTCATCGATGGCCATAAGGGCTGCGGGTGTTTCAATCATGGCGCCTACGGGAAGGGCCTGGTTAAAAGGAATGCCCTCCCTGTGCAGCTTTTCCTTCTCCTGGGAAAGATACCGCCAAACCTCCTTCATATCCTTTGGCAAAGAAACCATAGGGACCAAGACTCTCACATTAAACTTTGCGCTCAATCTTAGGAAAACGCGCAGTTGTAATTTTAATAAACGAGGGTATCTGAGAAGGAGTCGGATGCCGTTTAATCCCAAGGCCGGATCTTTAATTTCGACAAGATCCAGGAAGGGAAGGGTTTTGTCTCCCCCAAGATCCAAGAGCCGAAGAGTAACCTCTCGGCCGGACACGTGACCCAGCGCTTTGGACAACTGAGCATAAAGATTTTCTTCAGTGGGAAGATTCGGTTGGTTCATGTAAAGCGACTCGGTTCGGTAAAGGCCGATACCGTCGGCTCCCAATTCCGCCGCCATTTTAAGCTCGCTGAATGAAGATACATTCGCATGGACCCCGATCCGCTTCCCTTCCATCTCGAGAGGGATGTCTCTAATCTGTTGAATGATTCTGATTTTATTGCTCAACCTCTTTTGAATCAGTTTGGGATAAGATTTTAATTCCGTGGGGTTGGGATTAATGATGATTCTTCCTTTCTCGCCGTCGACAAGGACTCGAGTCCTGGGTGGGAGGGAAGCGATAGGAATGTCGATTTTCGAAACAAAAGGGATATCGAAGGCTCTTGCGAGAATTGCGGAATGCGAGTTCTGTGTTCCTTCCACCGTAACGATGGCTTTTACATTTTCTACATTTAACGAGGCTGTATCGGAGGGGAGCAACCTCTGTGCAAAGATCACAGAATCAACAGGAACATTCGATAAGCTGGTTCCGCCTGCGCCTATGAGCGCCTTCAGGAGACGCTTCCCGACATCGACAACGTCATTGGCCCTTTCTTGAAAGGTGTCGCTCTCTGTACCTTTCAATCTTTTTTCCAAACGCCGGAATACGTCTTGGACAATTTGTTCCGCGTTCAATAAGCGATGTCTTAATTCCTTTTCGATTTCTTTAAAGAGCTCAACATCTCGTAATATTAATTGGTGGACACCGAAAATCTCTGCATGCTTTGCGTCAATTTCATAACCCACTTTTGATTTGAGACCGGCAAGATCGATTTGGACTTTATCCATGGCCTTTTGGAGTCTTTGAAGTTCTTCTTCTACTTGGCCTTCACTTAATCTCCACATCTCAATTTCACGTGTTAAAACATCCTGGTAATAAAATACACGCCCGCTGGCGAACCCCCACACGATGGATTCACCTCTAGCAACCACACGCTTGGAAAATGGCCTCATGTCATGGTGTAAAGAAATGGGGCGCCTCCTTTCGCGAAAAGATCTAGGTCGTCGAAGATGTCATATGAATTATGAAGCGGTATCGGGTGCGCAAGAATGACGGGAGGGATATCAGGTAAACTCCCTGTAAATGCTACGCTTCCTTCAGAGGGGAGTCAATGTGTTTAAATAATGAATACAAGGGCATCAGTTTTTAACCCTCAAGGGCTGCTTCGCTGAAGTCCGGGTTCAAATAAAAAAGGCGTTGCCATGTTTAGATAGCAACGCCTTTCTGGCAACTTCTCCCCGTCGTGGACGAATTTCGAACCTGGCTAGATACACACAAGGCTAGAAGTGCCTTAAGTATCTTAATTAGATCAGAATACTTTTTATACAGCCGCACATTCGATTTGAAGTTTCTTTAAATTGTTCTCGTCGAATTTCATTCTTACAGCAGATTTCGTTTGTTCCAAAATCTCATAACTTACGGTCTTGTCACCTATGACACGAACAATATAATTATTGTCAGAGAAGTCCTTATCAAAAACAATCGAAATATCTCCTATGCCGTTATCTGAAAATCCCGACACATTGTTGCTGCTAATAATATTAAATAATGGGGAAATCTCCAAAATGATGCTGGCTTTCTGCAAAGGGTTATCGTTGGAATTTATATTTACATTGCTAATAATATTCTCAATAACACCTCTATTCCCAATGATTACCACTCCTTGGGTTGATTGCTGAGCGGTTTTTCTAAGTTGCTCTATTTTTTCTTTAGAGGGCAACGCGACTTGGCGGCCTTTTTCAGAAAAAAATCCTGTTAGCCAACTGGAGACACAAAGGACAAGAATAATTACTGCAAGTGTGCGGCGTCAGCAACCGGTGGACAGATGTGGGAGTTTTTTAGTTTGTAGTTTTTGATCTTGGTCTGGGTGGAAACGGGGCTGTAGAATAAGGTCCCCAGAAAGGAATGAAAGAAAATGGAACACCCCACCCAAGAGCAAGCTGTGGAACAAGAAGAAGTTGAAGCAACCCCAGGAAGCGGCGCAAAATTAATCCGTGAGATTAAACAGAAAACCAGAAAACGCTTTAGCGCTGAAGAAAAAATCAGAATTGTCCTCGAAGGCTTCAGAAAAGAAATTCCAGTCTCAGAGTTGTGCCGCAGGGAGAGTGTCGCCAGCTGCCTCTATTACTCCTGGCTTAAAGACTTTATGGAAGCCGGCAAGGCCCAGCTCAAAGGTGATTACCTGAGAAATTCGACACGCTCTGAAGTAAAACAGCTTCAGGATGAAAATTCACGCTTAAAGGAGCTTCTGGGCGAGCAAGCACTTGAGGTCCAATTGCTTAAAAAAAGTCTGAGAACGTAGCTCGTGGTTGGCATCAAGCCATGAATGCTGAGCAAAGGACGGATCTGGTAAGAAAGCTTGACCTTCACGAAAGAAAAAGAAGCGGAATCTTGAAATCACTCAATATCCCGCGCTCCACTTATTACAAGTGGCGGAAAGCTTACGATCAAGGCGGTGTAACAGCTCTGGAGAAAACCAAACCGCGAGCATGGCATATCTGGAACCGTCTGAGCGAACAAGAAGAAAATAGGATCTTGGAGATCGCGAAACTCCATCCGGAGCTTACGCCTAGGCTTCTGGCGGTTAAAATTACGGATGAAGAATCTTTTTCGGTCGCAGAGTCCACGGTTTACAGGATTCTTAAGAAAAGAGGGCTTGTATCTCCTCGCCCTCTTCCTGAAATGCCGGCGGCTAAGGAATGGAAAAAGAAAACCACTCATCCCGATGAGCTGTGGCAGTGTGACGGCACAAATCTTTTTATCGTAGGATGGGGTTATTACAAGCTCATTCCTGTGGAGGATGATTACTCACGAAAGATTATTGCGTGGGATCTTCATCCGGATGAAACTTCTTTTGCCGTTTCAGATGTCGTAGAAATGGCGATCGAAAATGCAAGGTATGAGGAACATCTGCTTGATCCCGAGCATATGCCGAAGCTTTATACGGACAACGGCGCAGGATTCGCTTCAGGTCTCATGGCTGAATATCTAACGCATCACGGGATTGAACATATTTTTGGGACACCTTACCATCCTCAAGCGAGAGGCAAGATTGAGCGATTCAACCGAAGAATCAAAGAAAAGCTTTGTCTTGTGGTGTATTGTTCGCCTGACAAGTTGAAAGAAGCCATTGATGAGGCAATGCAAATTTATAACCAAACTCCGCATGAAGCACTGCAGAACGTTTCACCTAACGATGTTTATGCGGGAAGAAGGGAGGAAATTTTAAAACGAAGGCAGGAGAAAAAGAAATTGACGTTAGAACGAAGAAAACGATATAACCTTAACCAAAACCATGACCCAGACCAAGGTCAAAGTGCAAACTTAAATTCCTCGATTGTGTCCACTAAGGTCTGACGATATACAACCTTCATCCACCTCGTTTTTGAAAGTCCTTAAATTATTGCTGTCTGTTAAAAGATAATAAAGATCCCGGAACTTAGGCTTTCTCCCAATCTCAATCATGGGCCGGAGGAGTGTGAGCGCCGCTTCTTCTGCCTTCTTCTTATAAAACTCATCTCCCCATTCGCTTGCGCCAATCAGCTTATCCTTAATCTGCGACGCATTCCCCCGGAGCAAAGGGTTATAGGTACTCGATATCTCAGGATTTGAAAGCGAGAAGAAGAGAAAATCGCGGCTTCTTCCAGATGCCTCTACATACCCTCTGATCTTCGCAAGCAGCTCAAGATCCCCCTTCGCATCAATCACAATCGCGCCCTTGCCTCTTTTGATGTCCTGGCCCAGCAAAGAAAGCAAAACCGACTCCGTTTTTCCCACTCCGGTTGAACCCAGGGCCTACGCAT
>JGI1358J11329_10004065_pt1 | contig 10625 bp, 5 predicted proteins | sample Subgroupgradi54m_FD_11329 | JGI IMG/M metagenome (IMG submission 11329)
TGAAGCAATTTTTCTTTCTCAATAACTTGAAGCACATCATCTACGGTAATGCGCTCCATCCACTGACCAAATGGAAAATTTTCACCGACCCATGGCAATTTAATACCGTCCGGAGCATAGTGAATTACAATGTTTCGGCCTCGACCTAAAGGAGCTGTCTCCTTTAATTGAGTCGGACCAAAAATACCGATGACATTAGCACCCACCCCTCCCGCAACATGAAGTGGGCCCGTATCATTTGAAATCACCAAACGGCACTTAAAAAACAAAGCTCCTAGTTGACGGATAGTGGTTTTTCCGCAAAGTGACGCAATGGACGGATGATGAGGCCGCCCATTACTTAGCATTTTATTTGCAAGCAATGCATCATCTTGGTTCCCGGTAACCACAATTTGGACGCCATAACGTTCAATTAAGCGATGTGCCAAATCGCTAAAGTACTCGATCGGCCAACGTTTTGGAGCCCAATTCGCCCCAGGATTAATCGCAACCAATTTATTTGTTGTTAAACCATGTTCATCTAATAAAGCCTGAGCTTTTGTTTCATCTTCAGGCAAATAATGAAACTCGTAAGGATAATCTCCCAATACTTTAAGCCCGTCTGCCTGGATCAAATCCAAAAAATATTGAACGTCGTGTACCAAATCTTCCCGTTCGGGAATCGCGCGCGTTAGTAAATAGCTGCGATTTTTTGTGCTGTAACCAATCCTCTCGCGCACACCAGCCGCAAAAGCAAGATACGCATGTTTCTGAGCACGGTGAAATAAATAAGCTTTATCAATTGAACGTTTTCGTAACATTCGAACAAAACGCCATTTTTGAATGAAACTCTTTTCTTCTTTGCGGTCATCAAAAGGAATAATTTCATCCACATATGGGTTAGCTTCCAGAATAGGAACGCACAGCCTTGGCGTAATGGCGATCAAATGGGAATCGGGGAAATTTTCCTTAATAGCGCGGATTGCCGGAGTTTCAAAAATGACATCTCCTAACCAATTTTTCGTAAATACGGCAATATTCATTTTATCGCCTATCTTTAACCTTGAGAACTGACGGCTCACCGGACCGGACAGATTCATTTTTGGCAGACGGAAGTGTTGAGGAAATCTGCCCAAGCTGCTTCCCTACAGCTTCAAAAACTTCTTGGACGCTAATTTCACGCAAACAACGCAATTTTTCGTTATTGGTACATGTTCCACTGTAACAGGGCTGACATGAAATATGTTTCACAAGCGCAATATGATCTTCGCCCGGCGGCATGTGCCGCTTAGGATCTGTAGGCCCAAAGAGCGCTACGATTTTTGTTTCAAATGCACTTGCCATATGAAGCGGAGCTGTATCTCCTGTCACAATGACATTGAGCTGTTTAATCAAACTTACCAATTGCGGCAAAGTGGTCTTTCCGGTCAAATTAAGAACTTGTTTTAATCTTGCTTGATCGAAAGATTGGGTAAGTTCTTGGTCTTCTTGGGTTCCGAGAAGGATAATTTGACAATCCAATTTCTTCACTAGCTGTTTGGCAAGTTCTAAGAAATATTCAACAGGCCATTGTTTGGTCGGCCAATGCGGGCTTGCCCCTAAAACAAAACCTACGCGCCGTTTTGAAGCATCGAACTTTGCTTCAATTAATTTATTTAAAATATAAACATCTTCCTGAGGCTCGGGCCAAAGTTCAATCGCATCTTCAAATTTCATGACGCCCGTACGCTTCAGTACTTGGAATTGATGTTCTACAGGACCGAGACTTTTATCCCAAAAAACGACGGGATGCGTCAGAAGAAAACCGGCTGCCCCGCGTTTATAGCCGTAGCGTTTCGGAATGCCTGCTAAAAAGGTAAGCAAATGGGTCTTCCAATTATTTTGAAAGTCGATTGAAAGATCAAAACTCCTTTCCCGAAGCCTTCTACCCAACTTAAACAATCGCTGCCATTGTTCCCTCCGTTTTGATCTATCAAACCCAATCAATTCATCTAAATAAGGACAGCGTTGGATGAGAGGCATCAATTTTGATTCAACCAAAAGAGAAACGTGAGCGTTCGGAAATCGTTTTCGTATCATTCGAAAGCTGGGAACTGCCAATACCAAATCTCCTACTGCGCCTAGCTTGGTAATCAAAATTCTTTTCTGTAGTTTAACCTCTTGATAAACTTGGCGAGTTTTGTCTACCATTTGGTCGAGTGAAAATTCATGCTCTACTTTTTTTCGGAGGGCGGAAGATAATTTCTTGGAAAGCGCGCGATCCAAAAGCAAACGTTCCATTTGAGTAGCCATTTCTTCAAAATTCTCCGGCGAGAATAAAAGCCCATTTTCATTTTCATCAATTACATCCAAAATACCGCCGATCCGGGAAGCAAGCACCGCTGTCCCGCACGCTCCCGCTTCAATCAAAACGCGGCCAAAAGCTTCTGGAATTTTAGAAGGCAGAACCAAAAGATCGGATTGTTGCAAAAGTTCCGGAACATCCCGCCGAGTGCCCAAAAACTTCACATGAGAAGTAAGCCCTAGGCGCTCTACCATGAGTTTTAAACTTCGAAAATAAGACTGTTTGTCTTCATCGGCCGCTCCTACAATTGATACTTCAAAATTTTGAAGACGTTTTGAAAGCAAATGAACGGCACGAATAAATTCTTCATGACCCTTAATGGGAGAGATTCTTCCGATATTGATGATTTTAAGCAGGCTCGATTTTGGTTTATCGTATTTCGTTGAAGAAAATGAATATCGGCTGAGATCTACGCCGCGATGGATCAACGTAATCCGCTCTGGCGGAACGCCAAAATCATCAATCATCCGCCTTCCGATTGAATGAGAAATCACAATGACTCTTTTCCCCCATCCCATGACGCGGCTGAAAAAATGCTTTGAGTAATATCCGTGACAGGTAGTTACAAAATCACAATTCGTCCTCCGAACTGCTAAATAAGCAAGCCACGCCGGAACACGGCTTCTGGCATGGATGATATCGATTCTTTCCTTTTCCAAAAAATCTGCAATTTGATGGACCAAAGAAAGAGAGGTGATTGATTTTTTGTGAACAGGAAGCTTGAGATGCGGAATTCCGGCCTTCACTAATTCTTCAACCAGTGCGCCACCGTTGGAGATAACATAGGGTTCATCCCCGTATTTCTTGAGGGCTTTGACCAAATCAACCGTACCGGTTTCTACGCCCCCTACATTGAGTTGCGGCAAGATCTGAGCAATTCTCATAACAATTTACGGAGGGCTTCTTGAATCAGCTGTGATTGATGTTGAACAATATTGTCCTGCCTCGAACCATTGAAAGTAGCCAGCTTCGTAAGAAAATTAGTTGCATTAGCCATCGCAATTAAAGCATTCGACTCAAGCGCCTGATGAAAACGGCTGTGTTTCTTCGGAAGTTTTCCGTTGCCAAGCTGCATCACTAAGACATTTTTACCGGCACTGACCGCTTCTGAAATCATGGAAAGACTATCCTCGGTAACTAATGCTACTTCACACAGCGCAAGCATTCCGTAGGTGACGTTATCCACATTTGCTTCATTGGCAATTACCAAAAGCTTTGTGGTCGGATGTTGCGCCAATTCTTCTTTTACTAAAGCGCTAATTTCAGGATCCGTTCTTCTGGAAGTCGTCACCAAAAGTTCAGAGCGAGATTCTTCGGCCCAAGTTTTAAGGGAAGTAAGCCACTTGCGAAATTCTTGCAGTTGAAACTGATAAGATTTTGTGCTGCCACCGATAAAAACGCTGATTCGCTTTGCGCCGTTTGAACTTAACGGGATTGTACTTTTAAGCCTTTCTCCGGAAGTTTGAAGCAATGAATCGTTCGTTCGGCTTGGAGTTACAAAAGTACGAACCACATGAGAATGCCGCTTTGCTAAAGCGTCATGAATTGGAACAATTAAAAGATCAAATAAACCGGCGCCGTAAGGAAACGAAGGCTTCATGATCACAATTGAATCCGCGAGATTTTCTTGTTTCAACAATAAGTTCAATGGAGCCAAACCTGAACCCGCTGAAATAATAATATCAGCATGCGTTTCGCGAAGCGCTTTGGCGCATTCTGATTCAAAGAAAAAATCTAAAAAACCTAATCTACTTTGAGCGAATGGGTGGATAAAAAACGCGGTGAGAAAAAATAGTTTTCGGCGCCAATCGCTTTTGAACTTTACATCGATAGAATGAAACTCAAATTCATAATCATTCGGCAGCGATTCTTTCAGTTTTTCAAACTCACGCGCAATGGCTTCTGTTTGATTGGTATGTCCTGCCCGCTCATCCCGCAAAACCAAAATACGTTTTGTGAAACAATACTTCCAACGCTTGTACGACCAAAACCATTGTTCGGGGTATTTCGTAATCCATTGCTCTAACAAATGATAATAATTTTGAATGGTTTCCTGAATATCTTTTTTTTCATTTCCAGTGTTGACCAAAGGAAAAGGTTTCTCAATAAAAACCCGGTGATGTGGGCCGTCCACCCGGACCATGAAACAAGGAAGTACATTTGAATTAGTCCTTTTGGCAATTTCAAAAACCCCGGAAGGAGCGGTGGTTTTTCGGCCAAAAAATCGAACAATGTTTCCCGTTTTTCCTCCTGACAAATCTCCCAACACGCCTACCATACCGCCTTTACGAAGGATACGAATCAAATCTCGAATTGCCCCTCCTTTATGAATAGCAACTGAGCCGTGTGCGGTGCGAAGTTCATTCAAAAAATCATCCAATTTGCTGTGCTTTTGCTGACGTGCCAAAACATGCATGGGCTTCCCGACAAGTGCAGACAACACTTGCGAAAGCTCCCAATTTCCGAAATGAGGTGTAATCAACATCGTTCCCCGACCTTCTTGAATTGTCTGTTCATACCGTTCACGGTTTTCGGGCACGATATAATGTTCGAAATACTGTTGATTCATTTTTGGAAATCGGAGAACTTCTACAACGGTTTGAGCTAAATTCAAAAAATGTTTTCTAACAATTTCCCTACGTTCTTTTGCATTGAAACGGTTTCCGAAAGCAGCTTTTAAGTTGACGTAAGCCACTTTCCGGCGACGGTTGGTTCGAGAAAAGATTGCGCCTACGGCACGGCCTAAAGAAAGTGCACCTTCAAGTGGGAGCGCTTGCAAAAAAGCGCTTAAGATTCGAACAAAACCTACGATAAACCAATCAATCATTGTGCTCATCTGTGCTGACAATCACTTTTTGAGATCCCTCCGCTTGAAATGGTTCGGTGCGGGATGTCGGAGAAAAACGACCCAAATATTGATGAAGCAACCCTTCCCCGGTCGTAAGCCGCAGACGAACCTTTAACACAAGCGGTTTTATAATTCTCTTCATCATTTCTTCGCAACGTAAAAAATCTTTTTCTGTGGTAATAATTTCCTCCGACTCACTTGACTCTTTAGCTTGAAGGATTTCTTTTAATTCCTGATCCGTAAATCGATGGTGGTCTGAAAACTCAAAATTCCGAATCGTTTTAAGCCCGATTTGATTAAGCAGCATTTGAAAGGAACGAGGAGTCCCGATTCCGGAAAAACTCGTCACGCGCTGTCCTTGAATCCGGTCTGATTGGATCCGTTCCCGCGAGCCAGGACGATAAAGGTAAAGCACTTCCCGATAAGCTTCCACAAATTCAACTTTTGGAGCAATCGTGCGTATCTTGGCTTTCAAATCTTCCAATTCTTTTCTGGGGGTTAAATTCACGTCGGTTAAAACAACAATTGAAGCACGCTTTAAGCTACTGCATGGTTCTCTTAAAACTCCGCGCGGAATTAAAGAGAAATTACCGAAGGGATTCAAAACATTGATTGTCACAACCTCAAGATCCCTCTTAATCCGCCAATGTTGAAATCCATCATCCAAAATGATGACATCCGCTGGACGCTTCGCTAAGGCTTGTTGACCTGCTTGGACACGATCTTCACCAATGCCAAACTGTGCATCAGGCAATTGGCGGTACAATAATTTACTTTCATCCTGGCCATAACCTCGAGCTAAAATGAGAGGNGTTTTCCTACGATTAATGTAAAATCGTGCAATATATTCAACAAGCGGCGTTTTCCCCGTTCCTCCCCAAGTGATGTTACCTACACTGATCACAGGACGATCAAAACGAAACTGTTTTAAAATCCCAACCTGATAAAGAAAACTGTGGAATCTCAAACCTATAAGGTAAAAAATAGAAGCGAATTTCAGAATCGGTTTCCAAAACCAGCTCCAGTAGCTGGCGCAGGACCGATCTTCGGCGAGCAACCTAAAATAATTACGTAGTGTCATATGATTGTACAAAGGCGACGGATGGCTTCTCTTCACGAATCCAATTCGACAGATACACCAAGGTACGCGCTGTTGCTCCTTTCATTGATTGAACGACAGACCATGCCTGAGCACCCATTCGTTCCCTGATTTCCGGATGCTCAAGAAGTAATTTTGATTTTTGAAATAACTCTTCTTCTGAATGAACTTCAAATGCACCGCCGTTTTTATCCAGCAGTTGATAAACTTCATGAAAATTAAACACATTTGGACCATGCAATAACGGTTTTTTGTAAATAGCAGCTTCAATGGGATTCTGGCCGCCACGCTGAACGAAACTACCGCCTACAAAAACGAGATCAGCTGATGAATAGAGCGAAGCCAAAACTCCCATTTGATCAACCAAAAGCACTTGAAAAGGTTCTACCGAATGATTTTCTGAAAAACGCTTATATTGAAATTGATGACGTTTAACTGCATCAATCACTTTTGAGAGATGTTCTGGATGCCTGGGAGCTAGAACCAATTTCAAATTGCAAAAAATTCCATGAAGTCGGCTAAAAATGCGAAGAACTAATTCTTCTTCATTCCAACTGGTGCTTCCAGCAACAAAAATCAATTCATTTGGTTTGGTCTTTGTAACTTCTGACCTGACTTTGTCAGCTACCCCAAAGCGATCAAACTTCATGTTACCTGTATAAAAAATCTGAGAAGCTGGCATCCCTAAATCAACAAAATAGCCTTTGTCACGCTCAGATTGAACCAAACAAAAAGAAAGTTTTTTAAGAATTGAACCAACCCAAGAATGTACAAAATGATACCGTCTAAACGAACGCGGTGAAATACGACCATTGATAATACCGATCCGAACTCCAGAGAAGTTTGCTTCCGAAATCAAATTAGGCCAAATTTCAGTCTCCATGAGCAAGATGAGTTTTGGTTGAATATAATTCAGAACACGCCTCACCACCCAACTTAAATCAAAAGGAGCGTAAAAAACAATGACTCGTTCTGAAGCCATCGTTTGAGCTACGGTTTGTCCGGTCGGAGTAGTTGTGGAAAGTGCAATGATCCAATCGGGATATTCCTTAAGAAATAGCTCGATCCATGAATGCGCTGCCATCACTTCACCAACGCTCACCGCATGAAGCCAAATCACTTTCCGCCGCACAAATTTTTCTTTTAACGATTCCGAAAAAATTCCGAACCGTTCTTTGACAAGCTGCGCACGACTGCCAGCTTGATTTAATCTAATCAAAAACTTAGGGATAGAAAAAAACGCGAAAATCAAAAATGCAAAATCATAAAACCATCCCGCGCCTTTGGAATGTTTAGCTTTTGTTCTATTCTGATTCACAGTTTTTGTGATCACTTTAAAATCCTTCACGCTCTTGGATGTGCTTGATCATATGCTTCCCGAAGACGCTTAGCAGAAACGTGGGTATAAATTTGAGTAGTTGAAAGATGAGCATGGCCTAGCAATTCCTGAACGCTTCTAAGATCTGCTCCCCGATCCAAAAGATGCGTGGCAAACGTATGGCGTAGTGTGTGGGGAGAAATTCCTTTTTTTAAATCCGCACGCTTTGCACACTTCAAAATAATCCGGCGTACGCTTCGGTCTGTGAGACGCGTTTTGCTGCGATTCAAAAAAAGAGGAATGGAGTTGCTGCTTGAATCGGTCTGGGTAATATCCATATATTCTTTAATCGCATCAGAAGCACAAGAACCGATTGGCACGATTCGTTCTTTTTTGCCCTTTCCCCGCACTTTAAGAAGACTGCTCAAAAGATCTATATCCCCTTCATTAAGTCCTACAAGTTCGCTGACGCGAATTCCGGAACTGTAGAGCATTTCTAAAATAGCCCGATCCCGTTTCATTTCCCAGGAATCCCCTTTGGTTGTTTCAATTAAGTGTTCCACTTCTTTCGTTTCGAGAAATGAAGGGAGCCGCCTTTCCCGTTTCGGGGTTGCAATTCCAGAAGCCGGATTTGCTGAAACTAAATGTTCACGAGTTAAATATTTGAAAAAAGATTTTAAACAAGCAAGCTTGCGTGAAACAGTACTCCTTAAAAATTGCTTTTCCTTAAGGTGTGCCAAAAATCGACGAATGGAAAGGTAATTGATATCGCTTAGCGAACATTTACCTAAGAAGCTGAAAAATTCAATTAAATCGCTGTGGTAATTCTTGATCGTGTGAGGAGAGGCGTTTTTCTCGGCTTCAAGAAACCTTAAGAAACGGTCCACGTAAGAATTGAAAGGTAAAACTGATTCGCTCATGAGCCACCTTTAGAATTAAAAAATAAAAGCGCAGGGGGTTTGAAAATTACCTGGCAGGAAAAGACTAAACGTCTTCGCCTACTTCTTCAATCTCTGGGGGTTTTACGTCCGAAGATTCTTCGGCAGATTCACTCTTGGGAAGCTGATTGGCAATGTAATCACAATTGGGATACTTCGAACAGCCAAAAAATTTTCGTCCCCCTTTACCCTTTCGCTTCACTAAATAACCACCGCACCCGTCTTTGGGGCACGCAACTCCCGTCGACATCGGTTTTGTATTTCGACATTCGGGGAAACCAGAACAAGCAACAAATTTTCCAAATCGACCCCATTTAATCATCATCGGTTTTCCGCATTTATCACAATCTTCGTTGGCAGATACCGGGTCTTGGCGCATATCTTTCATTTTTTCTTTTGCTTCTTTTAAGTGACTTTCGAAAGGGCCGTAAAAATCCTGCAACACTTTAATCCAATCCAATGTACCTTCTTCAATCTTGTCAAGCTCTTCTTCCATTAAGGCTGTAAACTCGACATCTAAAATATAAGGAAAATGCTCCACCAGAAGACCAATCACGGTTTCTCCAAGTTCGGTTGGAACCAAAGCGCCGCCTTTTCGTTCTGTGTAATCACGAGAAACAAGCGTGTAAATAATCGGCGCATACGTACTGGGCCGGCCGATTCCTTTTTCTTCCAGAATTTTAACAAGGCTAGCATCGTTGTAACGAGCGGGCGGTTTTGTAAAATGCTGATTTCCGATCAATTCGTGGAGATTTAAGATTTCATTTTGTTCAAGATCCGGAAATTCCTGGTCTTCGTCCTCGTCATCCTCCGAATCTTCCTTTTTCTTATTGTTGGCCTTCGAAGCATCGCCTAAAACAGCTGAAAATCCCGGGAAAATATTTTTCGTTCCGCTCGCTTTAAAAAAATATTCGGATCCTGCTAAAACTTCAACAGAAGTCACCAAATCAACCGCTGCACTCATCTGAGAGGCAACGAATTTCCGCCAAATCAAATCATAAAGCTTGAACTGATCCTCATCAAGAAACGCTTTGATCTGCTCTGGCTCGCGATAAGCTGAGGTCGGGCGAATAGCTTCATGAGCTTCTTGAGCGCCTTTTTTAGAACGATAAAGGTTGGGTGTTTTTGGGAGATAGTCAGCACCGAAACGTTCTTTGATAAATTTTTTAGATTCCTTTCGCGCCACTTCAGCAATATTCACCGAATCGGTTCGCATATACGTAATTAATCCGACACTTCCCTCTTCTCCCAACTCAACTCCTTCATAAAGTGTTTGAGCCGTCCGCATGGTTTTTGCTGCAGAAAAGCCCAAACGATTGTAACCTTCTTGCTGGAGTTTGCTGGTGCTGTAAGGAGCTTGCGGTTTTCTGTTGCGTTCCTTTTTCTGAATGGACGCAACGCGGAAGGTTTCCTTTTCTAAAATGGATTTGATTTTGAGAGTTTCTGCCTCGTTTTTTAACTCATGTTTCTTTTTGCCGATACGATCTAATTTCGCTTGAAATATTTTTTCTTGCTCTGAAGAACGTTTGGAAGAAAGTTTTGCATGAAGGGACCAATATTCCTCAGGCTTAAACTTTCGGATTTCACCTTCCCGATCCACGATTATGCGAAGTGCAACCGATTGAACCCGGCCGGCACTTAAACCGCGACCCACTTTGCGCCATAAAAGTGGACTTAATTCGTAACCGACGATTCTATCGAGTACACGGCGAGCTTGCTGGGAATTGACAAGGTTTTGGTCAATGTCACGGGGATGTTCAAAAGCACGCACAACTGCTTCTTTGGTCAACTCATTGAACATCACTCTCTTGATAACTTGCGAATCATCTGCCAAAAGAATGGCCAAGTGCCAACTAATGGCTTCTCCTTCGCGGTCAGGATCTGTGGCTAAATAAATGTTTTCTTTCCCCTTTGCCTGTTTTTTCAGCAAATTGACTCTCTTCTTTGCCTTCGTAGGAATGACGTATTGGGGTATAAAACCATTGAGCGGATCAACCCCCATTTTACTTTTGGGAAGGTCTCGAATGTGTCCGAAGGAAGCTTCTACCTGATAATCCTTACCGAGGAATTTATTGATGGTTCCGGCTTTTGCGGGTGAT
>JGI1358J11329_10004080_pt1 | contig 10600 bp, 9 predicted proteins | sample Subgroupgradi54m_FD_11329 | JGI IMG/M metagenome (IMG submission 11329)
AAGAACCTCGACGGCTTTTTGTACGCGCTGCCGCCGTAATCATCAGCCCAGGTGAGATACAAAAATCTTTTAGCCCGGGTCGCGGCCACATAAAACAACCGTCGCTCTTCCATTAAATGGGCGTCCCCTTCTGGCAAAATTTCTTTGACTAACGCTTCTGGAATTTCTATTTGCTCTCGTCGTCCCCTGGAAGGAAAGCGCTGGTCCACCATGTTAACCACAAACACACAGGAAAATTCCAGCCCCTTGGCCGCATGAATTGTCATAACCTTAATCGTTTCTGGACCCACATCAGGATTATATGAAAGCTCGCCCTGGTCACCGGCTTCCAGTTCCAGCTTGATAACGTTTAAAAATCCCTTAATGGTTTTGTCGTCGTTTTCATCCTCATACACTTGCGCTTTGCGGTAGAACTTTTCGATCAATCCCCGGTTTTCTAGATTTTCAACAGACTCTTCGAGTAAAGTCTTAGTTAAACCCAAATCATTCAAAACTCGGACTAGCAATTCCGACACAGGCATTTCTCGAGCCGCTTGAGTGTGCTTAGCAACCAATCGCATCAGCTCATCAATTTTTGGGTTAGAGTGTATTTCGCGCAATACTTCATACAGCGAGAGCGTTCTCCGTTTGGCAATTTGAGAAAACGAAATCAACTGGTCATTAGACAGTTTGAATTTTGGAAAATTCAATACCCGGTACAAATTTTCACTTTCGTGGTAATTGTCCAGAAGTCTCAGATATGCCAACAAATCCAGGATAAACGGCTTTTTGTAAAGGCCACGGTTGGCCACAAAGATATATGATATACCGCGCCGCGTCAGCTCCGAAATAAACGGCTCAGCCGAATCATTAGCCCGGACGAGTATAGCAAAGTCATTAAAATTTAAGCCGTCCTCTGCTTGCAATTTCAAAATTTTATCAATGACAAGTTTAGCTTCTTGGTGCACAGTCTGAGCGTGTAAAACCTCAATTTGACCGCTTTGTTGTAAGTTTGATTTTAGTTTTTTTGAGATTTTTAGTTTCGATTCGAGTCTATCGGGATTGTTTTGCTGAATAAAATTATACGATAGATCTAAAACCGGCTGAGTCGAACGATAATTCTGAGTCAATGTTATTTCGGCGGCGTCAGGATAATCTTCTTTGAATTTCAGAATATTGGAAATCGAAGCGCCGCGGAATTTATAAATGGACTGGTCATCATCGCCCACGACCGTGATATTGTTCTGCCTGCCCGCAACGCCAGCAACCTGCTGGCTTGCGTGGCGGGCGGGAGGTTCTGCTAACATGCGAACCAGTTCATACTGCGCTAAATCCGTGTCCTGAAATTCATCAACCAAAACATATTTGAATTGCTTACGATAAAATTCCAAAATCTTGGGCCGCTCGCGAAACAGTTTCAACGTATAGTTTATTAGGTCTCCAAAATCCAAAAATCCCGCGTCCAAAAGCAGCTTCTGATATCTATGATATGCATTCGCAACTTCAGCGACTCTATCATGATCCTCAATTTCGACCTGATCTTTGTCTAGTTTTAGACCTTCCGCGTACTTAAGATATTCCTCAGGAGTTATCTCTTCACCCTTGGCTTTATCGAAGTGCTTAAGCAAGGCATGAATAAATTTATTAGGATTGCCAATGGGTTTGTAATAATCCAGCTCAAAGTCGTACAGATTTTTTTTGATTAACATCCAGGCTTGAGTCTGGGTGATAACTTTGAAATCACCAGGCAAGCCAATATCAAGAGCGTGTTGCGACAAAATTTTCTGCGCAAAAGCATGAAAAGTTGAGATATTAATGTCCGCGTAACCCAATGGCATTAGTAGATCTACGCGTTCCTCCATTTCTGTGGCGGCTTTTTCGGTAAAAGTCAGGGCTAAAATTTCCTCTGGTTTGGCCAAGCCTTGTTCAATCAGCCAAACAATACGTCGAGTCAAAACTGTAGTCTTCCCAGTCCCAGCTCCCGCAATAATCAAAAGTGGGCCATCACCGAAAGTAATGGCCTTTTCTTGCTGTTTATTTAGGCCTTTTAACACCTCAGATTTTTCTTTCAAACTAGCCTTTTTCATGACTGTATTATAGCAGATTTAGAAAAAAATTCTTTGGATAAAACTATAATACGAAAACGTCCGATCAGACAAAAACGTATTGCAATAAAAAAAGGGTTGGCGAGAACCAACCCTAGACGTCGAAAATGTCGATACCGAAAAGTGGTGGGCAGATGTCCGGAATGCCGTACTTGGTATCACTGATGATCAGAGATTTCAAATACATCTCCGAAGCCTGGCAATACTCGGCCGCTCGTTTCTCGGCTTGCCAAGCCAGCCAAGTCCTGAATCCCACTTCATACGGTTGACCCTGGCGCAGCCATTCGAGAATGCGTCGGGTATTACGAAGATTGGACGAAACCAACCGACGGCCCTTGGCACCTGATCGAAGCAGAGCGATGCCACCCATGTCTGTGGCCGCTCTGACTTCAGCTTCACTCTTCTGGGCCACAATCGCGCCTTCCAGGTCATAAAGCGAGACCCAGACCATGTCGATGTAAGGCAGTTTGTGCTCTGCCAACCAAGCCATGTGATCAGGGCGTTCTGGGTCAGCGAGAATACCGAAATGAATCGCTGACAGAGTGACCACGAGATGATCTGGCGATGGATCGCCGACCAGTGTTGCGATGTCTATGGCATCGAAGTGCGCTTGATCGAGCTTCTCTGCCGTACCCTTGCTGCCGAAAAACTGCCACGTCGGGTCAAGCTCCTTTAGAGCCGCGGCCACTTCGATCAGACCTTCTTTGTTCCCGAGCGAAAAAAGTGCGTTTGGCACGTGTCCTCCTCAGTGTCTGAAATGTCGGCGGCCAGTGAAGACCATGGCCATACCGTGTTCGTTGGCTGCGTCAATGACTTCTTGATCATTCCTGGAGCCGCCGGGCTGAACCACAGCCGTGGCACCCGCAGTAGCGACCTCGTCTAAACCATCGCGAAATGGAAAGAAGGCATCCGAAGCCGAGACGGAACCCTTCAAATCAATGCTCCGTCTCTCGGCTTTCATACGGGCAACGAGAACAGCGTCCAGGCGGCTGGTTTGACCAGCGCCAATGGCCAGTGTCTGGTCATTGGCCGTAAAGATCACAGCATTGGACTTAACCTTGGCGCAGACCCTACAGGCGAACCGGAGACCTTCCCACTCGTAGGCTGTGGGTGGTCGCTTGGTTACAACCTTCGTAAACTCGTTGGGCCAAAGTGTATCGCACTCCTCCAGGCGATCGACTTGCTGAACCAAGACCTCACCAAGCACCTCACGGTGTTCGGTTGGAGGCAATGGATCGGTCAGCACGACGCGCATATTTGGCTTGGTCGCCAGTATCGCTAGAGCTTCGGTGGAAATACTCCTCGCGATCACGCACTCAATGAAAGTCGTGATGATTTCTATCGCAGTTGCTTCGTCGATCATCGCATTCAGGCCCACGATTCCACCGAATGCGGATTCAGAGTCCGCATCCCGCGCGATCCGATACGCCTCGACGAGCGTTTCCGCTGTGGCTACACCGCATGGATTGGCGTGTTTGACAATAGCGGCTACAGGCTGCTCTTTGAAACTGTGCACGAGGCGGAACGCCGCATCCAAGTCGAGCATGTTCGTGTACGATAACTCCTTGCCTTGGACAAACTGGATGAAGGGTTCATCCCCAAGCGCATAGCGAGCCGCTTTCTGGTGCGGGTTTTCGCCATACCGCAGGTCTCGAAATTTGGGAAGATCTAAGACAAATCGGTCATCCATAAACAAATCCTCCTCAGAAACTAAAATCAACAGTGTGGATATATTAGCAGTTTCTGGCAAAAAGAAAAGAGGGCTGAAAGTTCAGTCCTCTGCGGTCAGGATCCTGATCCCGTCCTCCGGACATCAGGGTTGCCAGAACTTGGCGTGAGTTGGACTGCGTTGCCGCCACTGGTCGTGGTGGATGGATGAAGGTACTCCTCACGGCGCTGGGTCCAGCCCAGGCCCGGTGTCCCAATGGCGGTTGAGCCAAAACCGGACAACTTGGTTGACGGCTGGATATCCTCTGGACGAACCTCTCCTTCGTACACGATTGGCCTCCTTAGATCTGCATGTTTAGTGGAATCAGTATATCAAAAAACAGCTTTTTTTACAAAGCTACTCTAGCCCTCGAATAGTTCATGGTGCGCTTGGTGCGAGTCGAACGCACGGCCTTTCCCTTCGGAGGGGAACGCTCTAATCCACTGAGCTACAAGCGCGCGACTCCATCCCAGCGAAAGCTGGGGTGGTTATTTACCTTTTTACACTCCCCTTATTCCTTATCGGCATCAAGTACTTGCGGGTATCAGTGTCTAGATCTAGATAACTATCTACTAGTTCACGCATTTTGGAGGATGTGGACTTGCCGAATGATACCAATTCCACGCGCACGCCTTGGATTTGTAAATATTCCAAAAGCGGAATATAGTCGCCATCGCCTGAGGCCAACACTACCACGTCCAGTTTCGGTGTCAGTTTGATAATATCCATGACAATTCCCACATCCCAATCGCCTTTCTTGGCTCCACCATAAAAAGTCTGCAATTCTTTCAGTTTAACCTCAAACCCGGCTTTCTTGAGCGCCTCAAAAAAAGTATTTTCCTCCGGCATATCCGCCTTGACCCCGTACGCGATCGCGCGCACCATGGGCCGATCCCCAACCGCGTCTTTGAGAATATTCGTAAAATTCACCCGCGCATTGTAAACATTTCTCGCTGTGTAATAAAAATTCTGCACATCCACAAACAAACCGACTCGTTGTTCTGCTTTCATAAAATTTCGTAGAAATTTTACTCCGACCGAAGCGTCGGAGTAATCTTAATTATAATAATTTATCAATAGTAACTTCTGGTAGCTTCTCGACCTTTGTTTCTACTTCTAATTCCAAATTCGATGCGTTAGTAATCTGACCTTTTAACTTAGCGTAACTATCTGTAACCACGCCCATAGTATTATTGGTATTTTTCACATGGTTGGCAAGGGTGTCCAGAGTTTTGTTAAACTTATCGCTCTCTTGCTTGATGCCATTGATCATAGCCAGTACTTGTTGTGCGGCTTTGCTGATCTGTTGGCCACGCAAAGAAACCAACAGTCCGCGTAGGGTAATATTCAAAGTATTCGGCCCGACAATAATGACTTTCTTGCCGCGGCTATAAATTTGCGTTTCCTGGTCATTGGCCGCTTCCATATACACGCCTTCGCTTGGGATGAACATCAAAGAATAATCAAATGTCCCTTCTTGCGGCAAGATATATTTCTTGTGAATTTCATCAATGCGCTTTTTCACATCTTTCAAGAAAGCTTTCTTCAAGCTGTCCGCAGACTCATCCGTCTTGGCTTCTTTATACAGCCGATAATTTTCCATGCTGAATTTGCTGTCGATGGGTAACAAAAGATCACCGATGACGACGGCCGCATCCACGACTTCGCCGTTTTTGAACCGATACTGAAACTTGCAAAACTCTTTCGGGAATACATCAGTCAGCAAATTTTCTAGAATCTCTTCACCAAAGTTTCCACGGAGTTTCGGTGAGGCCAAGGTTTCAGTCAGCCTACGGATATCTGGCCCGATTTGGCCAACCGAACCCAATTCTTTGGTCAAAGCCGCAATCACCTTCCCCGCATTATCCAGCCGTTCATTAATCGCCTTATTCGTCTCATCTATACTTTTCTGCATACCCACGCGCGTTGTCTCGGTCCCTTGTTTGATCTCTTTCATCCATTCCATCATGACTTTCAAAGTCTCGTCATCTTTTTTGGGCTCCTCTTTTTTCCAGAATTGCAAATAAGCCAGGATAGCAAAACCGGCAATTACAACTATTAAGATTAAGGTAGTCTGATTCATGGATTAATTATATCAGTTTCTCAAACAAAAAACACCTCTGATTTAGAGATGTCCTTTGTGGCGGGTCCGACCGGATTTGAACCGGCGATCTTCTCCGTGACAGGGAGACGTGTTAACCGGGCTACACCACGGACCCTCGTAGCCCCGAACCACTCACTTCGTTCGGGTACGGGGCATGAACTATTCGCCAACATGGCACGGCTGTTTATGGCTGCGCCATGAACTTGAGCGAACTTCAGTTCGCGAATAGTTCATGGTGGCTGGGGTGGGTTTCGAACCCACTACCTCGGGCTTATGAGTCCCACGCTCTACCGATTGAGCTACCCAGCCGGAGTCGTGGAATTTAACTTTCTTTGGTTGCGGGGGTGGGACTCGAACCCACAATCTCAAGGTTATGAGCCTTGCGAGATGCCATTTCTCTACCCCGCGACGTGCGCTAAATAAAAAACAGGTTCGGACTTCTTTTATGTCACCTCAAGAATCGAAATCCTGTAACGAACTAATTATACATTATTATTGAATAAAATCAAGGGTCTGTTAAAAAAACACCCCAATTGCTTAGGGTGTTTTCGAGAGGAAAGCTTATCGCTTCTTCTTCTTTGCCTTGGCCTTTTTCTTCTTAGCCATATTGCACAGGCTCCTTATGTCGAACAATCAATTTTATTTTTTTGTCCGACTGATAATTTTTATCTCTACGGAAGATTTTATTCCGTTTAGATCAGAGAAAAATACTTCACAAGACAATTATACACCATAATACTATACCTTGTCAAGTCTTTTTACTAAATTATTTTATAAATTTCATCAAACCGGTTTGTTTGAGTAAATTTTCGTCAGAAATTTTTTCTGTTTCTTTGTTGATTTGGTTTATCGAAAGACCTTGAATGTACTTAGCGCGCGTCTTAATCGCGGCAAAAGTATTTTTTTCTAGCTTAAAATTAAGTTGCGTAGCCAATCGAACACCGCGAAGCATCCGAAGTGCGTCTTCATCGATTTTTTTCTTAGGATCTCCAATAAATCTGATCAACTTTAAACCTAGATCTTTAATCCCATTTGTGGGATCAAAAAATTCCTTGGTTACAGGGTCAAAATAGAGAGCGTTGATCGTGAAATCGCGTCGCTTTGCGTCTTGTAAAAAATCCTTAATAAAAACAATTTTGTCGGGGTGACGCTTATTGGAATATCGTCCTTCTGTGCGAAAGGTTGTAATCTCAACTGGAACCTTCTTAACGATTGCCATAATCGTGCCAAAATGTTTGCCTAAGGCTCCGTATCTTATTTTTGCTTTGCGTAAAATTTTTTCAACCTCATCAGGTAGAGCATCGGTCGCAATGTCTATGTTATCGCTTTTATATTTAAGCAAAATATCGCGCACCACCCCGCCAACCCAAAATGCCTGGAAGCTATTTTGTTGCAAAAGCTTCGCAACTTTCAGGCCAGCTTTATGTAATTTATTATTATATAATAAATCAAGTTTCATAGATTAGATTGCTTCGTCGCCGCCCAAGCTAATTCTTTACTGACAGTTGCGGTCTCCTCGCAAAGACGTAGTGCTCTCCTGTCTTTGCGAGTGACTGCTTTTATCCTAAGGGATTACATATCGGCAGTCGCGAAGCAATCTCAACGTAATGGGCTTTGTTTATTCATTCAAAATTCCAGACTCCAAGTTCTTATGTGTATGAGTACGATGCTTGTGAGCCACTCGAAGGCGCGCCAAGTTTTTCTCAAGCAAAGCTGCAGCGTCGGCAAATGTCTTTTCGTCTTTGTAAGATTTGCTCATCAACTGCTTGGCACGTTCTCGACCTTCCTCGGCCCGCTTGATATCTATTTCATGGCCAAATTCAGCCGTATCAGACAACACCACGACTTGCCCATCATTTTTGACCTCAATTACCCCATCAGAAACAACGAAGAAGCTGTCCTTACCGCCAGCTTTATATTTAATTTCACCCGCAACGAGATTGGCAACCAAAGGAATGTGGTTGGGCAAGACCGTGATTTCCCCAAGCTCAGTTGGCAAAGTCACTGAATCAGCCTCTATTTCAAGAACCACGCGCTCAGGAGTTGCTATTTTGAATTTAAGCATAGGCGTTTGTACCATCCCGGACTTGATCCGGGGTCCACTTCACTAATTAAACCAGAATGGTTAGTTATTGTAGTAGATCCCCGCTTTCGCGGGGATGGGCTCTCTTACTTTAAATCGTCTATTGAACCCTGCATATAGAACTGACCTTCGTCTTTATCATCATGCTTGCCCTCCAGAATTTCCTTGAAACTTCGGATCGTATCTTTGAACGACACATATTTGCCAGAACGGCCAGTGAAGGCTTCAGCCACGAAGAATGGCTGGGACAGGAACTGCTGAATCTTGCGCGCGCGAGCCACAGTCAATTTGTCATCATCCGATAATTCTTCCACACCCAGGATGGCAATAATATCTTGCAAGTCTTTGTACTTCTGTAAAACTTTCTGAACGCCACGAGCGACTTGATAATGTTCTTCACCCACAATGTTTGGGTCTAGCACAGTTGAGGAAGAATCCAGCGGATCCACAGCCGGATAAATTCCAAGTTCGGAAAGCGCACGAGACAACACCACAGTTGAATCCAAATGTGCAAAGGTTGTAGCTGGCGCTGGGTCAGTTAAATCATCAGCCGGCACATACACAGCTTGGATCGAAGTAATCGAGCCATCAGTGGTGGATGTAATACGCTCTTGTAATGCACCCATATCTGTGGCCAGGGTTGGCTGATAACCCACGGCTGATGGGATACGTCCAAGCAATGTGGAAACTTCGGATCCGGCTTGTGTAAATCGGAAAATGTTATCTATAAATAACAACACGTCTTGCTTTTCTTCGTCGCGGAAATATTCTGCCATGGTGACACCAGTCAGCCCCACGCGCGCGCGGATTCCTGGCGGTTCATTCATTTGACCAAAGACCAGTGATGTTTTATCCAAAACTCCAGACTCTTTCATTTCGTGGTACAAATCATTACCTTCGCGTGAGCGCTCGCCAACTCCGGCAAAAACCGATACGCCCCCATGCTCAGCCGCGATGTTGCGAATGAGCTCGGTGATGATCACAGTTTTGCCTACTCCAGCGCCGCCAAACAAACCAACTTTGCCGCCTTTGACAATGGGTGCGATCAAGTCAATGACCTTGATCCCGGTTTCGAGAAGCTCAACTTTACTGGATTGTTTAGCAAACTCAGGTGCCGGTCGATGAATCGGATATTTCTTTTCAGACTTTACCGCGTCTTTACCGTCAATCGGTTCTCCAAGTGCATTAAACATTCGGCCCAGAGTTAGCTTACCTACTGGCACGGCAATCGCGGCACCTGTATCAGTGACTTCCAAATGTCTTTGCAACCCATCAGTCGCGCCCATGGCAATGGTGCGGACTTGGTTGCCGCCAATGTGCTGGGCAACTTCGAGGACCAATTTCTCCTTGCCGTTTAGAACTTCCAAGGCGTTTCGAATAGCTGGCAGGTTGCCACTTGAAAATTCAACATCTACAACCGCACCAGTGACTTGTGTAATTTTTCCCTTAAACATAAATAAGCTCCCGTTTAATATTTGATATAATACTTTTGGTGGGGGTGGCAAGTGCGGGGTCTGGATTGTCATCCAAGACCCTGGGGGTGCAATTCCCCTCACCTCCACCACTGAAAAATCGAGTATTGACAGCATTTTCAATGTTTGCTATAATTGTAGCAGATGACAATCCAGACCTAACTCGCACTTTGCTAGAGTTAACCTGAACCGCCGCAAGGCGGTTTTTGGTTTGCCCATCCACCACCGCACCTGTAATTTGTGTAATTATTCCTTTGTTCATAATGTTGACGTTAGTTTAATAGTATGATAAAGTTTGAAGTCAATCAAGGAGGAGGACCGATGAAATTGTGCGACCCGATCAAAGCCAGAGCTGATTTTTTCAGGAACCGATACACTGATATTGAACTCATCGGCTGGGCGCTGCGCATTCAGCGTGAAATCGATGCACGTCCTGAATTCTACGAAAAACTTTGGCGAGTGTTGTATCCAGAGCCAGCGCCGGACCCAGATGTCGAGATCGTGAATTTTCCGCCTGTTGAGTACCCGGCCAGACCGCAATTCATGCACTGGCGGGGTTTGCCGCAATACGATCACCTCGACCCGTTCTGGTACAATCGTCGCGGTCGAGGGATATTCCTGCCTGATGGCCGCGAGTTCGGGCCGATCTGGTGTATGGAGGAAGGACCAGACGAGCCACCGTCAACGGGCGAGTACTTACACCTAGGAATTCCCCTCCCTCGACCCTCAAAGCGCGGACGCCGATCGAAAGTCAGAGCACAATACGTCGCATGATCTCGCCGGCGGAACCGTTCGTGCCAGGCGGGCTGCTCACACACGTTGTGAGTGGCTCGCCTTCTTTTTTTACTAAAGAACTTTTGTCCGCTTTATTCCGGACTTGATTTAGAACCCAGAACTCTGGATACTGAATCAAATTTAGAATTACTCATTATTGAGGGTTAGCCTGCAGTTCGTCTCTCCTTCCAGGAGAGACCGACCGTTAGTCAAGCGTTATGCATGGCGGTCGAGAGAGGTGACTAAGGCTCTACCCACCTCTCCCGGTCGACTGCTTACTCTAGCTCTTATGGGTCGACCGACCTCCCCTGCAAGGGGAGGTGAACTGCTGGCTACCCCTCCATTGCCAACTTAGCTGCGGAGATTTCGGAAAGC
>JGI1358J11329_10004081_pt1 | contig 10597 bp, 11 predicted proteins | sample Subgroupgradi54m_FD_11329 | JGI IMG/M metagenome (IMG submission 11329)
AGNNAAAAAAGGTACAAGGGTAGCAAAATTAATCGATGCGCCCAACTTACCCGACGCAGAATGTGGTTTTGAAGTCACCGAAGGCGGCTTGAAAGATTTAGATTAGGTATTTTTTTCTTTTTTCTTTTTTTCTTATCTATTTTTTCGATTTTTTATTTTCGTATTATTACTCGCTGGGTCTAATACCCCGTTGCTCTGCAACGACCCAGCGAGTAATGAACGGAGAGCCGTTTTAGAAAGTGGCGAATACCCCGCAGCTCTGCTGCGAAGTGAGCGAAGCGAACGATGGGTACTTTCCATAAGGAAAGGAAGGAACGCTAGTGACATTCGCCACTTTCAGGCTCGACAGTTTATTTCGCTTGCCTCCACAACATCTCATAATACGCTTTAAACGCATCGACCACTTCTTGCTGCTCAATTAAAAAACCAATCGGGTTACTCGACCACACTGATATATACAATTTCTGTTTATAAAACGTAATTTGTAGCGGCGATTGAAATTCCGTTGGCAAAAATTTCACCCGACACGGCGCCAGCGCCAATTTAGACAAAAACGGTTTAATATTCTGATTAAATAAAAAATTCGCTCGAATTCCTCTGTTTCGGCGTTGCGGATGGTACGTCTTAAAAAATTTCAAAATCTGTTGATTCCCTCCATAATTCCCATTAATCACAAAATATTCTTCTCCTGCTTTCAAATCAGTTAAAATATTTGTAAAAAAAGAAGTAGCTTGTTCAAATCCCTCAAATGTATGTACTTTTTGGTTCCACAGATGATCGAAATGTTGTTGAAATGAGTGCGCCACATCTTTGTTTTTAATTGTAATCGTGACGGGCTCTTTTTTTTGCACCAATAGGATGGCACGGTCTTTTCCGGTAAATATTTCTACGGGAAATTTTGATTCAATAGGAATTATTTTTGATTGTAAATCTTTTGTGTATAATTCTTGCATACCGTATTTCTGTACAACGTTCAAAGCACCAGGCTTGAAGAGCAACCGACTTTTTATGCCTCTTTTTATACGTTCTTGGTGTAACGATTTAAAGAATGAAACAAATTTTTCTTCATTTTCGGCAATGCCAAACGCTGCTCCCAGCGCATCATAACTCTCCCCTGGTTTCAATTCATCAAATAAAGCACGCCATTCCCGTTCAAATGCCTCAAATCCCTGCCCTACCGTTACATCCTGATTCCACAACGCATCAAACTGCTCAAGAAACGACTCCGCCAATTCTTTATTATCAATCATCACACACAACACATCTTTTGACGTCCCCATCCGCATATTTACTTTAGTACCATAAATATTAATCGTAGCCGGAGAAGTCGTCGTCCCAATCACTTTCCCTTCAAATAACGGTGTCCCCTTGCGTGATTCATAATACCCTCTGCCCGCTTCCGAAAAAATCGTTTTCGTTCGAATACCCCTCGCCGCCCGCTCCACATACAACTTCTTAAAAAAATCATTCAACCGCTCATCCATCTCCCCCACTACAAACACATAATTCGTACTCTTTGGCCCTTTGAGCAATTCTTTAAACGCCGTCTGCATCCCTTTAATCCCTTTATAGATAGTCGCTTCGCTTTTATATTTCGAAAGCGTTTTCTTCAACTCCAATTCCGGCAGCATCGCTTTGATTTCTTGCGTTTGTTCCTGCAGCTTAGATTGTTTCTCCTGCAGATAATCCAAAATCCGCTTCGGATCCGCCGCCTCAAAATGCTTAATCCCTTCTTGTATGATATAACTCACTAAACCTTTCTGGATGAGTTTGTCTAAAATTTCATAAATCTTCGAAGACGACGCCCGAGACTTCTCCACAATCGGCCCAGTAGTAGAAGAACCTAACTCTAACAGCGCAAGATAGACATTAATCTCTGCTTTCGTCAGCCCAATCTCCTCTAACAGTTCTTTGTTAAATGTCATTTTATACAATAATACTCATTCCATTCATAAATCTTATGTTAGTTCTCCTCCGTTTGGGGTAGGTAACGTTTAAATAGTTTTCAATTTGTTAGTATTTTAAAGTAAGAACAAAAATACAACCTCTTCCAAACATGACCCCCACATTTTTCGAAAAAACACAGGACTATTTACAACAGCACCCTAACGCTTCTAACGAGGATATACGTCAATTTGTTGGTTGTAGTTATAGCACGGCTACGCAATATAAACGTATGATTCAGCGAGGTCTTTCTTCACCCCAAAATTTCGATTTCTCTGTACCCCCCTCCTATTTTCTAACTCTAGAAGGAGCAAACCTCATTCAAGGAGTTATGTCTGAGCTGGGTATATCTCAGCAAAGATTAGGAACAAAGATAGAAACAACACAAGGCACTATTTCCGCCTGGCTTAACGGAAAACAAGGAACAGTACTTGAAAATTATCAAGAAGTATACAAAGCCTTAGGTTGCGATCCTCGTTTAGCTTTTTTAGAGCATGGATTTGATGAAACATATTTTTCAATTAATAGATATGAAACAGGTAGAGACTCCCAATCAATACCCTCACGAATAACTCTTGGGCCTTTATCTCTATACTTTCAAAAAATCGAAACAATGTATCACCAAAGAACAGAAGTAGATGACAAACTCAAATTCATCCGTTCACTTGACGAACTAGTACTAAAACTAGAAGAGGAAAAATAGATATGGTTCGTAAAAACAGATATTTAACCAAAGAAGCATCAGATATCATTCGAAAAGTTATGAAGGAAAAAGACATGCATTATGATGACTTAGCTTCAAAAATGGGAATTACTTATCAGGCTATTGGATCTTTATTTCGACAAAGAAATGGTACGACAAAAGAACGATATGAACAAATGTATAATGCGTTAGGGCAAGATAAACGTGTTTTCTTTCTTTGTGAATTTGGTAATCATCTTTATTATTCCACTATGTCACGTAAATTAGAAACTCGATTGTATTCTGATTTAAGTGGAAGATCTAATATTTTTAGTGATGCACCTACACTTGACAACGCACTTAAACCTTATTTTTTTAAAATAAATGAGTTGTATAAATCAAATCCACCTAATGATTCCAAATTAAAAGTTATGCGTTCACTTGATGCAATTATTCTTAATTTAGAAAGGGAGGAAAAATAAAAAATAAAAAAAATGACATACAAATTAAATCGGCAAAGAGCAGGGAGAACAATGACCAAATCCGTAAATTATTTTTTATCATTAGAGGCAGTATTCAAAATCTGTTTTGTTATGCGATCGAACCAATTAACAAACGAGGTCCTAGCTGAAAAAACAAGCCTACCAACAAAAACGATTGATGACTATTTAAGTCGAAGAAAGAGTGCGACACCAGAATGTTATGCGTTAATACACCAAGCACTAGGCGAACATTATCAAGTGTCATTTTTGGTTAATAATTTTCCCGATCCTCTTTATTTTTTTGATTCTTCAGATATACCCCAAACCATTTTGGAACATGACTTAACCTCTCGCGTACCAATAAGATTCCACGTGCCACTTTCACCATATTTTGGTGCTATTATTAATTTATATGACAGAAATCATACCCCAGAATACAGATCAACACTTATGCGATCACTTGATAGGTTGCTTATTAGTTTTCAACAGATGGAATAAACGGAGGAAAATAAAACATGAACTTTAAAAAAATAATCACAACAGGGATATATGCCACAATGATAAGCCTAGCAACACCAGCCCACGCCGACTTCATCACCGGCGAAGCCTTCGGCAGCAACAAAGGCGCATTAATCGAAGTCAAAGGCAGCGCCAGCATCGGCGACCAACCCAACGCTCAATATTTCACTCGTGTCCGCAGATTTCGCAGCTACGACGACAAAAACACCTCATTTATGCTAAATGAATTGAGTCTAGGCACACTCGCCGGATTTCGCGCCCTCGCCCAAGCTCGATTAGTAGGAGAAAAATTAATCCCCCAAACCGGCGTGTCCTATTCCGTAAAAGGTGAGAAAGGCAGCGTATACACCGCCCTCACCTCAAATCTGCAACAACCCGCTCTCCCTGAACTGCTGATGCTCGCAACCATTCCTCTAACAAAAGACATTCCTTTAGAATTAGAACAAATCGTCTCGGCCAATTCAAATGTTCTCAAAGCCTCTAGCCGCGTCCATCTCGGCTACAACATCGGCAACTTCACCTGCGGTCTCGCCGCCGAAGCCGATTACGGTACAAACACTCCATTCATCCCCAAAGCAGGACTGTATGTGCGATTGAAAAGTAAATAAGATCTTTTTCAATTCATTTTTTCTCTTTCTCCCCTAACCCAATCCCAAATCCTCCCAAATTCCGCCAAAAACTATATAAATCCCCTTCCTATTATACTCTCATACATTACATGACTTCAAATATTAAATTACAGATTCAGGTTTCTTCGCAATGATACTACTCCTTTCTTTCTCAAAATATAATAAACAATATAACATCAACAAAAGAGGTACATCTATATGAATGAATCCGGTCAAGTCGCCCCTGTCAAAGTGGGCGAACTACATGAAGTAAGTATCCACGCTGTCGGCGAAAAAGGTGATGGTATCGCTAAAGTAAAAGGCTTTGTTATCTTTGTACCGCAAGTACAAAAAGGCGATTATGTTAAAATCAAAATTACCCGCGTTCTATCTAAAGTAGGCTTTGGCGAAGTCGTTGAAAAATTAGAAGCTCCTCCGCCAAGAGCATCCAAGTTTGCAACCATAAGTGCCGACGAATTTCATTCCAAAGAAGAAACACAGACACAGCAGTACGAAGATTCAGAAGAGTTTTAAAAGATACATTTAAATAGCTATTTTCTTTTCTTTTCTCTATTAAAAGAGGTTTGATTACAATGTCCTATGTCGTATGGTTTAAAGATATTACAAGAGATTCTATTGCTATTGCAGGTGGCAAGGGTGCAAATTTGGGCGAAATGTTTCGCATGGGTATTCCCGTCCCTCCTGGCTTTTGCGTGACCGCCCCCACTTATAAAGAATTCATTGAACGCACAAATATCAAACCAAAAATCCAACAATTTCTAATTAATCTAAACGTCGAAGATAACACCCAGCTGCAAAAAGTCGCCGACCAAATCCAATGTCTTATTCTCTCAACACCTATCCCTGAAGAAATGGCCGATGAAATTATGGATTCATACGATCTTCTCGGCACTAACACCAAAAAAGCAAGTGATTTTGTAACCGCATCTGAAGTATTCGTCGCGGTGCGAAGTAGTGCCACCGCCGAAGACCTACCCCAAGCCAGTTTCGCCGGTCAGCAAGCCACATTCCTTAACGTCAAAGGCCGTAAAAACGTCGTCGGTGCCGTCTTAGCCTGCTGGGCTTCTTTATTTACTGCCCGCGCCATCTATTATCGCGTTAAAAACAATTTCAATCATATGGATGTTCTCATCTGCGCCGTCGTCCAAAAAATGGTCAACGCCACTCAATCAGGTATCATGTTCACTGCCAATCCCGCAACAAACAACGAAAACGAAATCGTCATCGAAGCCATTTACGGTTTAGGCGAATTAATCGTCGGCGGCGAAGTCAATCCTAACATGTATTTGGTCGACAAACAAACCAAAGAAATAAAAAAAATAGAAATCCGTAAACAAGATACCGGTTTATTTCGTAACTCCCTCGGCGAAAACGAAAAACGCCCTATCCCTGTCGACACTCAAGCTCGTCAAGTCTTAAATGAAAAACAAATACTTGAATACGCCCGGCTTGGAAAAAAATTAGAAGAACATTATGGCAAACCTCAAGACATCGAATTCGCCGTCGAAAACAACAACGATTTATACATTGTCCAAACCAGAGCGATTACCACACTAAAAAAGAAAGACCTCGTTACCCAACGCCCAATCATCGTTGAAGAAGCAGGTAAAATTCTCCTCAAAGGCGAAACCGCGTCTGCTGGTGTATATAGCGGCAAAGTCAAAATTGTTCACGATCCTTCCGAACTCGGCAAAGTCGAAAAAGGCGACATTTTAGTAACCACTATGACAACACCCGATATGGTTCCTGCTATGCAACGCGCCGGAGCAATCGTCACCAATGAAGGCGGTCTCACCTGCCACGCTGCTATCGTTTCAAGAGAAATGGGCACCCCCTGTCTCGTCGGCACCGAACATGCCACCGAAGTTCTCAAAGACGATGAAATCATCACCGTCCACGCCACAAGAGGCTTAGTCTACGAAGGCAAAATTGAAGTGAATACACCCACAGTCGTACAAAAGCCACAAACAATAAGCGGCGGCAAAATCATCACCGCAACCGACATTAAAATAATTCTCGATCTTCCTGATCTCGCCGAACGCGCAGCATCTACAGGAGCAGACGGCGTCGGCTTAGTAAGATTAGAAATTATGATTGCATCTGGTGGCATCCATCCCGCAGAATATATTCGCCAAGGCAAAGAAAAAGACTACATCACTCTCCTAAAAGATGGCATTCGCAAAATTGCTCAAGCGTTCAAAAACAAACCCGTCTGGATTCGCAACTCCGATATGCGTTCCGACGAATACCGCAATTTAACCGGTGGTAATCAAGAACCACATGAAACCGACCCCATGATCGGTTGGCACGGCATCCGTCGTCTGCTTGACGAACCAAAAATACTCAAAGCCGAATTCCAAGCGATTGCTGACTTACACGCCGAAGGCTACAAAAACGTCGGCATCATGGTCCCCTTCATCATTCGCGTCGAAGAATTACGCAAAGCCAAAAACATCATGCGCGAAACCGGTTTAGAACCCTGTCGTGATATCGAATTTGGCATCATGGTCGAAACTCCCGCTGCCTGTTGGATTATCGAAGACCTTTGTAAAGAAGGCATCAGCTTCGTCTCTTTTGGCACAAACGATCTCACCCAACTCACGTTAGGCATCGACCGCAACAACGAACGCTTATCAAATCGTTTTGACGAAATGCACCCTGCCGTTCTCGGCGAACTCGCTAAAGTCATTAAAACCTGCCAGAAATATCATGTCACAACATCTATCTGTGGCCAAGCAGGAAGCAGAGCAATCATGGCCGAATTCCTAGTCCATCAGGGAATAGATTCCATCTCCGCCAACGCCGACGCCGTAGACGAAATCCGCGCAACGGTTGCCAGAGTAGAGAGGAAAGTCTTGTTAGAAAGTGAGAGGAAGAGATGAAGTTAATTTTTATTGTCCATTTATTTTTTATATTATTATTTTTAGTATTAATGAGCGGTTGTGGCATAACTCCTGGCCAAAATATTTTTGCTGGAAAAGCAGTAGCTGGGTATTCTACAGTGGGGTGTATCCAAGGGCTATGGTATTATGAAGTAAATGGCAAAATAATCGGTCGAGATATTGGCTGTACCACTATGAATAACCAAGGAATTAAAAAAAAAGAAGACCCTTGGTGCCCAACATCTATAATTATTAAAAATGGAAAAAATGTATATCTCTCTGGAAGTGGTATGTGGCAACCGTGTTCAAAACAACAAGAACCACAACCTACCCTTCCAGTAAAACCATCTTCAAAGTGTTTTGATTCTGATACGGGCTTAGATTACACTACAAAAGGTACGTTAACTAATACGAATGGTGAAACATTTACCGATTTTTGTAGTCTTGGAGCCGTAGGCAGTGCTGGTGCCGGTGTAAAGAAAGACGTATCTGATTATGTATATGAATATTATTGTATGAATGATCAACAAGCCGCAACGAGTATTGTAAAATGCAGCGGCAAATGCATAGATGGTCAATGTGTAAGTGCACCCGTTATCGATAATATCTTGCAAAGTTGTCCAACCCCTCAAGAAATAACCCTGTTCAATTCTGAGTTTAAAATCACCTCTAATACCACTTTAAAATATGATTGTGTTTTCGGAGTTAATCCAAATTTCCCCATTGAAAAATTAGATCCTCGATTAACTGTATACCAATCATTGCGTGTAATAAAATTATTAGACTTTTCTCAACCTCTTCCTTGGACAGATAAATCACTATATAGTTGGCTCAAAGAAACGATTAAAGGAGTGCATATTAATGCAGATTTCCCTTATAGTTTTTGTTGTGATCCAACCGGAATTATTAATCTTAAAGAAGAAAATCTACAGCAACAAAATAAATTAAAATGGGTTGATCCTCAAACTGGTTCCGGAATGGCTTATTTAGTGGCTGTGCTAATTCATGAAGCAAGACACACGACCCACAAACATACTTGCAATGGCTACGATGATCAAACCGTACAAGAGATGGGCGCCTGGGGTGTAGAATATTATATCGATTATTTTGGCGCAAATTATCTCCCTCTAACTTATCAAACAATGTATGAAAAAAATGAGTTAGCGTACAGCGCACAAAAAATAAAAACTACTCGATTTTGCTCATGATTTTCGTATCGGTATCCTCAAAAACTTCTTGCAATCCAAACACGAAATAACCACTTTTCTTCCTCGTGTTCGTACCCGCGCATTTACTCCCATCTGCAAATAATGATAACAATGTTTACAATATCGCCTTTTCAATTCCAGCGGAATCTTCGTCTTCACTTTCATCGCAATCTTTCGCGCTAACACCACATATCGATGCGCAGAACTAGGATCAGTTACAAACACCGCTCCCGCTTCCCGAAACAAAATCTTAATCCGTTGTAGCGCCATCTCTTTCTGCTGCACTTTCGAAAACGTAGGTCGACTCATAACACAAACGAAAATCATTCACAGTTAAAAAAGTATCCCTCCCAAACGTTTATTAAAACAACTAAAGGGAACTTTGCAAAAAGTAATTTGTAATATTTAGTTTGCACCAATAGGTGCACAAATATGCTTAAAATTACGCCATTGCAAAGTTCTCTTTGAGAAGTTTGAGTAGAAAAGATTATTATTCAAACTTCTCTAAAACCACGTCACAAACACAATAATCCAACACAAAAACATATAAACTCCTTTTCCCTCCTAAAATAAATGCTCCGTGGCCGTCCTGTAAAAAGTCAAATTCGCCAAAACATCATTGAACTTCTCAGTCATCTCAAACAAGGCTACGGCTATCAAATCAGCAAAATCTATAACGAAATTTTCCCAAGAGTAACCCAGCGCAGCATCTATTACCACCTACATAAAGGCATAACCACAAACGAAATATCTATTCATAAAATTCAGCAAGAAAAAGGCGACTTTTCCTGGGGTACCACTGTCGAAAAAATTTATTACACGCTTGGAAAAAACGCCGAACCAAAAGGCGATAAACGTATAATTGAATTCTTCAACAAGAAATAATTATGGCTCCAACTCCCCTCGCTCAAAGTGTATACACCATCTAGCCTAATCCTCCACAAACTATATAAAACCACCATTAAATCGTCCGTGCATGGCGATAATCAGCACATTTCAAGGCACTGTACAAGAAGTTAAATATCTCACCCCAAGTGTTATGTTCTTCTCATTAAAAATCCCTCATTCTTTTACATTCACTGCCGGCCAATTCGCCATCATTAAAATGACAAACAATGGCCAAACCAGAATGAAATCGTATTCTATTCTAAACGCTCCCTCCAAACGCGGCGTCCTTGAATTATGTGTTAAACTTATTGACGGTGGTTTCGCCTCTGAAATATTTGCCAAAACCAAAGTAAACGACACATTCGAAATCAAAGGCCCCTTTGGCCATTTCATTTTAGACGAATCCTCCCTGGAAACCGAACAATGGTTTATCTGCGCCGGTACCGGTGTCGTCCCATTTTATAGTATGCTTGCCCAACATCTCCCTCAAAATTCATCCACTAAATTCATTCTCCTCTTCAGCGTCAGAACCCAACAAGACTTATTCTTTCATCAAGAATTTCTCACATTGGAAAAAGCACACCCCAACTTCACGTATATGCCCACATTAACTCGCGAAGACTGGCCCGGTTTAAAAGGCCGTGTCCAAACTCATCTAGGCACACAACTCCAAAACAAATCATTTTATATCTGTGGATTAAACGAATTAGTATTAGACACAAAAGAATATCTCACACAACACCATGTCGCTCCTAAACAGATTCACGTCGAACGATATAATTAACAGAGGTTAACACATGAAAATAAATATAACTGAAAATATCCCTGGCAAAAGTCAATTACTCGTTTTAGGTTTATGGGAAGACAACCTCACTCACTACCACCAATTCTCACAAGAACTCACAACCGAAATTCAAGCCGCCACAGCCTCAAAACGTTGCGAATTTAAATTTGGTGAAATGATTGTAACAAAAATTGTAGACAAACCCTATCATAAAGTAATTGTGCTCGGCTTAGGCAAAAAAAGCGAGTTTTCTATAGAAAAAGTTCGTAAAGCGACAGGAAAAATAATAAAATGCGCCCGAGGCTTAAAATTATATTCGATTGAAAGTACCGCTGTAGAAATGGCACGTGGCTTATTTTCTGATAATGAATTAGGAAGAGCCATCGCTGAAGGCACTACGCTCGCAAACTACGACTTCACAAAATATCTCTCTCAAGAAAAAAAAGACAAAAAGAAACTTGTCGAAGAAATCGCGTTTGGTTGGCATGGCAAAACAAAAACAGAACTCCAGCAAGGCATAACCCAAGGCCAAATCATCGCTAACTCAACCAATTTTGCCAAAGATCTTGTCAACGAACC
>JGI1358J11329_10004083_pt1 | contig 10594 bp, 13 predicted proteins | sample Subgroupgradi54m_FD_11329 | JGI IMG/M metagenome (IMG submission 11329)
GGTGGCGCGCCAGCCGGTGCCTGAGGCGAAGATCGCCGAGGAACATCGCGCGGAGCTCACCGAGCGTCTTGCCGCGGACAAACCCACGAAGGGACGTCGTGGCAAGTCATCCAAGAAGCCGAAATAGCGCCGGGTCCAGGAAGGAGGACCCGCCTTCATGCCGGAGAACGTACTCGGACTTATTCTGCAAGCCGGACTGGTCGTCAAAGTCATCCTCGGCATCCTCTTGTCCTTCTCCATCGGCTCGTGGGCGATCATCTTCTATAAGCAAGCGTTCTTTCTTGCCGCCTCGCGAGAATCTGAAACCTTCCTGAAGTCCTTTCGCGCCGGCGCGGATGCCAAGACGCTGGCGGGCATCGCGAAGTCGCTCAAGAACAGCCCGCTGGCCAATCTGTTCAGCGCGGTCTACGGCGACGCGGCGCGCGGGCAGCGCGATGAGCTTCGCCGGTTGCTGCGCCGCTACGCGACGCTGGAGGCGGCCAAACTGCACGCGTACCTCACGTTCCTCGGGACCACCGGCTCGACCGCGCCGTTTATCGGGTTGCTGGGCACCGTGTGGGGCATCATGAACGCGTTTCGAGGCATCGGCAGCAGCGGCTCCGCATCACTGGCCGTCGTGGCTCCCGGGATCGCCGAGGCGCTCATCACGACGGCGGCGGGCCTCGCGGCGGCGATTCCCGCCGTCATGGCGTACAACTATTTCCTGAGTCGCGCTCGCCGGCTCACGATTGAGGCCGAAGATTTCTCCGAAGAGCTGACGGACCAGCTGGCGAAGGAGGGCTCCTCACGAGAACGGAAGTAAACCCGCATGGGTTGATGTCGGAGATCAACGTCACGCCGCTGGTGGACGTGATGTTGGTACTGCTGGTCATCTTCATGCTCACCGCGCCGTTGCTGCAGCAGAGCGTCGAGGTGGTCTTGCCAAAAGCCACGACCGGCCAGCCGGTCAGCGAAGGCGCTAGCGGTGTGTTGATCACCCTGACCAAGGACCACTTGGTCTATCTCAACGACGATCTGGTGACGACCAAGGAGCTTCGCCAAAAGCTGCAGCGCTTGGGCGGCGGCAAGCCCGTGATGATCCGGGCTGACCGGCACGCCTACGTCGACAAGCTGATGGAGTTGTGGGATCTGTGCCGGGAAGCAGGCTTCCGACAAGTGCACATCGCCACGTTGCCGGAATGACGCCGCATCCGCAACAGCACTCGGTAGGAGCCATCGCATGATCACCGAGATCGGGATCGTTGCCGGAGAGATCTGGCACTACCTCGATGAGCACGGGGAATCGCTCTTCTCGAAAGTGATTCGAGGGATCGATCGGCCCAAGGAGCTGGCGCTGATGAGCCTCGGGTGGCTGGCTCGCGAAGGGCATGTGGTCGTTCGCCAGGAAGGCAGCGACTTTCAGGTGACGCTGCGCCGTTCGACCTAGCGGAGCCCCATTCATCCGTCATGCCTCGCAGCGTCGTCGTGCTGGTGACCTGCCCGAATCGGCGCATCGGGGCTCGGTTGGCGCAGTCGGTGATCGAGCATCGGCTGGCCGCGTGTGTCAATCTCGTCCCGGGCATTGAGTCCGTCTTCAGATGGCAAGGCAAGCTGGAGCGGGCCCGGGAGGTCCTGCTGATCGTCAAAACCACCCAAGGCCGCCTGGCAGCGCTTCAACGGCATCTCGTCTCGCAGCATCCCTATGATGTNCCAGAAGTTATCGCGTTANCGATCGTGGCCGGAAACCCTCCGTATCTGGCATGGATCGCGCAGAGCGTTCGGCCAAACTAGCATCTCGCTTCCTCTCTGGTTGCCTTGACAAGGGGTAGGGCGTCAGGCATACTTTTGTTGCAAAACACAAATAATTAAGCATTTTAAAGTAACTGGCGAAAAGGCAAATCCGCCGCGAGGCGGAGACGCAAAGCTTCGGGTCTCACGGTCAGACAGCCGGGCTACCGACCAGGTACGAGACAGCCGNGCTACTGAACCAGTGGTTCGGTTTTTCTTTTTATGTGAGTGCTGTCAAGGAGCGGCATGGATGCAGCGCGTGACGAGCCGAAGGGGCATGGCCTTGGCGATCGTGATCTTCACCGCCTTGGTGTTTTCGGTGGCAGCCTACGCCGTGTTGTATCTGTCTCTCGGACTGCGCGAGCGGGCCGACTTTCACAAGCGCAACATCAAGGCGCGCTATGCGTCGGAGGCCGGAATCGTGTGGGCGATGCAGCGGCTGTGGCAGGATCCGACGTGGAGCTCGCCGGAAGGCAATGTGGACTTGCCCTTTGATGTCGACACCAACGGCACGATCGGCCCAAACGAAGGCGTCGACGTCATCATGCCCCCCTGTGCGGCACCGCCATGCTTGGACCGCCCCCTGCAAGCGAAGGTGAGATATTGATGCGCCGCCGTTTCGGAATGACCCTCATGGAGGTGATGATCGTCGTCGTCGTGATGGGCATCCTGGCGGCCGTCGCGATCCCCAGCTACCAAAAGGCCGTGGAGCACGGATATCGGCGCGAGGCGCAAGACCTGCTGCTGACGATCTATTCGGGTGAGCGGTCGTACTACTTCGCGGAGAAGGCCTATCTCGGCGGGTTGACCTCCGGAAGCCCGCAGAGCGAATGGCGCAAGATCTTCGTCGACAACCCGAAGCTGGGGTCCATTCCCGTCGACTTCAGCGTCGACTCCCCAACGCCCGACACGTTCACCGCGACGGCGACTCGGTCCACCGGCACGCTGCCTCGGACGATGACGATCAACGAGCTCCGGGAGTGGTGTGGCGGAGACAGCAACCCGGACAACAGCAACTGCCAAGGATCATGGCCGCCATGAGCCGATCCCGTCGCGGGATGACGCTCGTGGAGGTCGTGATCGCCTCCGTGGTCGGCGCCTTAGTCGCCGGCGGCACGATGCTGGCATTTGTGATGGCGATGAACATGACGCGCCAAGGGTCGGCCGATGAGGCCGAGGCGATGTTCTACACGGAGCAGACGCTTGAACGGTTCCGCAACCGCATGGCCTGTGATGACCCGTGGTTTGATCCGGCGCGGTGCAGCAGCAACGGCGCCGCGGGGCCGGACACACTGCCCACACCGCCGCCGAACGTGAATTCTTCGCTGCTTCGCGAGCAGGCGGTGCGCGACTATGAGATCGTGCCCGAGGATTGCGATGGCGTGGGAGGTCCCGGCGATTGCTATCGCGTCACCGCGCGCGTGCAATGGACGCCGCCGAAATGATGGCCCACGATGGCCCGCAGACTGGCTCGATGTCGTGTCGCCCGGGCCAAGGTCGGCGCGGCGTCACGCTGCTCGAGCTGCTGCTCGGCGCCATGCTTGGCGTCATCGTGGTGCTGGCGATGGGTCAGGTCGACATGACACGGATCTACCTGACCGATCAAATCTCGCGGGCCAGCAACGCGCAATCCGAGGCGGCGGTCGCATTCATGAGCATGCTGCGCAGCTTTCAGCAAGCCGACCGCGTCATCGTCGATACCACCGCCTCGAGCGTTCTGCTGCGGCTGCCGCAAGCGGGCCCGGGCGTCGACTTGGACGCCGACGCAAGCTATCACTGGGTGCAATATCGGCACAGCCAGGCGACGGGCCTCATCCTCTACTACGATCCGATGACGGCGTGCCGGATCGCCAGTCACTTCGGCAACTGTAGCGGAGGCGCCACCGGAGAGGCCTGCTTCACGGCGCTGGACGTCGTCTACAGCAACGAAGCGATCGCGCCGCCGGGCGGCGACCCGAATCCTGAAGACAACAACGTGCTCGGACTGGACATGCGCTGGACCGACTCGAAAACCGGGCTGACGCAGCAGTACATCGGCCAGGTGACGATCCGAGCCAGCGCCTACACGGATTTAGGCGCGAGTGATTCAGGCACCGTCAAAGACTCCGGCACGGGGCTGGCCCCGCAGCGTCTCTCGCTCGATCCACCTCCGTTGTGCACCAATGACCGATAGGGCGAGCGCGTAGATGAATCTTCCGAATCTTTCGAACCTGAAGCTTCCGAACCTTGACGCCTTGAAATCGCTGGCATCCGTGGTCGGCCTGAAAAGTGTCGGCTGCGTGCTGCGAGCCAGAACCGTCGAGGTCTATGAGGCGCAGCGAAGCCTGCAAGGCCTCCAGCTGACCAAGCTGATCGCGGTGCCGATTGTGCACCCCGAGCGCGAGGGCCAGGTGGCCGAGGCGCTGAGCCGGGCGCTGAATGAGGCCGGCGTCAAGAGCCGTCGCCTGGGCGTGTCCGTCGCCACGCCGGATGTGCTGCTGCGGGCGTTCACGCTGCCGTCGCTGCCGAGAGCCGAGTGGGCGACGGCGGTGCAATTTGAGGCGCGCAAGCACATTCCCTTCAAGACGGAAGATCTGGTCTGGGACTATTACGTCACGGAGCAGCGCAGTAGCAAGCAGCTGGAAGTCGTGTTCATGGGCATCCGCCTGGACACGTTTGCGCGCATTCAGGTTGCGCTGAAAGCGGCTGACATCACGCCTTCCTTTATCGAACCGCAAGCGGTGAGCCTCGCGCGGTGGATGATGCACAGTCCGCGGGCCAAGAGCTCGCAGTTCTACGGACTGGTAGACGTGGAAGAGCAGAGCGCACACATCGTGCTGACCAAGGATCAGGTTCCATATTTCACGCGGGACGTCTCCTTCCATCAGGCCGGCGGCATCGTTGGGACTGGACTGGGGCTGGGCCAGGGATTCGGCACCATCGTGCGGGAAACTCAAGGGCCGGCAGAGCTCACTGGAGCCGAGCCGGGCGCGCCTGATCCGCGCGCCGAGATGCTGCTGAGCGAGCTGCGGCTCTCGCTCGACTTCTTCATCCGTGAGAATCCCTCCTCGTTGATTGGGCGTCTCTGGCTCTTCGGCAACGAGACGTTGGCGGTCAGCTGGTCGCCTTGGCTGACGAGACAGCTGGGTTATCCGGTCGAGCCGGGGCGACTGCCGATGCCGGGCAGCGGCCAGTTGGCTAACCTCAGCTTCGCCTGCGCCGCGGGCGCCGCGTTCCGGGACTTGCCGGGCGTCCGTGTGAAGATGAATCTCAAGAGCGCCTCGCCTGCGGTCGCTGGCGCGGCCAAGCCGCAAGCTAAGCCCGCCGAAACCGGATTGCGCGGGCAGCTGCATCCGCTCATTAAGCCGGCCGTGGTGCAGCTAGTGGTCGCGTTAGTCTTTCTCGGCGCGTTGAAGATGATGGGCGATCAACAGGTGGCCGCCGTGCGGCGCCGCAATCAGGCGATCGTGCGAAACTTTCCCGATCCGGGGTTTCGGCTGCCCGGCAAGAACAGGCAGGCGCTCCTAGCGCTGCAAAAAGATCTCGACCGGCGCCTCAGCTTCTTGCGCAAGATGGTGCAGGACCGAGTCTCCGCCGCCGAGCAACTCGAGACGCTGGCCAAGTCGCTGCCGGACGGGATCTGGCTGGAAGGCATCAACTATGTGAGCCGTTCCGAGTCTGATCGCGGAACGAGCCAGGCCAAACTGGTCATCCAGGGCGCCTGCTACTTGCAGGAGGCCGACCGGGAGCTCGGAGCGATCCGAGATTTCGCAAAGCGGTTGAAGGACGCTGAAGGGCCGATGGCGCAGTTTACATCCGCGGACGTGGGGGAAATCATGTCGACGGTGGATCGGACGACGCAGGCGGCCTACAAACGGTTCCGGCTCGATTGCGGGCTGGGCAAGTTGACCAAGCCGGTCAAGCAGGCAGGCTCATGAAACCCATCCTGCTCTCTGGTATAATCATCGCGTTGCTAACCGGGTATGTCGGTTACCACGGCGTGTACCTTCCCACGCAGCAGCAGTTGAGGAAGCTACAGACCCAACTTGACGACGCGAAATCCACCCAAGCGCTGCGGGAGCAGGTCGCCGGCTCCATCGAGCAGCATGAGCGCTATCGGAAGCAGCTGCCGACCGACGGCAACATGGAGTGGCTGCTCCGCGAGGTCACCCAACGCGCCGAAGAGGAAGGCATCCAGCTTCAATCGATTCTTCCGCAGGACCGCAAGGATCTGCGCGACGCCTCCCAGTTTTCCGTCCATCTCCAACTTTCCGCCTCGTATCATGCGCTGGGCAAATTTGTCAGCGCGCTCGAGCGCTCGGCCCCGCTCATGTGGGTCGAGGAGTGCTCGATCAGCAGAACCGGCCAGGATGATCCACAAATTCGCCTCATCGTCAGCACCTTATATGTGCCGCCGATTGGGCCCTCGCCATGACCCAGCCTTGGAACGCCTCACCTGTACGCTTCGGCCGGCGCGTGCGCGTCGTGGTGGGACTGCTGGCCCTGGTCGCCGGCCTGTCCGGCGCGGACGCGGCGCCGTCTATGCCGGATCCCGGCGAGCGCGGGCGGGATGAGGGTACGAGAGTCGCGGCGTATCACGCGGACGGCTTGCGGGACCCGATGAAGAGCCTCCTTCCTCAGCCACCCGCGCCGCCGGCCGTGCAGGCGACCACGGCCAAGTCCTCGGCGGTGAAGTCGCCGGAGCGTCCTCAGGTCACATTGCAGGGGATGTTCTGGGGAAGCGTGCACCCGTACGCCATCATCAACGGCGACGTGTACGCAGTCGGCGACCAGGTTGCGGGCGCGAAGATCCTCGCTATTGCGCGGGAGGGTGTGACGATGCAAGTCGGAGACATACAGTTTGTGCTGACGTCGACGAAAGTTGATCCTAAAGCCAGAGCCGCTGGAGCCAATGTCCAGCGGTCGGCGAATCAGGAGCCACGGACGATCGTACGGCAACCAGCGTCGGAAGGAGGTCACTAGATGGCGGGATGGCGGCGGATGGGAGGGCTTGGGCTCTGCCTGCTTGGGGTGTGGGTCGGACGGACGGTCATGGCGGCGGAGACGCCGATGATGAACCCGAAGCCCGGCGGCGTGGCGATGACCGTGGTGCCGCCAGATGGCGCCGCGGAGCAGGCAACGCCGATTGAAGCCTCGCGCGTCTCGATGGATTTTCAGGACGCCAATGTCAAAGACGTGCTCAAGGTGTTCTCCAAAGAAACGGGCCTCAACGTGATCGGCAAGGAGGACATTGGCAACCGTACGATCACACTGTATCTGGAAGATGTCTCGGTCATCGACGCCCTCGACCAAATTCTCCGCGCCGCGGACCTGACCTACGAGCGTCCGGCCGGCAGCGACATTTTCATCGTCAGGGCCAAGCCTAGTGCCGGCGAGGTGGGCACGGAAACGCGCGTGTATCGGCTGAAGTTTGCGCGCGTCTCGACGTCGAGGCTGGCTCGCGCCATGGAAGCGCTGGGCTCGGTGACGCCGTTTGAGGCGCAGCAGTTGACGCAGGCGCTCGGAGTCACCAGCAGCTCGGGTTCCTCAAGCGGCTCGGGCGGCCGTCCGCAGCTGAGCACCGGCCAGGCCAAGGACATCGGCATCGACCGGGTCGTGAAGGAGCTGCTGACCCCGCAGGGCAAGCTGATGGTCGATGAGCGGACCAACAGCCTGGTCGTGACGGAGATCTCCGAAAACTTTCCGCGCATCGAAGCGGTGCTCAACGTCCTCGACATCAAAACCATGCAGGTGCTCATCGAGGCGGAGCTGCTGGAGACGACGCTGTCAAAGCTCAAGGACCTGGGCGTGGAGTGGGGCTCGGGCACCGAAGGCAGCCTCCTGACGGTGACGCCCGCCAAGCGCACCACGCGCGCGCCGTTCTCGACGATCTGGGGCAAGGGTGAGAAGTCCGGAGGGGCGACCAACATCACGATGGGCACGATCGATGCCTCGCAGATGAACGCCGTCCTCCAGGCGCTGGAGCACGACAGCGAGACGAAGGTGCTGGCCCGGCCGAAGGTGCTGACGCTGGAGAACGAAAGCGCCGTGATCCGCTTGACCAGTCCGCAGGCGGTGGGCGTCACATCCGTGACGGTCACGCAGTCCGGGGACATCATCCAGACGCCGGAGCGCATGACGACCGGCATCGTGCTGTCCGTCACGCCCGAGGTGAACGACAACGGCTACATCACGATGCTGGTCGAGCCCTCGGTGACGAAGACAGTCGTTTCTGAGATCTCCTCGAAGATTGTCGATCCGAGGACGCGCAGCGCCCGGGCGCTGGTGCGCGTGCGCAACGGCCACACGCTGGTGTTGGGCGGGCTGATCGATCGGACCGAGCAGGACACGGTCCAGCGGGTGCCGATCCTCTCGGGTATTCCGTTCATCGGCGGCGCCTTCAAGGATGTCCACAAGAACAACTCGGCCAGCGAGCTGATTGTGTTCGTCACGCCGCGCATCATGGCCGAGCCGACCGGCTCGAGGGTGATGTGGCAGGGCCAGGGACAGGCGTCGACGCCCGCGCGCGAACAGGAAGGTTCGCCGTCCCGGCAGCAGTTGATCGACGACACCATGAAGCGGCTCGGACAATAACTCTGAGGCAACTGAGGATGAGGTGAGAGGTGCGAGGTGAGAGGTGCGAGGATCGGGTCCTCCCACCTCCCACCTCCCACCTCCCACCTTGTTCAATGAGTGATCGCGGATATGCCGATCATCAAGACCGGCGGAAAACTTGGCGAGATTCTGCTGCGGGCGGGCTTGGTGACTCAAGAGCAGCTCACCAAGGCGCTGGAAATTCAGCGCGGCACGACCAAACGCATCGGCGAGGTGTTCGTCGAGCTGGGGTTGGTCAGCGAGCTGGACATCGCCATGGCCGTCAGCAAACAGCTGGGCATCCCGTACGTGACGGGATCCTCGGGCCTGCTCCATCCGCCCAAAGGCCAAAACCTCGAAACGCTGATCGCTGAGCCGTTCGCGCGCAAGTACCTCGTCCTGCCGCTGGCCAAGAACATGGACTCGCTGACGATCGCCTGCGTCAATCCGCTGGATTTGATTATGATCGACAACATCCGGCGGCTCACCGGCTGCGAAGTCAACCCCGTCGTGACCACCCGCACGGATCTTGAGCAGGCGATCAACACGTTCTACGACGAAGGCTCGATGCTGAAAGAGGCGATCGACCAGTCGTATCAGATGGTCGAGGACGGCCATCAGGAAGAGGCCAGCGACGAGGTCTTGAACCTGAACCTCGATCGGCTGCGCGAAGCGGCGGAAGACGCGCCCGTCATTCGGCTCGTCGATTTGATCATCCATCAGGCGATCAAGGAGCGCGCCAGCGACATCCATATCGAGCCGTTCAAGGACCGCATCCATCTGCGCTATCGCATCGACGGGATCCTGTACGAGATGTCGCCTCCGGCCAGAACGCTGCACTCGGCGATCGTCTCGCGCATCAAGATCCTCTCCAAGCTCGACATCGCGGAGAAGCGCCTGCCCCAGGACGGCGGCTTCTCCATGACGATGGACGGCCCGACGATCGACTTCCGCATTTCGACCATCCCGACGATCCACGGCGAGAAGGTCGTCATCCGCATCTTGCGCAAGACGGCCGAGCAGCTCGACCTGGGGCAGCTGGGCCTTGAGCCCGCGGAGCTGGAAGCGTTTCGGCAGACGGTGCTCAGTCCGTACGGGCTGGTGTTGACGACGGGACCCACCGGCTCGGGCAAGACGACCACGCTCTACGGCGCGCTATCGGAGATCCGCGCCTCGACGCGCAACATCATCACGATCGAAGATCCCGTTGAGTATCGCCTGGATGGGGTCAACCAGGTGCAGATCAAGCCGTCGATCGGGCTGACGTTCGCGCGGGGCCTGCGCGCGTTCCTGCGGCAGGATCCCGATGTGATCATGGTCGGCGAGATCCGCGACAAGGAAACGGCCGAAATCTGCGTGCAGGCGGCGCTGACCGGCCACATGGTGTTCAGCACGGTCCATACCAACGACGCGGCGTCGGCAGCCGCGCGGTTGACCGAAATGGGCGTGCCGTCGTATCTGGTGTCCTCAACGCTGACACTGGTCGTCGCGCAACGGCTGTTGCGACGCCTCTGCCAGCAGTGCCGCGTCGCCTACGAGCCGCTACCGGCGATCCGTGAGCAGTTCGGCATCAAGGAAGAGCTGCTCTATCAGGCCAAAGGCTGCGAACAATGCGGCAAGACCGGCTATAAGGGACGGGTGGGCATCTTCGAGCTGATGCACATGAACCGCGAGCTGCGCGACATGGTCGGCAAGGGCGTGTCGGCCCACCAACTCGCCCGTGAAGCGGAGAAGCATGGGATGGTCACGCTGTGGCAGAGCGGCCTGAAGGCGGTCCGCCGAGGCCTCACGAGTCTCGAAGAGCTTAGCACCGTCGTTGTGCTGGAGCAACAGAGCTAAGGTGACGCATGCCCGCATTCATCTATAAAGCGCGCGACAAGCGAGGGCTGCTGCAGACGGGGCGGCTTGAGGCCAGCGACGCGGATGAAGCGCTGGGCGTCCTGCAGCAGCGCGGGCTGATCGTGCTGTCCGTGTCGGGGCTGGAGGGCGCGCTCAAGCCCAAGACGATCGCGCACCATCGGTACCACAACCGCGTCACGGGCGACGACAAGATTCTGTTCTGTCAGCAGCTGGCGATCCTGTTGGAGGCGGGCATCCCCCTGCTGCGCAGCCTCAGCGTGATCGCGGCGCAGGTGGAAAGCCGGCAGATGCTCAATGCGATCGAACAGATGAAGCGCGACGTCGAAGGCGGGTGGACCTTCCGTCACGCGATGGCGAAGCACCCGCAGGTGTTTTCGCGGTTTTGGGTGAACCT
>JGI1358J11329_10004084_pt1 | contig 10591 bp, 8 predicted proteins | sample Subgroupgradi54m_FD_11329 | JGI IMG/M metagenome (IMG submission 11329)
GGTGCGTTTGTATAATTGGAACTGCTTGCCATGCCATATGATACAAACGCATTATCCCGCGGAATGTCTCAGAAGATAATGCGTTTGTATTAGCTCCTTGAGAAGTTGGCAAACATGGAACGCACGTGCATCGCCCTGATTTCTGGCGGGCTCGACAGTGCCCTGGCCGCGAAGCTGATGCTGGAGCAAGGCATCGGGGTCCAGGGCTTGTTTTTGTCGATGAGCTGGGGCTGCTGCGAGAAAGACAAGGCGGTGTCGTGCGCGCAGCAGTTGGGCATTCCCTTGATGGTGCTTCCGGTGGGCGAGGCGTACCTGGACGTCATCCGGCAGCCGAAATACGGCTACGGCACCGGGATGAATCCGTGCATTGACTGCCGAATCTACATGTTCCGGATCGCCAGGCAGTACATGCAGGAGCTCGGGGCCGGGTTCGTCGTGACGGGGGAGGTGCTCGGCCAGCGGCCGATGTCCCAGATGCGCCGGCCGCTGGGCCTCATCGAAGCCGAGAGCGGGTTGGAGGGGTTGCTGCTGCGGCCCCTCTCCGCGCAGCTGCTGGAGCCTACGCTCCCCGAGCTGCTGGGCGTCGTGGACCGTGACCGGCTGCTGCGGATCGCGGGCCGCTCGCGCCAGGAGCAGATGGCGCTGGCCCAGGCCGAGGGGATCAGCGGCTACTCGACCCCGGCCGGCGGGTGCTTGTTGACGGATGAGCATTTCGCGAACAAGGCGAAAGATCTCTTCGCCCACGAGGAGCGGCCGACCACGAAGGACATGGAGCTCTTGACGGTGGGTCGCCACTTCCGCGTAGGCCCGAGGACGAAGATCATCCTGGGACGAAACGAAATCGAGAATCTCATGCTGGAGGGCCATGCGCAACCTGGCTATACCTGTCTGCGACCCCAATTTGCTGGACCCGCGGCATTACTCACTGGGGAGTGGAGCGATGAGGCAGCGCGCTTGGCCGTCTCGCTGATTTGCCGGCACACGAAGAGCGAGAAGTTGCCGGTGGGATCGCTGGAGTTTCGGGTCACGCCGCCGTGGCATGACGGTGAACAAGCCCAGCCGGTCTGGCGCATGGAACGTGCACAGTCTGATGCGGCTGGTGTCGTGGCTGAGGCCATCACCTGATCAATGGAGTGAAGGTGACGATGATTGATTACGTGTTTCGTGTCGGGGGAGAGGGTGGAGAAGGGGTGATCATCACCGGCGAGATGCTGACGATCGCGCTCGCCCGTGCCGGCTTTGAGATCTACACCTTCCGCACCTACCCGGCCGAGATCAAGGGCGGGCACGCCAACTACCAGGTCCGGGCCTCCGGGAACCTGCTGCTCTCCTATGGCGCTGCGGTGGACGTGCTCCTCGCCTTCAACGAGGAGGCGTACCAGAAGCACTACCACGATGTGCGCTCCGGCGGGGTCGTGCTCTATGATTCGGACAGCTTCACCCCACCGTCTGCGGATTCGCTCATCTTCTATGGCATCCCGATGACCTCGTTGGCCACCGAGAAAGTTGGCATCAAGCTGACGAAGAACATCGTCGCGCTCGGGGTGCTGGCCCAGTTTTTTGACATCCCGCTGCCGCTCTTCGAGGAGCTGCTCAAGGAACGGTTCACCCGCAAGGGAGAGATGGTGGTGCAGAAGAACCTCCAGGCGCTCCACATCGGAGCCGAGTACGCGAAGAGCCAGCAGAAGCGCGAGTCGATCCGCCTCGGGCCCGGCCCGCGCAAGACGAAGGAGCTCGTGCTCTCCGGCAACGAATCGTTCGCGCTCGGCGCCATCGCCGCGGGCTGCCGGTTCTACGCCGGCTACCCCATCACGCCGGCGACGGACATCATGGAGTTCCTGGCGAAGGAGCTGCCGAAGCTCGGCGGCTTCGTCCTGCAGACTGAGGATGAGATCTCGGCCATCGGGGCGGTCCTGGGGGCGTCCTTCGCGGGGAAGAAGGCGATGACCGCCACGTCGGGCCCAGGGTTCTCGCTGATGACGGAGATGATGGGTCTGGCCGTCGCCGCCGAGATCCCCGCCGTGATCGTCGATGTCCAACGCGTGGGACCCTCCACCGGCATGCCGACGAAAACCGAACAGGGAGATCTGTACTTGGCCGTCTACGGGGGCCACGGGGCGTGCCCGCGCATTGTCATGGGGTTGACGAGCGTTGAGGACTGCTTCTACGGCGCGATGCGCGCCTTCAACCTCTCGGAGCAGTTTCAGATGCCGGTCGTCGTCCTCTCCGACGCCTCGCTGGGCCACCGCAAGGCCACCGTGCCGGTGCCTGATCCCTCGAAAGTTCCCATCATCGAGCGGCGCACGCCCACACCGGAGGAGCTGCGCGACTACAAGCGGTATCGGTTGACCCCGGATCACATCTCACCGATGTCGTTCCCTGGGATGGCCGGGGGCGGCTACGTGGCGGAGGGGTTGGAGCACGATGAGGTCGGCTACCCGGCCGCCTCGAACCACGAGATGCACCTGCGCACGACTCAGAAGCGGTATGGGAAGTTCCACGCCGTCGAAGTGATCGCGAACGAGCTGGCGCGCAGCTACGGCCTCGAGCGTCCGGAGATCGGCATCATCGGCTGGGGCTCGACCGAGGGGGTCATCCGCGAGGCGGTGCAGATGGCGGTGGACAAGGGGTACTCCGTCGGCGCCCTGCATCCGAAGATCCTCTACCCCCAGCCCATCGCGAAGCTCAAGCCGTTCATCGAGGGGGCGAAGGCGATCATCATCCCCGAGGTGAACTTCACCGGGCAGTTCGCCACGCTCCTGCGCAAGCGGTTTGCGTACGATTTCATCCAGCTCAACAAGTGCATTGGTCTGCCGTTTAGCCCGAAAGAGATTTTCGACAAGATTGAGGAGGTCGCCAACGATGTCCGCCGAGATCAGCGAGTTCACGCCGAAAACGTATAAGACCGACGAGCACCCGATCTGGTGCCCGGGCTGCGGGGACTTCGGCGTCCTCTCGTCGCTGTACAACTCGCTCGCCGAGTTGCAGATCAACCCCAAGGATTTGGTCGTCGTCTCTGGGATCGGCTGCTCGGGCCGGACCCCGGGGTTCGTGAAGTCGTACGGCTTCCACAGCGTGCACGGCCGGGTCCTGCCGGTGGCGCTCGGGGTGAAGCTCGCCAACCCCTCGCTCCAGGTGATCGGGGTGGGAGGCGATGGGGACGGTTTTGCCATTGGAGGCGGCCACATTCCCCACGCGGCCCGCCGCAATCCCGATATGGTGTACCTCATCATGGACAACTCCACCTACGGCCTCACGAAAGGGCAGTACTCGCCCACCTCGCCGGTCGGGTACCAGGCGGGCTCCACCCCGTACGGCAACATCGAGCAGCCGCTCAACCCGCTCGCGATGCTGATCGCCTACGGCGCGACCTTCGTCGCGCAGGGCTACTCCGGCAAACCGAAGGAGCTGGCCGATGTCGTCACCCGGGCGATCGAGCATAAGGGGTTTGCGTTCATCAACGTCCTCAGCCCGTGCATTACCTTCTACAACACCTACAAGGTGATTCCGCCGCGGTTGAAAGAGGTGCCGAAGGACCACGACGTGACGAACCGCGCGAAGGCGTTTGAGCTGGCACTTCAGACGGATCACGTCGCGTTGGGGGTCTTCTACCAAGTGCAGCTGCCCACGTTTGAAGACGGGGTCGCTGACATCATCAAGAAGGCGCAGGCGTCCAGCCGGCCACGCCTCGATGAGATCTTCGCTGAGTTCTCGTGATGGGGTTAGACCCCACGCTGAAAAGTCCGAGAGTTTCCCGATTGGGGTCTGACCCCAAGAGGGGAAGGATTGAGCGAGACTCCCTCGGGACGAAGCGCGTCCCCGCCTCCGCCTACTACGGCATCCAGACCTTCCGCGCCGTCGAGAACTTCCCCGTCAGCGGCTTGCGGCTTCCCATCGAAATGGTGCGCGCGTATGCGCTCATCAAGAAGGCCGCGGCGCACGCCAATGCGACCGTGGGGCCCTTGAGCCGTCGCGCGGCCTCGGCCATCAGTCGCGCGTGCGACGAGATCCTGCGCGGAACGTTCGACGATCAGTTCGTCGTCGATGTCTATCAGGCCGGGGCCGGCACGTCGTTCCACATGAACGTGAACGAAGTCGTGGCCAACCGGGCGAATGAGCTGCTGGGCGCGCGCAAGGGCAGCTACCGGTACGTGCGCCCCAACGACCACGTGAACATGGCGCAGTCGACGAACGACACCTTCCCGACGGCCATGCGCCTGGCCTGCTTGATGGCGCTGCGACCTCTCACGGAGGCCATGGAGCGGCTGGAGGGGTCGCTGCGGCGCAAGGCCCGGCAGTTCGACGGCATCGTCAAGTCGGGCCGGACGCACCTGCAGGATGCGGTGCCGGTTCGGCTGGGGCGGGAGTTCGGCGCGTACGCGTGGGCCGTGCGCAAGGCCCGCGAAGCCGTGGTGCTGAGCGCGCGCGCGTTGCAGGAGCTGAGCCTCGGCGGCACGGCGGTGGGCACCGGCATCAACGCGCATCCCCGCTACCGCGCCCTGGCGCTGCGGGCGTTGCGGCAGTGGACGCGGCTGCCGCTGCGCGAAGCCGACGATTTGCAGGAGCGCACGCAGAGCCTCGCGGACTTCGCGCGATTCTCGGGGAGCCTGCGCGCGTACGCGCTGGAGCTGATTCGGATCGCCAACGACCTGCGGTTGCTCAGCTCAGGCCCGAACACCGGGTTGGGGGAGATCGACCTTCCCGTGATGCAGCCCGGCTCGTCCATCATGCCGGGAAAGGTGAACCCGGTCGTCCCGGAGATGGTCGACATGGTCGGCTTCCAAATCATCGGCCACGATGCCACGGTGGCGGCGGCGGTCCAAGCCGGGCAGCTTGAGCTCAACGTGATGATGCCGGTCGTCGCGTATAACCTGTTGCAGTCGATGCGCCTGCTGCAAAACGCCAGCCGCATCCTGGCCCTGGGCTGCGTCGACGGCATCACGGCCAACCGCGAGCGCTGCGAATTCTTCGCGCACCGCAGTCTCGCCCTCGTGACCGCCCTCAACCCTCACATCGGCTACCTCAATGCCGCGCGGGTGGCGAAGGAATCGTTGAAGACCGGCAAGTCGCCGCTGGAACTGGTCATCGAACACCGCCTGCTTGACCCGAAGGTCGCCAAGCGCTTGCTCGACCCACACCGTCTCAGCCGCAGCGCCTAGCACGGTCAAGCTGGCTTGTCGCCGTGTCCCTTGCATGTTACAATCATCTGCTCGACCTTTCGGAAGCGCCCGTAGCTCAATCGGATAGAGCGCTTGGCTTCGAACCAAGAGGCAGCAGGTTCGAATCCTGCCGGGCGCGCTTCGTACCTGTGTAATGTGAAGAGTGTAATGTGTAATGCCCAATACTCGAACATGACACATTCCACATGACACAATTCTTGGGCCGCTAGCTTAATGGCAAAGCTGCAGCCTCTTAAGCTGTAGATGATGGTTCGATTCCATCGCGGCCCATGTCTTCTTGATGGTCATCGGGCATGTGGCGGAACTGGCAGACGCGCAGCCCTTAGGAGGCTGTCCCGAAAGGGTTGGGGGTTCAAATCCCTCCATGCCCAGTTCCTCTAAGGAAAGAGATGGTCGCAGGAAGAGAAAACGCCGTTTCCTTGGGTAACTTTAGTCGCGACGCGGGAGTAGCTCAGGGGTAGAGCATCACGTTGCCAACGTGAGGGTCGCGGGTTCAAATCCCGTCTCCCGCTCCACTATCATACCAACAGGAGTCTCAATGAGGTACGACGCATGAACATCATGTCGTTTTTGGATGAGCGCGCCGTGAGCGTGGATGTGAAAGCCCAGCAGTCGAAGGAAGAGGTGATTCGGGAGTTGGTGGAACTCTTGGTGAAATCCGGAGCCATCAAGGAGCGGGAGGTCGGCAAACTCGTCCAGATCCTCCTGAAGCGGGAGTCGCTGGGCTCCACCGGGATCGGCCAAGGGGTCGCGATCCCCCACGGGAAATCAGATTGCGTCACGCGGCTCGTCGGGGCCTTTGGGATCTCTCGGGCGGGGGTCAACTTCGATGCGCTCGATGGGGAGCCCGCCCACCTGTTCTTCCTCCTCGTGGCTCCGGAGGATTCCGCAGGACCCCACCTCAAGGCGCTCGCGCGCATCTCGCGCCTCCTCAAGGACAAGCATTTCCGGGATACGCTCCGGACAGCCAAAGATGAGAAGACCGTCGTGCACATCATTGATGAGGAAGACAACCGGCGTCATTGAGCCCTCCCGATGAGTCCTGTGCTCCGGTTCCTGAAGTGGTTCTACCCCGGGATGCGGGTGAAGCGGTGGTTCTCCCTCGCCATGGTGGGGATCTTCCTGTTTGGCATCGGATCGGCCTTGCTCCCCGTCGAGGGGGGCCTGCTTCTGCGTCTGGCCAGTCTCATGATCCTCCTCGCCGGGCTCATCTCGTTGGCCTTTGGAACGTTGTGGCTCGTGCGCTCGCTGCTCGAGGTCGTCGCCCCAGGGCACACGCAGGACTTGGTCGAGCTCGTCTTCCAGCGGCGCTACCTGGAGAAGGGGCCGAAGATCGTCGTCATCGGAGGCGGGACCGGACTCTCCACGCTGCTCTCCGGCTTGAAGCACTACACGACCAACCTGACGGCCATTGTGACCATGGCGGATGATGGAGGCAGCTCCGGCCGTCTGCGTCAGGAGTTCGACATGCTCCCTCCCGGAGATATCCGCAACTGCCTGGTGGCGCTTGCGGATACGGAGCCGCTGATGCAGCAGCTCTTCCAGTACCGGTTCGGGGGATCATCGGCGCTTCAGGGCCACAGTTTCGGCAACCTCTTCCTGACCGCCATGACGAAGATCACCGGTGATTTCCAGCAAGCCATTCAAGCTTCCAGCAAGGTGCTGGCGATTCGAGGGCGGGTCGTGCCCTCCACGAATACGCCGGTGCATTTGGCGGCCGAGCTCAACGACGGCAGCGTGACCGTGGGCGAGAGCCGGATCTCGCAGTCGGAGGTCCCCATCCGCCGGATCTACCTGGAGCCCGCGACATGCCATCCGACGGCGGAAGCGCTCCGCGCCATCACGGATGCCGAGGCGATCGTCTTGGGCCCGGGATCGCTCTATACGAGCATCATCCCAAACCTGCTCGTGGAGGAGATGGTCGATGCCATCGTGCAGTCCAAGGCCTTGAAGGCCTACGTCTGCAATGTCATGACCCAGTCTCGCGAGACGGATGGCTTCCGGGCCAGTGACCACGTGCGGGCGCTGGTCGCGCACTCCAACCCGGGCGTCCTCCAACTGTGCGTGGTCAATACCGAGCAGGCTCCCCCCGATCTGCTGGAGAAGTACCGCCAGGAGGGGGCGTTTCCCGTCGAGCCCGATGTGGAGCGGATTCGGGAGCTTGGCTATCAAGTCGTCGCCGAGGACCTCATCAGCACCGAGAACTACGTGCGCCACGATCCTCAGAAAGTCGCCAAGCTCATCGCCCACTTGATTGTGGGAACTCGAGGAAAGGTCGCGGTTGCGCCGAGAGGGCCACAGAAGCCCCAACGGCCCGAGCGGCAGATCTCGCCGACGCGTCCCCTCGCCGAAGCGAGCAGCCCTGGATGATCCCACCAAGACATTTCGGATTTCGGATTGTCGATTTCGGATTGAAACATCCTTTGGGCCGGCCATCTCTTCAGAAGAATCCGCAATCTGCAATCCGCAATCCGCAATCCAGGCAGGTGGGGGGATGAGTGGTTCCGTGACGCTGTTGATGGCCATCCACTGCCATCAACCCGTCGGCAACTTCGGATTTGTCTTCGAGCACGCGTACGCGAAGGCCTACGACCCGTTCCTCCAAGTGCTGGAACGTCACCCGGGGGTGCGCCTGTCCCTCCACTACAGCGGCTGTTTGCTCGACTGGCTGGCGGACCATCGGCCGACGTTTCTCGATCGCGTCCGGGCCCTCATCCGCCGGGGTCAGGTGGAGCTGTTGGCGTCGGGCTACTACGAACCGATTCTCCCGCTCATCCCTGAGGCGGACCGTCAGGGTCAAATCGCGGCGATGCGTCAGGCCTTGCAGGCCCGCTTCGGGGCGCGGGCCGAAGGACTCTGGTTGACGGAGCGGGTCTGGGAGCCCGACCTTCCCGCGACGCTCGCCCGAGCCGGTATTCGGTACACGATGGTCGACACGAATCAGTTTCTGGCGGCGAAGCCGTGGCTGCCATCCAACCGGCAAGTGGAGGATGGCGAGTTTTGGGACGTCCTGGGCTCCTACGCGACCGAGTACGGCGGCCACACGATTCGCCTGTTTCCCGCTTCGAAGCGGCTTCGCTATTGGATGCCGTTTCAGCCGGTGGATCGGACGATCGAGTTCTTGAAACGGCTCAAGCGAGATGAGCCGGTGGCGGTGACGTTTGCGGATGACGGCGAGAAGTTCGGTCTCTGGCCCTCGACCCACCGCTGGGTGTACGAGGAGGGCTGGTTGGACCAGTTCTTCACGGCGCTCGAGCGGGAAGGGGAGTGGCTCTCCACGACAACCTTTCACGACGCTGTGGAGACGACACGTCCCGAGGGGCGCATCTGGCTCCCCTCGGGCAGTTACGAGGAAATGCTGGAGTGGTCGGGGGGACACTTCAGGAACTTCTTCGCGAAGTACCCCGAAGCGAACGCCATGCAGCAGAAGATGCTGCGCGTCAGTCGACGACTTCAAGAGGTCACACGTCACACGTCACACGTCACAGGATCGAAGCGAAGTGAAACCCCATCTCGTCGCCGCGCGAAGCTCCTCACGCAGGCGCAGCGGGAACTCTACACGGGGCAGTGCAACTGTGCCTACTGGCACGGCGTGTTCGGGGGGCTCTACCTCTCTCACCTGCGGCGTGCGGTGTATGCGCACATGATCGCGGCGGAATCGCTGACCAACGAGGCGGTGGACAGCGCCCCCTCGCTGGCCATCGAGGACGTGGATGGTGATGGCCAGGACGAGGTGAGCATGCAAACGGCCGCGATGGGGCTGGTGGTCGATCCTGAAGAGGGTGGCGCGATCACCGAATGGAGCCTGTACCGTCCACGCCTGAACCTCCTCGATACCGTGAGCCGTCGCCATGAGCCGTATCACGAGAAGCTCAACGCGCACCAGTTCCAGCCGGCCGTGTCCGCCGGTGGGCGGGGTCCCTCCAGCATCCACGAGGCCCTCGGGGTCAAGGAGGAAAACCTCGCGTCCCACCTGATCTATGACGACCACCGGCGCAGCGCATTCCTCGATTACGCCTTGGACGAGATGCCCACGCTGCAACAGGTCGTCCAGTCCGCGCTGGAAGAGCGGCGGCTGTGGTCGTCGGGACCGTTTCGCCTCGAGCCTCAGCGACGAGGGAAGGCCACACGCCAGGCGCAGTCCCTCTCGATGGTCCGGAGGCGTGAAGGCGGGTCGATTCGCAAGATCCTCCAGGTGGCCACTCGCCAATCGGTCGTGGAGTGCCTCTACGAACTGGAGCAGTTGGACGTTCCGGTGGTTGGGTTGGAATTTACCCTCTCCCTGCGTGATGAGCGCTACCTCTCTCAGGCGGGGGAGCGGGCCCTCGAGACGCGCTTTCTCCTTGAAGAGCCCGCGGCCAACGTGTCGCTTCGCCTTTCAATCGATCCTCCAGCGACGCTCATGCACTTTCCCATCGAGACCGTCTCCGAGTCCGAGGGGGGGCTTGAGCGAACCTACCAAGGGTTGTGCGTGATGTGCCTCTGGCCGCGTCGTGGCCAGGGCAAGTGGACGAGTCGCCTGCGGTGGGTGGTGGACACAGCCTAATGCCGATCGCCAAGCAGACCGTCTCCATCGTGCATCGGCAAGGGCTGCATGCCCGCCCGGCCGCGCTGTTCGTGCAGTTGGCGAAGCGCTTTGCGAGCAAGGTCACGGTGAAGAAGGGCCGAAAGATCGTGGATGGCAAGTCCATTATGGGGCTCCTCACGTTGGCCGCGGGACCGGGCGCTCGCATCGCGATCACCACCGATGGACCTGACGCCCACGAAGCGCTGCATCGGCTCACCGAACTGGTGACGAGGCCGCTTCCGGAACCGCCCGAACCCATCCGCTCCTCTCTTAAATGACCACCCTCAAAGGCATCCCCGCCGCCCCAGGGATCGCGATGGGCAAAGCGCTCTTCTTTGACGCCGGAGAGATCTCAGTCCCCAAACGCGCCATCACCGAGGCCCAGGTCTCGGCCGAAGTCCTGCGTCTCGAAGAGGCGTTGATCAAGACCCGCCATCAGATTCTCGACATCCAGAAGCGGGTGTCCGATGACTTGGGGCAGGAGCACGCCGAGATCCTCAACGCGCACCTGCTGGTCCTGGAGGATCAGGCGGTGCGCGAAGAGATCATCGCCAACCTGAAGACCCAGCGCCTCAACGTCGAAACGATTTTCAACGAGGTGATCCGGCGGCATCTCAAGGCCTTCTCCAGGACCGAGGATGAGTACCTCCGCGAGCGGACGGCGGATATCGAGGATGTCCGCAAGCGGGTGCTGCGCAACCTGCTCGGGAAACAGCCCGACGTCATCGCGCAGCTTGAGGAAGCCGTCATCCTGGTCGCGCGGGACCTCTCGCCCTCCGAGACCGCCCAGATGCACAAACGGCTCGTCCTCGCCTTCGTGACCGATATCGGCGGCCGGACGAGC